>Ga0187766_10000098_pt1 | contig 41082 bp, 41 predicted proteins | sample 0216_QUI02_MP05__4_FD_132971 | JGI IMG/M metagenome (GOLD analysis project Ga0187766, IMG submission 132971) | Tropical peat soil microbial communities from peatlands in Department of Meta, Colombia - 0216_QUI02_MP05_20_MG | ecosystem: Environmental > Terrestrial > Soil > Wetlands > Peat ... | reverse complement strand
TAACGCCCCCTCGGTTCCTGCCCGTGGATCGACGACGAGACGTCATCTCTCGATTAGATAGTGTCTAAATTTGAAATTTGAGCCAGATCGCTTGGCGCCGACGCGTGGCCTCGTCGGCCAATGGCGCGAGACTGAAACCGCGTCACGCTACGTGACGGTGACTGGGTAAGACGAGAAGTTCGAGCCCGTTGCGCCATCCAGCACGGCGGGGCTCCTGTTCGTTAAAGCTCATCCGCCTCAACGACGGGCAAGTTCGTCAGCTCCGGTCGGCTCGGCCGCGGGGTCGTAACGTCGCGCACGACGGCACGGCGCTCGTGCCCCAGGTAACTGACATCGATCTCGCACCCCTTCGTCAACGCGCCAAGCCTCACAACCCGGCCGACATGGCGATAACCGGGCGATCCCTTGAGCTTGAGCTTTAGATAGAACTCTCTGACCCTGAAGTGGTCTTTCACGCCGATCCCATCGTTGAAGTGAAGCGGGTCCGGTTCGGCATGATCGTAGACTTTTCGACTTGATGGCGCCAGATACAAATCTGAAACAGCCACGTGTCACGATTTCATGTTTTCTCACTCGCCCCGCTTGCGCGGCGGGGCTTTTTTTGGACACATCGATTTGGCATTCGAGTTGCACGTAAGAACCTTGCCGTCGTCTGTGAATCTTCCCCTCTAGCGGTAAAGCGACGGTAACCTTGCCCCGCCTTCCTGCCTCGGTCGGCGGGGCCTTTTTCCACGCGCCGCACCGAAGATCACCTTCAACCTTTTTCGGTTTGCTCCACAAAACGGGTCGCCTCGGCCATGATCCAGTCGCGGAAGGCGCGCACTCTCGGCTGCTTTGCAAGAGCCGGCGGATAGATCAGCCAATAAGGGTGCTCGCTTTCGACGATGTGCGGCAGAGGCCGGACAAGACGGCCGGCCGCAAGATCGTCGCCGGCAAGGACCGTGGTCCCGAGTGCCACACCCTGGCCGGCTACCGCCGCCTGAAGCGCCATATGCGAGAAGGTGAAGACGGGACCTGCGGGCACCTCGATGTCGTCGGCACCCACCGCCGTCATCCACTGCTTCCAGGTCGTCTCTTCATAGTGCAGATAAGGCTCCTCGCCCAACAGTGTGTGATGGGCGAAATCGGCCAGCGTGCGAATCGGATGCGGCCCTTCCATGAGCTTGGGACTGCACACAGGAAAGATTCTGCGCGGCAGCAGGCGCTCGACCATCAGCTCGGGGTAGTGGCCGTGGCCATAGCGGATCGCGAGATCGATGCCGTTGCTGGCGAGGTCGACCGGGGCCTGTTCCGGCAACACCCGCACGGCGACGCCGGGGTGCGAGGCGTTGAAGGGACCGAGGCGTGGGATGAGCCAGCATACTTCGAATGACGCCATGGCGCTGATCGTGAGCACCGTGGTGGCCGCCTCCTGCCGTAACTGGCGGGTCGCCTTCTCGATGCCCTCAAAGAGCTCCCCGATCCGCCGGCTGTAGCGTTGACCTGCGTCCGTCAGCACCACGCCCCTGGCCAGCCGACGAAACAGCGCCACCCCGATTTGAGCTTCGAGGTTCTTGATTCGCTGGCTTATAGCGCCCGCGGTCACGTGCAACTCGTTGGCCGCTTTGAGAAAACTCATGTGACGTGCAGCCGCTTCGAAGGCCTTGAGCGCATTGAGAGGCGGGAGACGGCGCGCCAAGGGGCGAACTCCTAGGCTTAAATGGGCTAAGCCATTCTATCAGAAATGCTGGTTTGTCGTGACCCGATGAAGCGCCGATATTCTCCGCATGCGGGGCCCCATCGCCCCGGACGAGGCAAAACCGGGAGAATCGAGATGACCAGAATGACAATCGCCGCGGAAGCCGGCGCCCGTTTCACGGCACGCAGCCGGCCTTCAATCCTTGCACAAGTGCTCGACGCGCTCTCGTTGTGGAGCGAGCGGGCTTACCAGCGCCGGATGCTCGCGAACGCCGATCACCGGCTTCTGAGCGACATTGGCCGCAGCCGTGCGGAAGTGGTGAGCGAGGCGTGTAAGCCGTTCTGGCGGCGTTGAGCTGATCGATCGGAGACGCCTCGCAAAGTTTCCCGCAGAATCAGGACGCGGTGACTTCGCGGTAGAGGCTCAACATATCGACGGCGCGGAACCGCTCAAGCGGTGTCAACTCGCGCGCATCCAGGAAAAGCTCGCTATTGACGTGCCACTTGGTACGGTGCTGTCGGCATACCTGCCAATGCTCGCCGTTCCCTGCTGCAACGTGCTCACCCGGATTACCGCACTCGGGGCATACGCCCACGCAATGCCTTACTCTCGGCCTATCAGGGAACGCAATTACGGTGCCCATTTCGCGCCTCGGAAAACAAGCCACCCGAGCACTGGGAATTACGTCCAGATTCCCCGAAAGAAAAGGCCCAATTCCTCGGCGCGGGCCTGCGTGACAGGAATGGCTACGGTTCGAATACTGGCCTCGCCTTGAGACCAGGCTGCCGATTTCAAGCTGCATCCGATTTCGAATTGCGCTCGCGGGTATTGGCGAAGCATTTGCGGTGTCCTCGGTTCGCCCGACGATGCGCCCCAACCCGACGTCTGATACTGCCGTCGCCCCGTCGCCTTGAACGTACACGCCGAAAGCCAAAAATGCTTCGAGCGCCACCGTAGGATCGCGCCCTCGTCCGCGATAGTGGCGCTCGTGGCCGCAACTCTGTGGTATGATTTCCGGTCGCGATGGGGGGGAGCGGCGTGCGGACACGCTCGCAGGAGGGGGATTTGAGCAGTCTGCGACGGGGGCGGCGACGGCTTGAGCAATCGGGAAAGGTTTTGCGACCGGTGCCGAGGGCCGGCGGGCGGAAATCGCCGCGCGCTGCGCGGTAATGCAGCACGTTCTAGGACGACACTCAATTTCGATGGCAACGAGAAGATGCAACACCGGATGATCGGGAAAACGCTTCACGTCAGACGATCCAAGTGATGCCAGCAGGGGCGGCAGCCCGCGTGACAAATTAGTGCTGCCGACTCCGGGGATCTTTTGAATCGGTACATCGCCTAGGGAGGCAGGCAATGCGCTCGCAGAGGCTCACCATCGTCATCATGATCGGCATGGTTCTCGGCATCTTGGTCGGCTACATGTGCAATGTGCTGTGGCCCGATCCTCAGACGGCGAAGGAGATCGCGGGCTATATCGGACTCTTCACCGACATCTTCTTGCGGCTCATCAAGATGATCATCGCACCGCTCGTGTTTTCCACGCTGGTCGTCGGCGTGGCGCACATGGGCGACACCAAAACGATCGGCCGAATCGGCGCCAAGGCACTGGGCTGGTTCGTCGCCGCCTCGCTGGTGTCGCTTTTGATCGGCCTCGTCATGGTCAACATGCTTCGGCCGGGCGACAATCTCAATCTGCCGTTACCCGACGTCAACGCGGCAACGAACCTCAAGGTCGCCTCGCTCTCCTTCAAGGAGTTCATCGTGCACCTCGTGCCGCGCAGCGTATTCGAGGCGATGGCGAACAACGAGATCCTGCAAATCGTCGTCTTCTCGCTTCTGTTCGGCGTGGCCGCAGCGGCATTGGGCGAGAAGGCGAAGCTCTTCGTCGAGGGCGTGGAGGAACTATCGCACATCGTGCTCAAGATCACCGGCTACGTGATGGGCTTGGCGCCGATCGCCGTGTTTGCCGCCATGGCCGCGACGATCGCGACCCAGGGCCTCGGCATACTCGTCGTCTACGGCAAATTCATCGTTTATTTTTACTTGAGCCTTGCTGTGCTGTGGCTCGCACTCGTCCTAGTCGGGTTCCTCTTCCTGAACGCGGGCATTTTCCGGCTGATCGGTCTCGTCAAGGAGCCGTTCCTCCTTGCGTTCAGCACGGCGAGCAGCGAAGCCGCCTATCCCAAGACGATGGAGCAGCTCGAGAAATACCCCGTCAGCCGCAAGATCATCAGTTTCGTCCTGCCGATGGGTTATTCCTTCAATCTCGACGGTTCCATGATGTATTGCACGTTCGCGGCCCTCTTTATCGCCCAGGCCTACAACATCAACCTTACGCTCGGCCAACAGATCACGATGCTTCTGTTCTTCATGCTGACCAGCAAGGGGATGGCCGGCGTGCCGCGAGCTTCGTTGGTCGTGATCGCCGCAACCATGGCGACCTTCAACATTCCGGAGGCTGGCCTCTTGCTCGTCATCGGCATCGACCAGTTCCTCGACATGGGGCGCTCGGCGACAAACGTCATCGGCAACAGCCTGGCGAAGGCCGTGATCTCGAAGTGGGAACGGGAGGAACATGCACTTGAGGCCGATGCGCGCAGACTGAGGCCGAAGCCCGCATAAAGGGTGCCGCGGCGATGGCGAAGGAAATTACCGTGCCCGACCACTCCCCTGACGCTCGCCCACGTGCGCGCAGGGCGGCCGGCCTCGCGCTTGCACTCGTCGTCGGCTTGTCGCTCGGCCTCGCATTCGCGGCGCACGCCCAGGAACTGACGGGCACGCTCAAGAAGGCGAAGGAAAGCGGGGTGCTCACGATCGGGTATCGCGGCAGCTCGATCCCGTTCTCCTATTTGAATCTGCGCCGCCAGCCGATCGGCTATTCCATAGACCTCTGCAAGGAGATCGTCGATGAGATCGCCGAGGAGCTTGGGCAACCCGTCGGCGTCAGCTACAAGCTCGTCACCGCGGAGAACAGGATACCGACGCTCCTGAGCGGCGGGATCGATATCGAATGCGGCTCGACGACGAGCAATTTCACGCGCCAGAAACAGGTCGCGTTCTCGCCCGTGTTCTTCGTCGCGGGCACCAAGTTGCTGGTCAGGAAATCGTCCGGCATTCAGTCCTATCGGGACCTCGGTGGTAAGACAGTCGTAGTGACTTCGGGCACCACGAACGAAGCGGCCCTGCGCGCCATCGTCGAGAAACAAAAGATCGATATCAAGATCGTGACGGCGGCGGACCACGACCAATCGTTCAATATGGTCGCCTCGGGTACGGCCGATGCGTTCGCGACAGATGACGTGCTTCTCTACGGGCTGATCGCGACGGCGAAGAATGGCGCCGATTTTCACGTCGTCGGTGAGTATCTCTCTTACGATCCCTACGGCCTGATGTTCCGCAAGGACGATCCCGATTTCGCCGCCGTCGTCGACCGGACGTTCAGGCGCCTCGCCGAAAACCGCGAAATCGTGGATCTCTACAACAAATGGTTCCAGAAGCGGTTGCCGACCGGCGAACTCTTGGACTTGCCCATAAGCCCGCAACTCGAGGAATTCTTTCGCGTCCTCGGCGTGCCGGAGGAATAGCCGCTCCCGGTCGTTTCACCCAAGAAGCTCGACAATCCGGCCGCTCCCGCGCTGTGAATCTCTCGTCGCGATATTGTGCTCTGGCCCGGATGGTCAACGGAAGAAGAGAAAGGTCAGCACGATGTAAAGCGGCGTCAGGATGCCGAGGGACCACAGCATATAGCCGAAAAAACTCGGCATCCGTATGCCGTATTGCTCGCAGATCGATTTCACCATGAAATTGGGCGCATTGCCCACATAGGTGTTCGCCCCCATGAACACGGCACCCGCCGAGATTGCCGCAAGCGTTGCAGCGAGGGGACCCATGAGTTGCTCCGCGTCCCCGCCCGCCATGTTGAAGAACATGAGATAGGTTGGCGCATTGTCGAGCACGGTCGACAGCAGCCCCGTCATCCAGAAATACATCGCCGGTATCGGCTGGCCGTCAGGGTCGGTGACGAGGTCGATCCAGCCACCGAGAACACCTCCGATCCCCGCGCGAAGGATCGCAATCGCCGGAATAATCGTGATGAAGAGGCCGGCAAAGAGCTTCGCGACTTCGAGGATCGGAAACCATGAAAACCCGTTCGCTTGATGGATCGTCGCATGTGTGATCCTGAGCGAGACCACCGTGAGCGCCACGAGGATCACGTCGCGAAGGACCATCTCGAGTCCGAGATGGGTGCCGAGCACGTCCAAGTTTATTCCGGGGTGCCATATCCCGCTCATCAGCACAGCGCCGATGACGCCTGCGAGGAGCACGAGATTGCGCTTGCCTTCGAGGCGTATCGGCCTCACGCCATCGTTTTCTGCCTTTGATGCTTCCCGGCGATAGAGGTGTCTTTCGAGCAGGAAAAATAATGCGAGGAGGGTTCCACTCAGGACGAGCGTCGGCGCCAAGAGATGGACGGTCGGCCAGAAGAACGAAACGCCCGCAAGAAATCCGAGAAAAAGTGGCGGGTCGCCGAGGGGAGTCAAGGCTCCCCCGATATTGCACACGAGAAACAGGAAGAAAACGAATATGTGGGTCTTACGGGAACGGGCGCGATTGGCTGAGATCAGCGGCCTGACGAGCAAGACGGCAGCACCGGTCGTTCCGACGATGCTGGCAAGGACCGTTCCGAAGGCGAGGACAGCCGTGTTGGATGCGGGGCTGTCGGAAAGCGAGCCGGCGATGCGAACCCCACCTGCGACCGTAAAGAGTGCTAAGAGCAGGACGACAAACGGGACATATTCGAGCAGTAGCGTGTGCGCAACCGCGGCCACCGTGCCCGAAATGCCGACATGGAGGGTGAAGGGAACAAGGAGTATGACGGCCCATGCGGCCGAGACCTTGCCGTGATGACGATGCCAGAAGTGCTTTGCTGCGAGGGGAAGGAACGCAATCGAAAGCAACAATCCGGCGAAGGGTAGCGCCCACTCGAGACCAAGGACGCGGCCGTCGATGCCCGCCGTACTCGGTTGTGCCGCGAAGCCACTTGCGGGCAGCAGCGCCACGATCGCGGCCAAGATAGCGGCGACACGTGCTCGTGAATGCACCGCCACGATACCGGCTCAGTAGGCGCGCTGAATGCAAAAGTCGATGAGGTCGAGAAGAGAGCGCTTCTCGATCGTTTCCGGAAAGATACCGAGGGCGTCCCGCGCAATGGCGCCGTAATGCCGCGCGCGCGCGACCGTATCCCGCAGCGAGCCGTGTTTTTCCATGAATTGGATGGCCTGCTCGAGATCGCCCTCGCGCTGGTCAAGATCCTCGAGCGTTCGGCGCCAGAACGATCGCTCGGCTTCGCTGCCGCGCCTGAAAGCGAGCACGATCGGCAAAGTGATCTTGCCATCGCGGAAATCGTCGCCGATGTTCTTGCCGAGCGTGTCGCGGCGCGCTGCGAAGTCGAGCACGTCATCGATCAACTGGAAGGCGATTCCCAAATTGAGACCGTAGCCTTCGAGCGCCTCGGCCTCGACCTTCGGGCGTTCTGCTACGACCGCACCGATCTCGCATGCGGCGGCGAAAAGGCACGCCGTCTTGGCGCGGATCACGTCGAGATAGGCGGTCTCGCTCGTTTCCGTGTCGTTTGCGGTGATAAGCTGGTGCACTTCGCCCTCGGCGATCACGGCGGACGCGTTCGAGAGGATTCTGAGCACCTCGAGCGAGCTATCTTCAACCATGAGCTGGAACGCCCGGCTGAACAGAAAATCACCGACGAGCACGCTCGCCTTGTTACCCCACAGCGCATTCGCGGTCTTGAGTCCGCGCCGAAGATCGCTTTCGTCGACGACATCGTCATGGAGGAGGGTCGCCGTGTGAATGAATTCGACGCAAGCCGCAAGCCGCACGTGGCGGTTGCCCTGGTATCCGCACAACTTGGCTGAGGCAAGCGTGAGGATTGGCCTCAAACGTTTGCCACCCGCCGCGACGATATGACCGGCCAATTGCGGGATGAGCGCCACGGGGCTGTCCATGCGCTGAACGATCACTTCGTTGACGAGGCGCAAATCCTCGGCAACGAGTCCCTGAAGCCGGGTAAACGCGGCGTCCGGCGCTTTTTCCCGACCTTCTTCGAGATTGACGATAATGGCCACCTGCTTCCCGTCCCGCTTGACGGCGATCACCTCTGCCGCGAGCATAAAGCGCCAACCGTCGCGGTCAAGGAGCGTATTGCGTTTTCTGTAAAGGCAGTCGCTAATAAAAGACATGGACGCTGGGCTGATATGCCGCTCAGTTCGCAAATGGCGAAAACGAGGGAGTCGGTGCGATGAAGGAGCTTATTCGGACGAATGATCCGGTGCGCCTCTCTTACGTGTCGGCAGTTCTTGCCGAAGAGCACATCGAGTCCTTCGTGCTCGACCAAAATATGAGCGTCCTCGAGGGTAGCATCGGCGCGATTCGCCGCCGGCTCATGGTGTCCGACGAGGATCATGCCCGTGCTACGCGCATACTCGAGCGAGCCGGCGTGCCGCTGGAAGATGACTGAGGGCAGCACCACCGAAGACGGACTGCTTGGCGGCGGCGTTCGCTTGATCCAGCAAGCGAGCGGCTACCGTGTGGCAATCGACCCGGTCCTGCTTGCTGCGGCGGTGCCGGCGGCGGCGGGCGATCATGTCCTCGACGCGGGTGCCGGTGTGGCGGCGGCAGCACTTTGCCTCGCTGCCCGGGTCGCGGGCGCGCGGGTTTCAGGGCTCGAGTCGCAACGCTCCCTTGTCCGGCTGGCCAACGAAAACGCAGGCCTCAACGGAATGACGGATCGCGTAACGGTCATGGAGGGCGACCTGCTCCGGCCTCCGCCCCGACTTGCACCCGGAAGCTTCGATCACGTGATGGCGAACCCGCCCTATCTCGAGCCAGCCCGGGCGTCGATTCCGGCCGACCCCGGCAAGGCCGCGGCAAACGTGGAGGGTGCCGCCGGCCTCGGCGCATGGATTGCCTTTTGCTTGACCATGGTGAAGGACAAAGGCAGCGTTACGATCATTCACCGCGCCGACCGGCTCGATGCGCTGCTGGCGGCACTTCATCGCAAGTCGGGTGAAATCGTCGTTTTTCCGCTGTGGCCGATGGCGGATGGGCGGCCGGCCAAGCGTGTCATCGTGCGTGCGCGCAAGGGCGTCGCCTCGCCGACGCGGCTCGCCGCGGGATTGGTGCTGCACGGCGCTGACGGCGCCTATACGCCGGCGGCCGAGGCCGTCCTCCGTCAAGGCGCCCCCCTCGATCTCTGAAGCGGTTGGCAAGTCATTTCGAGCACCCTATCCTGATGACATGAGCCTTACGGCGTTCCTTGATCGATTGCCGATCCCCGCGCTGCGGCCGGCCCTGCCCCAGGTTTCCGTCGTGCGTCTCTTCGGCGTGATCGGCCCCCTCGGCCCCTTGCGCGGGGGCCTCAATATCGCGGGCGTTGCAGGTGTGCTCGAGCGCGCATTCAAGATCAAGCCGCTCTCCGCCGTCGCACTCGCAATCAATTCCCCCGGCGGCTCGGCGTCGCAATCCTTGCTGATCGCCGGCCGCATTCGCCAACTTGCCGCCGAGAAGAATGTGCCTGTCTTCGCGTTCGTTGAGGACGTCGCCGCATCGGGCGGTTATTGGCTTGCGTGCGCCGCCGATGAAATCTACGCGGCGGAAACCTCGATCGTCGGCTCGATTGGGGTGATCTCGACGGGCTTCGGCTTTCAAGACTTGATCAAACGGCTGGGCATTCGTCGCCGGCTTTACACGGCCGGCGAGCGCAAGGCGATGCTCGATCCCTTTCTCGCCGAAGATCCCGATGACATCGAGCGTCTCAAGGCGTTGCAGCATGAGCTGCACGAAGCCTTCAAGACACAGGTGCGCACCCGGCGAGCCAACAAGCTGAAGGCGAGCGAAGATGCGCTCTTCAACGGCGAATTCTGGACCGGTCGGCGCGCACTCGAATTCGGGCTGGTCGACGGCATCGGCGATCTGCGCGGCACGCTGCGCAATCGCTTTGGCGACAAGGTGCGCTTGCGTGTCGTGAGCGGAGAGCGCGGATGGCTGCGCCGCCGGCTCGGCCTTGCAACGGTCGATGCGCCCGCATTTGCCTGGCCGGCGGATTGGGCGCCGGAACTCATCGCATCCTTGGAGGCCCGCGCCCTCTGGTCGCGTTTCGGTCTCTGACGCCCGCGGGCAGCACCCCTCCTTTTGCGTCACGCAAAAAAAGCGCGGACCTGTCGATCCTCGGCCTTATTGCATGAACCAGCCGTGGCTCACCACGAACGACTGACCGGTGAGGGCGTTCGTGGGGTAGGCGGCGAGGAAGACCGCGAGCTGCGCTACATCTTCGATCGTCGTGAACTCGCCATCCACCGTGTCCTTCAGCATCACGTTCTTGATTACGTCTTGCTCGCTGATGCCCAGCTCCTTGGCCTGTTCGGGAATCTGTTTGTCGACCAGCGGGGTGCGGACGAAGCCAGGGCAGATGACGTTCGCGCGCACGCCATGCTTGGCGCCTTCCTTGGCGACGACCTTGGCCAACCCGATCAGCGCATGTTTTGCGGAAACATAGGGCCCCTTCAGGACCGAGGCTTCTTTCGAGTGGACCGAACCCATGTAGATGATCGAACCTCCGCGGCCTTGGGCATACATTTGGCGGAGTGCCGCGCGCGTGCAGAGAAAGCCGCCGTCGAGGTGGATTTCGACGACTTTGCGCCAATTCGCGTATGAGAGTTGGTCGAGCGGGTCGATGTGCTGGATGCCCGCGTTACTCACCATCACGTCGAGCCCGCCGAGCTTCTTGACCGTGGCCTCTACGCCACCATCGACCTCGTGCTCCTTGGTCACGTCCATGCGCACGCCGACCGCGGCCCCGCCCGATTTCACGATTTCATTGGCAGTGGCATTCGCGGCGTCGAGGTTGAGATCGGCAATGGCCAGCTTCGCACCCGCGCGCGCGAACTCGCATGCGATTTCACGCCCGATGCCGCTCGCCGCACCCGTCACCATCGCGATCTTGCCTTGCATGGTCATCGTACATCTCCTTCTGGCTGTCGTTACTTAATGGACTTCCATTCCGGGCGCTTTGCCGCGGCGGCCTGGACGCCTTCCCGTGTTCGCTGCCCGCCGTCTCGACAAAGGTAGCGGCGGGGTCTCGTGGATCCGCACGGCATCCGGCTGGGTCGACGGTGTGCACCAGCCGCGGCGTGCGAGTACGCGCATCGCTTGGCACAGCCCTTGCTCGCGATGCCGCGCCACCGAAGAGCGCGAAAATTCGTAATCGCGCGACGGAAGCTCATACGATGCTTCTTCGTAAATAAGATGGACGATATCGACGACGTGCGGGCAGCCGAGCGATTCCACCTCGAACCATAGGGCGTCCGCGTCGGGACCTGCAGGCAGCTTTTTGTAAAGCTTGTCGACGAGCTGGCGCAGCACACTGATCTTTTCGTAGGCGTCGATATGATGCATCGCCCGACTCGCATAGGTGATGTCCTTGAGGCGCGCCTGAACCTCGATCATCGTGGCGGGCGTCCTGCCGCGCGGATTCCAAAGGTCGACCACGAGAATTAAGAGGTCGCTGGTCGGTGGGTTGCTCATCAAGGCATCGAGCGGCGTATTCGAAACGATACCGCCGTCCCAGTACAGCTTGTCGCCAACGCGCACGGCTGGGAAGGCGGGAGGCAATGCCCCGCTCGCCATCACATGCTCTGGCCCGATTTTTTGAATGTGATTGTCGAAGTAGACTTGGCGGCCGGTATCGACCTCGACAGCACCAAGGCTCAAGCGGCACGCCCTCGCGTTGATCCGGTCGAAATCGATCAGTCGTTCAAGGGTGAGTTTAAGCGGGTTCGTGTCATAGAAACTCGTGGCGGCTGGACCGCCAGGCGGGGCCAGCACGGGCGGCACTGGACGCGGCGTAAAGAAGCCGGGCTGGCCCGTGAACACGGACTGCTGAGCACTCCAGAAACTGAAGATTTGGCGTAGCGAGTCGTTCTTTTCCGGGGGTGCGGCGGCATCGGGCGTAGAGACGCTGTACCAAAAATCGTGAAGGCGTTCCAGCGCCTTGTTCGGTTCGTTTCCGGCAATGATCGCGCCGTTGATGGCGCCGATCGAGGTTCCTGCAATCCAGCACGGACGCAGTTTCTGCGTGCAAAGCGCTTCATAGGCGCCGACTTGGAAGGCGCCCAACGCACCCCCACCCTGCAGCACGAGGGCAACCGCGCGCTCCTTGGCCGGCGATTGCGGACGTGCAGTCTCGCTCATGGCCCCTCCTTCGCTCTTGCGCTCGTTCAGCACTCCCGCGGTGCCACTTTATCCCACTATTTAGGGTGCGGTGCGGGACATTGCTCGTTCCGAAGTAAAGTTTTTGTGGCGGCCGTCAAGCGGCCGGGCAAGGCAGGCCTAATTTGAGAAGCCGATCTAGAAACGCCGACAGGGCGTGCAAACCCCGGTTTTCCTTGACCGAAGCAGGGGAGGCCGCCTAGATGGCGCAATGTTCGGCTTTAGTCTGCCCAAGCTCATCGTCCTCGCCGGCATCCTTCTCATTGTCTGGTACGGGTTCAAGTTGATCGGGCGCATTCAGGCGCTCCGCGACGCGGAGGCAAAACGCCAGGCCCGCGACGCGCGGGTGCGCCGACGGGCCGGCGACGGCGGCGCCGGCGTAGCTTCCGACAATGCGCGAAGCGAGGTCGAAGAGACAGTCAAATGCCGGGTCTGCGGCGCCTACGTGCCGGTGCGAGGGGTCGCAAAATGCGGTCAGCCCGGTTGCCCATTTCCATAGCTGCGGGGATAGGCTGCCCCTTAATTCGTCGCCACGTGCAGCCTATTGGCTTTACATTCCGCCCACTCTTCATACGGATTGACCCCCTTTTCGGCGGCCATTATTGTGCACTGCACCCACGTTTGTTCCCATGAACCTCGCGATGGCCAAGAACGGCGCCTCCGCAAAGAGTTTTCAGTCGCTCATCCTAACGCTTCAGCAATATTGGGCGGAGCAAGGCTGCGTTCTGTTGCAACCCTATGACGTGGAGGTTGGCGCAGGCACCTTCCATCCAGCGACAACGTTGCGCAGCCTGGGGCCAGAGCCCTGGCGAGCGGCCTATGTGCAGCCCTCCCGCCGGCCGACGGACGGTCGCTACGGAGAGAACCCAAATCGGCTCCAGCACTATTACCAATTCCAGGCGATCCTGAAGCCTTCGCCGGACAATTCCCAGGAACTTTATCTCGAAAGCCTCAAGCGCCTCGGCGTCGACCCGCTTCGGCACGACATACGCTTCGTCGAGGACGATTGGGAAAGCCCGACGCTCGGTGCCTGGGGGCTTGGTTGGGAAGTCTGGTGCGACGGCATGGAAGTCAGCCAATACACCTATTTCCAGCAAGTGGGTGGATTCGACTGCAATCCCGTGTCCGTTGAATATACCTATGGCCTCGAGCGGCTTGCCATGTACGTGCAGGGTGTCGAGAACGTCTACGATCTCGACTTCAATGGCGTCGCAGGTTCGGGCCGCATTACCTATGGCGACGTATTTCTTCAGAGCGAGCGCGAATTTTCCGCCTACAATTTCGAACGCGCCGACACGGCGATCCTTTTTCGCCACTTCGAGGATGCCGAGACGGAGTGCGCGGCATTGATTGGGGCGAAGCTATCGCTCCCTGCATACGATCAATGCATCAAGGCGAGCCATCTCTTCAATCTTCTGGATGCGCGCGGCGTCATCAGCGTTACGGAGCGCCAAGCGTATATCGGCCGGGTGCGCTCCCTCGCTAAGGCGTGCTGCGAGGGCTGGCTCAAGAGCCGCGGGCATTTGGGCTAGCCGTGGCGGAGCTTCTTCTCGAACTCTTCTCCGAAGAGATTCCCGCCCGCATGCAGGCGAAGGCCGCGGCGGACCTGAAGCGGCTCGTGACCGAGAAACTTGCCGAAGCGCGGCTCGATTTCAGCAGTGCCGAGTCATTTGTAACCCCGCGTCGTTTGGCACTCGTCGTCGAGGGATTGCCCCCGATGCAGCCCGATCTCTCCGAGGAGCGAAAGGGTCCTCGCGTCGGTGCGCCCGAGCAAGCGATCCAGGGCTTCCTGAAGTCCGCGGGCCTCTCGAACCTCGATCAGTGCGAGAAGCGCACAGTGGGGAACGCCGAATTTTATTTTGCGGTTCGTAGGGTGGCGGGACAAGCGGCGGCGCAGTTGCTCGTCGGAATGTTGGATGAAGCGATCCGGGCCATTCCGTGGCCGAAGTCGATGCGCGCCGGAGCCACCGCGTTTCGCTATGTCCGCCCTTTGCATAGCGTACTCGCGATATTCGACGGCAAGACACTCGCCGGCTCAATCGATCTGAGTGGCGCCGAACTCCGATTCGTGAACCAAACATTCGGCCACCGTTTCCTCGCCCCAGGGCCCATCACGGTGGCGCATTTCGCCGATTACCGGGAGAAGCTTCGCAAGTCCTATGTCATGCTCGACCGCGAGGAGCGCAAGCGCACGATCTCTGAAGGGGCCACAGCACTCACGGCGGCCGAGGGGCTCGCGCTGAAGGAAGATCCAGCATTGCTGGAAGAGGTTTGCGGGCTGATCGAGTGGCCCGTCGCCTTGATTGGGTCGATCGACCCTAAATTCATGGACGTGCCGCGCGAAGTGTTGACTTCGACGATGCGCACGAATCAGAAATATTTCTCGCTCGAAATGACGGACGGCAAGCTCGCAGCACGCTTCATCGTCGTTTCGAACATGGTGGCGGAGGATGGCGGAAAGGCCATCGTCGCGGGCAATGAACGCGTGCTCCGCGCCCGCCTCTCCGATGCCAAGTTCTTCTGGGATCTGGACCGCAAAACCAGGCTCGAGGAGCGCGTACCGAAGCTCGACCAGCTGGTTTTCCATGCCAAGCTCGGGACCGTCGGCCAGAAGGTCTCGCGAGTCGCAACTCTCGCTGCGGAATTGGCGGGCTGCATTCCGGGCGCCGACATCGACAAGGTTCGTAGCGCATCGCTTCTTGCAAAAGCCGATCTCGTATCGGGCATGGTCGGGGAATTCCCCGATCTTCAGGGCGTCATGGGGCGCTATTACGCCCTGCACGACGGCGAGGATCCGTCCGTCGCGAACGCGATAGCCGATCATTATGCCCCGCTTGGCCCAAACGACCGTTGCCCGACGGCGCCGGTATCCGTTGCCGTGGCTCTTGGCGATAAGATCGATACGCTGGTCGGCTTCTGGCTCATCGATGAAAAGCCCACGGGTTCGAAGGACCCCTATGCGCTGAGGCGAGCGGCGCTCGGCGTTATACGGCTCATCGTCGAGAACAATCTGCGCGTGCCGCTGCGTCGGTTCTTTGCAGTCGCGCGAGAGCTCTATCCAAAGCAGGGAATTTCGACACCGAAGCCCGATTCGCAATTTAGCGAGGATCTCCTCACATTTTTTGCCGACCGGCTCAAGGTTCACCTGCGCGAGAAGGGCGTGCGGCACGATCTCGTGAGTAGCGTATTCGCACTCGGCGGGGAGGACGATCTCGTCCGCCTGCTCGCGCGCGTGGCGGCACTGGCCAAATTCCTCGCGAGCGACGACGGCGCGAATCTGCTCACGGCATACAAGCGCGCTTCGAATATCGTGCGCATCGAGGAAAAGAAGGATAGCCGGACATATGATGGCGGCGCCGACCCGACGAAGCTGGAGCAGGGCGAGGAAAAGGCACTTTATGACGGGCTTGCCAACGCCTCGGGCGGAATCGCGAATGCGGTCGGGTCGGAAGATTTTGCCGGCGCAATGGCGGCACTCGCGAAATTGCGCCCGCCCGTCGATGCGTTCTTCGATCGTGTCACGGTCAATACGGATAACGCGATCCTTCGCGAGAATCGCTTGAGGCTGCTGTCCGCAATCCGCTCGGCGCTCGGTGGCGTCGCCGATTTTTCGAAGATAGAGGGATAAAGGGATAAAGGGAATAGACATGGCGAAATGGGTGTATTCCTTCGGCGACCGCAAGGCCGAGGGCAACGCGTCGATGAAGGAACTCTTGGGCGGCAAGGGCGCCAATCTTGCCGAAATGAGCAGGATCGGCCTTCCGGTCCCTCCCGGGTTCACAATCACGACCGCGGTCTGCACCCATTTCTACGAGAACAAAAAGAAATACCCTCGCGAGCTGGAAGCTGCGACCGCGACCGGGCTCAAGAAGGTCGAGCGCATCGTCGGCCGAAAATTCGGAGATTCGAAAAATCCCCTGCTCGTGTCGGTGCGCTCGGGCGCGCGGGCGTCGATGCCGGGCATGATGGATACGGTCCTCAATCTCGGGCTCAACGATGAGACGGTCCGGGGTCTTGCGGCTGCGAGCGGCAACGAGCGTTTCGCCTATGACAGCTATCGCCGATTCATACAGATGTACGGCAACGTCGTACTCGGCATCGAGCATCATCACTTCGAGGATCAACTTGAACTGATCAAGGAAGATCGGGGCGTCGCACTCGACACCGAGCTTGCCGCCGAGGATCTGAAGGAACTCGTCGCCGGTTACCAGCGTGTCGTCGCCGCGGAATCGAGCAGGCCCTTCCCGCAAGACCCGAAGGCGCAGCTTTGGGGAGCCGTCGGCGCCGTGTTTGGAAGCTGGAACAATCAGCGCGCCATCACGTACCGGCGGCTCCACGATATCCCTGACGACTGGGGCACGGCGGTCACCGTCCAGGCAATGGTCTTTGGAAACATGGGCCAGGATTGCGCAACCGGGGTCGCATTCACGCGAAATCCGTCGACGGGCGAGAACGCCTTCTATGGTGAGTATCTCGTCAATGCCCAGGGCGAGGACGTCGTGGCGGGAATTCGCACGCCGCAGTCGATCACCGAGGCGGGCAAGCGCGCGACGGGCTCCCGGCTTCCGTCGATGGAAGAGACGATGCCCAAGGTCTTCAAGCAGCTCGTTCAATTTCGCAAGACCCTCGAAAAGCATTACCGCGACGTGCAGGATCTCGAGTTTACGGTCGAGAACGGCAAGCTCTACATGCTCCAAACGCGGAGCGGCAAGCGCACCGCACCGGCCGCGATCCGGATCGCCGTCGAGATGGCCAAAGAAAAACTTATCTCCAGAGCGGAGGCCGTAGGGCGGATCGATCCGGCCTCGCTCGACCAGCTTCTCCACCCGACTCTCGACCCAAGGGCCCCGAGAACGCTTCTGGCCCGCGGCCTGCCGGCCTCGCCAGGGGCCGCCTCGGGGATCGTGGTGCTTCACGCCGGGGAAGCAGAGGCGAAGGCCAAGCACGGCCAAGCGGTCATTCTCGTGCGGGTCGAGACGAGCCCCGAGGATATTCACGGCATGCACGCGGCCCAGGGAATTCTCACGACCCGCGGGGGGATGACGAGCCACGCCGCGGTGGTCGCGCGAGGGATGGGTCGAGCCTGCGTGGCGGGTGCGGGCGACCTAAAAGTCGATTACGAAACAGGCAGCATCACAGTCGGCAATCATGTGATCCGAGCCGGCGACGGAATCACGATCGACGGCGGAACCGGCGAAGTATTCTTCGGAACGGTTCCGACGACGAAGCCGGAGCTTTCCGGCGATTTCGCAATTCTCATGGGGTGGGCGGACCGCATCCGCAGAATCGGCGTGCGGGCCAATGCCGACACGCCGGCGGATGCGCGCACGGCAAAGGAATTTGGCGCCGAGGGCATCGGGCTTTGCCGCACCGAACATATGTTTTTCGATGGCGACCGCATCGTCGCGGTGCGCGAAATGATCATCGCGGAGGACGAGAAGGGTCGGCGGCGAGCACTTGCCAAGCTTCTTCCCATGCAACGCGCCGACTTTGTCGAGCTTTTCAAGATCATGGGCAAACTGCCCGTCACGATCCGTCTTCTCGACCCACCACTCCACGAGTTCCTACCCCATGGGGATGCGGAAATGAAGCAGGTTGCGGAAGCCGCCGGCGTCTCCCTCTCCCGTATCCGCGAGGCGTCGGGCAAGCTGTTCGAGGTCAATCCCATGCTTGGCCACCGGGGCTGCCGCCTCGCCATCACCTACCCCGAGATTTATGAAATGCAGGCGCGCGCCATATTCGAAGCCTGCGTGGCCGTCGAGCGGGAGACCGGAAAGAAAGTGGTGCCCGAGATCATGATCCCGCTCGCCGCCACCAGGCGCGAACTTGAGATCCTCAAGGACGCGATCGATCGAGTTGCCAGATCGGTCGAAAAAGAAGAAGCGATGAAGCTCAAATACCTGGTCGGGACAATGATCGAGTTGCCGCGTGCCGCCCTTCGCGCGGGCGAAATTGCCGAGACCGCCGAATTCTTCAGCTTCGGTACCAACGACTTGACCCAGACCTGCCTGGGTCTCAGCCGTGACGATGCCGGTAAATTTATCGAGGCTTATCAGCGCAACGGTATTTTCGCCGCGGACCCATTCGTGTCGATCGAGCGCGACGGTGTCGGCGAGCTTGTGCGCATGGGTGTGGTACGGGGCCGCAAGACCCGTAAGGACCTCAAGTGCGGCATCTGCGGCGAGCACGGTGGGGATCCCGCATCGGTCCACTTCTGTAACGAGGTCGGGCTCGATTACGTTTCCTGCTCACCCTTCCGCGTGCCGATTGCACGGCTCGCCGGCGCGCAATCGGCCCTCAAGGCCGCCCCCGCGGGACGGGATTGACGACGCGAGCGCGATGGCCTCCACCATCTTGCGAGTGCCGTCCCGTTCCTTCGTTTCACGGCCATAGGTCAGGGCAAAAAATATCCGCCGATTGCCTCGACAAATGGTTCGCCAGGGCCTAGATGGAGTTCGCGGTCCCGATGGGGCCGGGGCGGGATTTGATGGTCAGCTTGCGCCGCCGTATCAACGCTAAAGCGCCCGAATAAGGTCGGCCGTCGCCGCGTGGCAGCGATCTTCATCGGGGACCAATCTCATGATGGAGGTCGCGATGGACGACACCCACGCCGTACCGGACTTTTCAACTGTACTCGCCCTGCTCGAACGACTTTCGGGCGGCTTCGAGGCGACACCGGCGCGGCTTTCGGCCTTTGTCGAATCGTTCTGTGCGTCGCTCTCCGATGCCGACCCGCAATGGATTCCGGTGATCGCGATTCCCGGTGCGGAGCCCGGCAAATTCGTGAAGAACGTCGCTGCCAAAATCGAACGCTCCGGCGGAAGCGTCGAGCAGGGATGGGCAATTTGGGAAAATCCCGGCATCTCGATCTCCGCATCGTTTCATGCGGTCTGGGTTTCGCCCAAGGGAGAGCTATTCGACGTAACACCCGATCCGCACAATGCCTCGCGCATCCTCTTTGTGGCCGATCGCGGCGGGCGGGCAGAGGCCGCCACGCGGACGCCGCCAGGCCGAGTCACGTGGGCGCACCCTGCGCTTGAGCGGCGCTTGCGTGAGCCTGGAGCGCGTGAGGCGATGCTGCGCGATCTCCTCGCCAATGCGACGACCGAAGCCGGAACCTAACCTCGAGCAATCGACCTATCGGACGCGATGAGCTCGATGCGATTGCCAAAGGGGTCGTGCACGAAAGCGCGGTGCCCGTAATCCGCCGATTCGACCGCGGTCCGGTACCCCGCATGCTCGAGCTTTTCGATCAGGCCCTCGAGGTCGTCGACCACGAATCCCGGATGCGCCTTCTTCGCGGGGACGAAGCTCGGATCGACCCCGAGGTGAACCCTCACGTTATTGTGCTCGAACCACGCGCCGCCGCGCTTGGCGCGCTCCGTCGGCTTGGGCACTTCCGGAATTCCCAGAATACCTTCGTAAAAGTTTCGCGCCAGCGTTTCCCCGCCTGCGGGCATAGCGAGTTGCACATGGTCGATGGCGACAATCCGCATATCAAATCTCCAATCTCCAGATTGTTCGGAAGAGTTCGTCGTGGGTGGGTCGGCGCATCCGGCCGATGCGGGGTTCCATCTTGTCATGCAAGGGGTGATCGATCAGGATGCCCCGCCGAGCGCCCTATCGTAACAGAACCCGGCACCGGGAAGAAGTCAGCTCGCTCGTAAGAAGCCGCAGGTGAAACTGGATGTTGGTCTTCGATGGCGTGCGGCAAGAAGCCGGGGGCCGTACGATATTGGTACTCGAACGCTGGCGGGCCGCAAAGGGCGAGCACTGGCTGGTGCTCGGCCCGTCCGGTTCCGGCAAGACGACTCTCGTACATCTCGCCGCCGGACTCCTTGAGCCGACCGAGGGCCGCGTTTTCGTCGACGGGCAAGACATCGCAACCCTGCCGGCCGTTCGACGCGACCGGTTTCGCGGACAGCGCGTGGGCATCGTGTTCCAGACACTTCACCTTGTGGAGGCGCTGAGCGTCGAGGGCAATTTGCGCCTCGCTCAATACCTTGCCGGCATGAAACAGGACCGCACGCGCATCGCCAACGTGCTTGAAAGCCTCGGCTTGGCCGAGAAGTCAACGCTGAAGCCGCGCCGGCTCAGTCAGGGCGAGGCACAGCGCGTGGCGATCGCGCGCGCCGTGATAAATCGGCCGAGCCTCATACTTGCCGACGAGCCGAGTTCGGCCCTGGACGATTCGAGCTGCGAACAGGTGATAGACCTTCTCGTGAACCAGGCAACCGCGGTCGGTGCAACACTCGTGATTGCCACTCACGACGCTCGCGTCAAAGAGCGCTTCGAGCGTCGTCTGACCTTGCCTCACGACCTCACGAGTGCTGGATGAACATTGTCACGCTCAGCTTTGCTTATCTGCGCGACCGGGCCCTCACAATGGCCCTCAATCTTGTCATGCTGGCACTTGGGATCGGCACCATCGTCGTCGTAATCCTTTTCGGTGCGCAACTTGAAAGCCGACTTACGCGGGACTCGCGCGGTTTCGACCTCGTTATCGGTGCCAAGGGCAGCCCGCTTCAACTGATTCTCTCGACGCTTTATCATGCGGACGCGCCCATTGGGAACGTTCCGCTCGACGATGCGAACGAGGTCGCCCACAATGGCCTCGTCGCGACGGCGATACCGATTGCGCTCGGCGACAACTATAGGGACTTTCGAGTGGTCGGCACGGAGCCGAGTTACGCGCAGCATTACGGGGCCAAAATTGCGCAGGGCCGCTTCTGGCAAGCACCCCTTGAAGCAACGCTCGGCGCAGAAGCTGCGCGGATAACCGGGCTTAGGGTCGGCGACAATTTTTCCGCCCAGCACGGTTTTGTTCAGGGTGGGCAAACGCGCGAGTCGGCACCCTACGTTGTTGTCGGCATCCTGGCGCCGACGGGCACGGTGCTCGATCGCCTCATCCTCACGTCGGTCGAAAGCGCGTGGCAAGTGCAAGCGGTACCAGTGCACGAGATTACGGCCCTTCTCATCACGTATCGCACGCCATTGGCGGCAGCCATGTTGCCGCGCCTCGTGAACGGTCACACCGCATTGCAGGCGGCGTCGCCGGCCTACGAGACGGCGCGGCTGCTCTCCCTCGTCGGCGTCGGTATCGGCACGCTCCGCGCGTTCGGGATTCTCTTGATAGCGTGTGCCGCACTCGGAGCCTTCATCGCCCTCTACAATGCGACGAGCGAACGCCGGTACGACATCGCGGTCATGCGAAGCCTCGGCGCCTCGCGCGGCAGGGTCTTGCGGGAGGTGATGCTTGAAGGCTTGCTTCTGGCCTTGGGCGGTATCTTGCTCGCATTCGCTCTCGGCCACGGTATTGCGGCCTTACTCGGAGAGTTCTCGTCCGAAGCGCGCGCCTTGGGCCTTTCGGGGCTTGTCTGGCGTGCGGACGAAGGGTGGCTTATCGTGCTCGCGTTGTCCGCGGGGGCCGCAGCGGCATTCGTGCCGGCCTTGCTCGCCTACCGGGTGGATATTGCGCACACCCTCGCGGGCGACTAGATTCCTCCGGTTTTCGTGCAAGGTGGCGGTATGAGACTTGGCGTAACGACGGCGGCGGGCCTTTTGTTCGGCGTGGCGCTCAGCCTTTGCTTGGCCGAAGCCCCCTTTGGCCACGGCACGGCGTTCGCCCTCAGCCAATCAACCATTGTGTCGCCGGACGGGATGACGCCGCCGCCAGCGCCAAAGGACGGCGTTCGTTGGGAAGAGCTAAAGGATGTCGATGCGCCGATCGATCCCAAGGAACGGCCGCCGCAATTTGGCGCGGGCGTGCTTTCCCTCGACGGCAAGGACGTCAAACTTCGCGGCTTTATGATGCCGCTCGACCAAGCCGAGAAACAGACGCGTTTCGTGCTCACGGCCCTGCCGCCGAGCTGTCCCTTCTGCCTACCGGCGGGGCCCGACCAGCTCGTCGAGGTGCAATCCAGCGACGGTGTGAAATTCACGTTCGATCCGGTGACGATCGCCGGCAAGTTCGAAGTCCTGCGCGACGATCCGACCGGGCTCCTCTATCGCATTGTGGATGCAAAGCGCGTCGGCGATTAAGCGCGGGCAGCTCGCGATCCTTGGTCGACGATTAGGGTCTGCCTCGCGACAACCCGGCCGAACTCCGAGATCGACGGTCCAGCGCCGTTCCATCGCGCATAAGTATCAGCGATCGGTGTCACGCGGCGTGCTGTGCGGTCCGGCTGCGGTCGCAAACCAAGCCGGTCTATGCGGGCGCAGGGCGACGCCTGCGGCATTCAAGGGCTTGTTCTGGGCAAGTGCGGCTTCGACGGCGTCGAGTTTCAGGAGTGCGAGTCCGACGCCATTTTTCACGTTGCGCAATTCGCCTACCTCTTCGCCGCCAAAGGTGACGGGAGTGCCGGCCGCAGGCGCCGGGCCATCCATCTCAACGGGAAAAAGGCGTTTCTTGACGAGGGCGCGATACTTCATGCGCGCGGTCAGTTCTTGGCCGATATAGCAGCCTTTCTTGAAATCGACACCGTTCAGCTCCTCGAAACCGCTTTCGAGCACGAGCGCCTTCTCGACCGGCATGTCCTTGCTCCCCTCGGGCACGCCGAGCGATAGGCGCAATCGGCAATATTCGTCAAAAGGTCCCTGCGAATAGCCGGCGGCCTCAAGGATCGCGGCCACCCTCGAACGGGGCATCATGGCGCGGCAGCCGAGCGCGCCAAGGCGCGGATCGACGAACACCACCCCATCCTCGATCGGCTTTGCGGCACCCGGCTCGGCGGGCAGTTCGAACGGCATGAAGACGTCGTCGCCCCAGAGGACAACGACCGCAAGGCTGTCACGCCCGTCGGCGATCGCGACTTTGGCGCGGAGCTTGTACATCGTAAGCCGACGCTTGAGATCGTCGAGGCGCTCTGCCTCACCGTCGACCGCGATCCTGCCGTCGGCCAGCTCGGCAATGAAAATGTCATGGAGAAAGCGTCCCTGAGCCGTTAGAAAGCCCGCATAAAGGGCGGCGCGCGCCGATAGTCGTTCGATGTCGTTCGAGATCATGCCCTGGAGGAAGTTGCGCACGTCCTCGCCCGACAAGATCAGGCAGGCTCGCTCCTCATTGAGTGCATAAAAGCCGCTTGGCATTGACAGATTCCTCACATGAAGCCGCCTTCAAGTTGGATTGCCGAAATGAAGATGACAAGTCCTTCGAATGCCTCCGTCCGACCCCGGGGGGTCTGGACCCTTGTCGGTCAGGCGGCAAAGCCCTGTATGGCGCCCACCATGAACCTACGCTCTAGGGGCGACCGCCGATTCCTTTCTTTAAACGATCGTCATGTCTTTAAACGACCGTCATGCTCCTTGAGGATGGAGCTGCGGATATGAGATTAAGGAGTGCCTCGAGCGACGTGCTGGCGGAGACCGCTCTCAGCGGCAACGGCGTTCGAGGCGAATTGGCATTGAGCGTGGATTCGGCATATTCTCTACGAAAATGAATATCCTGTTTATCACCCACACACGGGTCGGCGATGCCGTGCTTTCGACAGGGGTACTCGCGCGTCTGATCGAGCGGCATCCCGGCGCCCGAATCACGATCGCGTGCGGCCCCGCCGCGATTGATATATTTCGCGCCGTACCGGGTCTGGAGCAAATCCATGTCCTCGAGAAGCGTAGCTACGGACGACATTGGTTGAAACTATGGCGCCAGGCCGCGTTGCGGCGGTGGGACATCGTCGTTGATCTCCGGGCCTCCGCAATCGCCTACTTCCTCGTGGCCGGAAGGCGCTACATCTCGACGCCGAGCAAGGAGATGGTGCATCGCCTTTTCCATCTTGCGCGCGTGATCGGGGAGAAAGAGGCGCTTGCCCCGCGAATTTGGACCGCACCCGAGCATTGGCACAACGCGATATATTTGCTGCCCGACGGCCCGCCACCATTAGCGGTGGCTCCTACGGCAAATTGGCGCGGCAAGATGTGGCGCGGGGCGCGTTTTGCCGAACTGTTGGAGCGCTTGACAGCGCCGGACGGTATCATGCCGTCGGCGCGCGTCGTGATCCTGGGCGCGGAGTCGGAGCGAAATCTCGCTCAACCGGTGCTCGCTTCCGTTCGTGCGGCGCGGCGCGTCGATCTTATCGGCAAGGTCGATCTCCTCACGGCTTTCATGATCCTGCGCCGGTGCGCGCTTTTCATTGGCAATGACTCGGGCCTGATGCACCTCGCCGCCGCTTCGGGCGTGCCCACGCTCGGCCTTTTCGGGCCGAGCAGGGTCGAGGTCTACGCCCCCTGGGGACCTCACGCGGACACGGTGTCGACGGAGTTGAGCTACGACGCGCTTGTCGGGCAGCCGGGGTACGATCACCGTACGACGGACACGCTGATGGACAGCCTTACCGTAGACATGGTGGAAAATGCCGCGATCCGGCTGTGGCGCCGAAGTCTGGGCCAAGCGGCATGAGCGCCATCGAACAACTCCCGGCGGGCGGGGCCAAGGCGACGCCAACGGTTTCAGCCCTGGTGGTTGCGCGCAACGAGGAGCACCAGCTCGCCGAATGCCTCGGTCGACTGCGCTTCGCGGATGAGATTGTCGTGGTCCTCGACCGCTGCACGGACGGCTCGAAGGCGATCGCCCTGCGATGTGGGGCACGCGTGATCGAGGGGGCGTGGGAAATCGAAGGGCCGCGTCGTATGGCCGGTATCGATGCCTGCCGCGGCGACTGGATTTTGGAGGTCGACGCCGATGAACGCGTCTCGCCTGAACTCGCCACCGAAATCCGCTCCGCGATCGTCCGTGCCGCACCCGGCTATTTTCTCATTCCATTCGACAACTATGTCGGCGAGCGGCTGGTGCGTTACGGCTGGGGCGGGGCATGGGGTGTTTCGGCGACGGTGCGGCTCTTCTCTCGCGGCGCCAAGCAATGGGGGGACCAGCGAATACATCCGAAAGTGACGTTCAAGGGCGAGCGGCGTTGGCTCAAGACGCCGATGGTGCATTACGTCGACCGCGACATCTCGGATATGTTGAAGCGCCTCGATCGCTATACCACGGCGCGCGCCCGGGACTTGCGTGCCAGTGGCCACATCGGTTCCTTCCCCGCGAACGTGCGGCGCCTGTTCTCGCGCTTTTACAAATGCTATGTCGCACGCAAAGGCTACCGCGAGGGTCCCTATGGTTTTCTCATTGCGCTGATGGCCGGATTATATCCGCTACTTTCCTATCTCAAGGCCAGGCTCGAGACGGATTGATGGCAGCACTGCGCGTCCTGCAGGCGATCGCGGGCGCCCATCATGGTGGGGCGGAGGAATTTTTCACGCGACTTATACCAGCGCTCGCGCGCGCCGGCCTCGATCAACGCGTCGTCATTCGCCGCGACGAGGAGCGCGCCTATGCACTTCGCAAGCAGGGGGTCGACGCCGTCGAGTTGCCTTTCGGCGGTCTTTTGGATTGGTGGACGCGGCCGGGCCTGCGCCGGGAGATCGAGGCGTTCGCACCCCATGTCGTGTTCACCTGGATGAATCGCGCCACGTGGAAGTGCCCGAGGCCGCGCGACGGCATTCGTTTCATTCACGTGGCGCGCCTTGGCGGCTACTACGATCTCCACTATTACAAGGCGTGCGATCACCTGATCGGAAACACGGTCGATATCGTGGATTATCTGCGCCGCTCCGGCTGGCCGCCCGCGCGCGCGCATTATCTTCCTAATTTCGTCGATGCCACGCGCGCCCAACCGCTCGCGCGCAGAAGCGTGGGAACGCCGGACACGGTACCTCTCGTGCTCGCACTCGGCCGGTTGCATCGGAACAAGGCATTCGATGTGCTGCTCGCGGCTCTCGCCCAACTTCCGGACGTTCATTGTTGGATCGCGGGGGACGGGACGGAGCGTCAAGCCCTCGAAGCCCAATCGGAACGGCTGGGGCTTGGCCCGCGCGTGCGCCTCTTGGGCTGGCGCAACGATACGGCCGCACTGCTTGCGGCGGCCGATCTTCTCGTGTGTCCTTCGCGGCATGAGCCGCTCGGCAATGTGGTGATCGAAGCTTGGGCGCACGGGGTGCCGGTCGTCGCGGCGGCGAGTCAAGGACCCGCGGCAATCATCGAGGATGGAAAGAGCGGAATCTTAGTGCCCGTCAACGATGCGCCCGCACTTGCGCATGGAATCCGCCGGGCATTCGATGACGAGATCCTTACCGCGCGAATCGGCGCAGGCGGCCGTGCTGCCTTCGAACGCGATTATACGGAGGCGGTGGTCGTGGCGCGCTATATCGAATTTTTTGAAAAGGTCGCGAGCTAATGTGCGGTATAGCGGGCATCATGACGACGAACGGCCGTCCGCCCGACGAAGCCGCACTCAAGCGCATGGCGGACGTTCTGGACCATCGCGGGCCGGAGGGTAGAGGACATTACGCCTTCGGCAATGTCAGCATGGTGCAGAACAGGCTCGCGATCATCGATCTCGAGACCGGTCAGCATCCGCTTTACGAACCGGGCGGTGCGGCGTTGGTGGGCAACGGCGAAATCTATAATTACATCGAACTCCGTGAAGACGCAGCGCTCACCGGCGTGAACTACGCGACCAATTCGGATTTCGAGCCGCCCCTTCTTCTCTATCGCCGCACAGGGCTTGCCTTCGTGGAGCGTCTGCGCGGCATGTACGCATTCGCACTCCACGACGCGCCGACCGGCCGACTCGTGCTTTCGCGCGATCCTTTTGGCATCAAGCCGCTTTATTATGTCGAGCGGCCCGACCTTTTCGCCTTCGCCTCGGAACCGCGAGCGCTCATTGCCGCGGGGCTTGCCCAAGCCGCGTTGAATCCTGCGCGCGGGACGGAGCTTCTGGAACTTCAATTCACGACCGGTCGCGACACGGCCTTTCTCGGCATTCGCCGACTGCTTCCAGGCGAGACGCTGGTCCTCGCCGAGGGGCGAATCGTCGAACGCCGGCGCATTGATGCGCTTCCCTCCGGTGGCCCCGAACGCTGGAGCGAGGAGGAGGCCCTCGATCGGCTGGACGCGGCACTGACCGACAGCGTGCGCGTGCATCAACGCTCCGACGTTCCCTATGGCATGTTCCTCTCGGGCGGAATCGATTCGTCGACCCTCTTGGCGCTCATGGCGAAGCTCAATGAGCGGCCCGTGCGGGCGTTCACGATCGGATTTTCGGGCACGCAGGTGGTCGACGAGAGGGCCCTCGCGCGCAAACTCTCCGAGAAGGTGGGTGCGGAGCATGTCGAGGTTGAATTCGACGAAGCGGATTTTTGGACCTACCTTCCGAGGGTTGTCGAAGCGCTCGACGATCCGGCGGCGGATTATGCAACGTTGCCGACCTACAAGCTTGCGGCGGAGCTAAAGGGCTCGCTCAAGGTGATCCTGACGGGCGAGGGGGGAGACGAGTTGTTCGCTGGGTATGGACGATACCGCAGCGCCCTGCGGCCTTGGTGGATGTGGGGCCGCACGATGCGCGCGCGGGGCATCCTCGACGGCCTTGGCGTCCTGCGCAGCCAGCTTGAGGGATGGCGCGACGGTTTCGCGGCCGCCGAGGTTGCGGCGGTCTTGCCTGGTCGGAGCGACCTTCAGGTTGCGCAAGCGGTCGACGTGGCCGATTGGCTCCCAAACGATCTCCTCCTTAAGGCGGATCGCTGCCTGATGGCCCATTCCGTCGAGGCGAGAGTGCCTTTCCTCGACCGTGCGGTCGCCACCGTCGCCTATTGCTTGCCCGACAAGCTCAAGCTTCGCGACCGGCGCGGCAAATGGCTCCTCAGGCGCTGGCTGGCGCGCGAGCTTCCCGAGGCCGAACCGTTCAGCGCCAAGCGGGGCTTTACCGTGCCCACCGCCGAATGGATCGCGAGGAGAAGCGAAGGCATCGGCCCGCTCGTGGCGCGCCAGGAGGGTGTCCGGCAAATGTGCGATCCGGTTGCGGTCGAGCGGCTCTTCAAACGCTCGGGCAAACGCTCGGGTTTCGCGGAATGGGCGCTTCTCTTTTACGCATGTTGGCACCAGCGCCACATCATGGGCGTCACGGGAGCACCCGATGCCTTCGAGCATTTGCGGGCCGCGTAAGGAGGAACCGTGAGTCGAGAATACCGCACAAAATCCTGGCTCGATTCGCGCATCGAGGTGCGCCGCTCGGGTACTGCAGGGCATGGAAGTTTCGCGACGGCGCCGATTGCGGCCGGCGACATCGTCATCGAATGGGGTGGTGCGGTCCTGACGAGGGAGCGGCTCGGCTCGATCAACATCGAGCCCGACTCGGAAATCCCGATCGGGGAGGGGCTTTTCATGGTTACCCCGGTCGGTGCAAGCGACCTCCGGGATTTTTTTCTCAATCACTCATGCGATCCCAGCCTGTGGATGACAGACGAAGTGACGTTCGCGGCCCGGCGCGACTTGGCGCCCGGCGATGAGCTCACGGCCGACTACGCCTTTTGGCAGGACGAAAACGATCTCGTCGCGACATGGCGCTGCGCCTGCGGCTCGTCCCTGTGCCGAGGAAGGGTCACCGGTTCGGATTGGCGCCGGTCGGATCTTCAAGCGCGCTATCGCGGGCGTTTCTCGCCATTCGTGAACGCGCGCATAGCGACACTTCGCTGATGCGGTTGGCAGCGTGACATGGCGACACCGTTCGATCTGATCATCCGAAATGGCACCCTCGCAACGCCGAGCGGCTTCATCCAAACCGACGTTGCAGCACGCGGTGGGTGGATCGTGGCGTTCGGCTCGTTCGCGCCGAGCGAGGCAAGAGAAGCAATCGATGCGCGCGGCCTTCACGTCTTGCCGGGCGTCATCGACACCCAGGTGCATCTGCGGGAGCCGGGCAACGAGCACAAGGAGGACCTCGAGACGGGGACTCGCGCAGCAGCACTCGGCGGCGTCACGGGTGTCTTCGAGATGCCCAATACGAACCCCAGCACCACGACAAAGGCGCTGCTTGAGGACAAATTCGCACGCGCCAAGGGGCGCGCATGGGTCGATCATGCCTTTTTCGTGGGTGCGACCCATGGGAACGTCGCCGAACTCGCGACGCTGGAAGCGCTGCCGGGTTGCTCGGGCGTCAAGCTCTTCATGGGAAGCTCCACCGGAAACCTGCTCGTGCCGGACGACGACGGCGTGCTCGCGGTTCTTCGAAGCGGCCGCCGGCGCATGGCCGTGCATGCCGAGGACGAGACGCGCCTCGTCGAGCGCAAAAAAATCGCGATTGAGGGTGGCAAGCCGCAATTCCACCCCGCGTGGCGCGATGAAGCGACCGCACTCAAGGCAGTCGAACGGCTGATCGCACTTGCCCGGCAGGCGGGGCGGCGAGTGCATGTTCTTCACGTCACCTCGGCCGGCGAGATGACCCTCCTCGCCGCGCACAAGGACATCGCGACCGTCGAGACCACGCCGCAGCATCTCACGCTCGTTGCCCCAGACTGCTATGACCGCCTCGGCACGCTCGCGCAAATGAATCCGCCAATTCGGGATGCCGGCCATCGCGAGGCATTGTGGCGCGCCGTCGCAGACGGCGTCGTCGACGTGATCGGCTCCGACCATGCGCCGCACACGCTTGAGGAAAAGTCGAAGCCCTATCCGCAAAGCCCCGCGGGAATGCCCGGGGTGCAAACGCTCGTGCCGATATTGCTCGATCATGTCAATGCCGGCCGTTTGACGCTGGAGCGGTTCATCGATCTCACGAGCGCCGGGGCTGCTCGCATTTACGGAGTTGCAAGGAAGGGGCGCATCGCCATCGGTTACGACGCCGACTTCACGATCGTCGACCTCAAGGCGCGGCGGACCATCGAGAACCGGTGGATAGCGAGCCGCTGTGGTTGGACGCCGTTCGACGGGATGTCGGTCACCGGCTGGCCGAAGTTGACCGTGATCCGGGGCCATGTGGTAATGCGCGACGATGAAATCGTCGGTACACCCCAAGGCATGCCAATCCGGTTTCTCGATACGATCCCGCCCGAGTTTTGAATCCGGAATTCGCTCACAGTCCCGCACCGAGATATGGCGAAAATCGGAGTCGGCACACGAGCGCTGACCCTCGCGGATTCTTCTGGTATCTTTCCAACCGGCAACCGGATGAATGAAAGTTAGGTCGGGTGCAAGGGTGGGGTTGGAAGGCGTCACGTTGGAAAAGGCGCGGGTTGACAGCATTGTCGGTGAGGGGTGGCGCCGCGCGGCCGTGCGCGCCTTCGGCGAGGCTGCGATGGCATCGGCATTTGCTGCGTTTCTGGCGCTGCCGATACTCGGGGTTCGGGTGGTTACTGCAATAGGCGCCGTGACGCTCATCCCGCGTCTTCACTGGGTCGTCGTCGGCAGTGCGGTCGTATTTGTGGGCCGATTGGCATTGTCGCTCGTTTGCTCGTTCGGGTTACCGAAACGCACCATCTTGACCACTGCAGTGCGCACGAGCCGTGCAGCTGCCGAAACATCGGAGCGGCGACGGTTGATTATTGGCTCGGCGCTAGCGCTCTTAGCCGCATTCCTCCCGCTCTTTCCCTTTTCGGATTCCTATATGGTCGATCTCGCGATCACGGTGTTGATCTATGCGATGCTCGGCTGGGGCCTCAACATCGTCGTCGGCCTCGCAGGTCTTTTGGATCTCGGCTACGTGGCGTTCTACGCGGTCGGCGCCTATACCTTCGCACTCCTCTCGCACTATTTCGGTCTCAATTTTTGGGAGTGCTTGCCGCTCGCCGGCTTCGTCGCGGCGACGTGCGGCGTCATCCTCGGCTTCCCGGTCCTCAGCATGCGCGGGGACTATCTGGCGATCGTCACGCTCGGCTTCGGGGAGATCATCCGCATCATCCTTCTAAATTGGGTGAGCTTCACGGGTGGCCCCGGCGGGATTCTCGACATTCCGCATCCTACTTTTTTCGGATGGGGCCTCGATACGTTGCCGGGCGCTGTTGCGCATTCGGCGCATTGGGTTCCGTCTCGTCTCATTCTGTTGTTTTACCTGATCCTCGGTCTGGCACTTTTGACCAATATGTTCGCCTTGCGAGTGCGGCGGCTGCCGCTTGGGCGCGCATGGGAGGCGCTTCGCGAAGACGAGGATGCGTGCCGCGCGCTCGGCCTCAATCCGACGAACCTGAAACTCTCGGCGTTTGGCATCGGGGCGCTATTCGGCGGTTTTGCAGGCTGTTTCTTCGCGGCACGCCAAGGCTATATCAGCCCTCAAAGCTTCACCTTCGCCGAGTCCGCGACCGTGCTCGCGATTGTCGTGCTTGGGGGGATGGGTAGCCAGATTGGGGTATTGACCGCGGCAATTCTGCTGGTTTTTTTGCCCGAGCTCGGCCGCGAATTCGCCCATTACCGCATGCTGGTGTTTGGCCTTGCCATGGTCGCGATCATCGTCTGGCGCCCCGGCGGCCTTGTCGCCTACCGACGGCCGACGATCTTGCTCGGTGCTGCGAAATCCGGATCTTGAGGCCGCTCAAGCGCCGACGCGCTTTTCCCTCATATAGTGGCGGCGCGCCTTGGTGCGGTTGCCGCACACGCTCATCTCGCACCAGCGCCTGCTCTTGTTTTTGCTGAGATCGACGAACAGCCAGCCGCAATGGGGGAAGGGGCACTGCTTGATGCGGTCGAGCTTGCCCGTGGTCAGAAGATCCGCCGCCGAGCGCAAGACCGGCCAGAGCGGCGCTTCGAGACGTGCGCTCAGGTCGTCCCATGCCCATTTGAAATGCCCATCCTCCGCGAGGATTCGCGCGTGACGCAGCGCTTCGGCGAGGGCTGCGTTGAAGCTTTCCATCGTCTCGTCGGGGATGCGATCGTGTGTCGCGATCGACGCAAAGATATCGTGAATGGTATCCCGCAAGGCGAGTGCGCGATGAAATGCCCTGACAGCACCCGGGCCATCCGCGTGCCCGCGCGCCAAGAGGGCCTGTGCCTCAGAGAATGAGAAAGCATCGGCATGCATGGCCCAGGCGATGAGATCCTCGTAGGCGGTCAAATGCTCGATCTCATGCTCGCCATCTCGGAGGCCGGATACCGTGTTCACGAAATCGAGACAAAGCACGCCGCCGATCAAGGGAAGACTTCCGGGGCGCGGATCGTGGACCTTCGAGGGTTTGTCAGATTGTAAGGTGGTCATAAGGCAAGCCATAATGGTTTTCACTGGTTAGAGTAACACGGAAGAGCGTCCTGCGCCACGGTCATTTAAGAGAGTTCTAATTTTGAATTCTTTCGGATCAGGCGACGATGAGGCTTGCAAAACGCCTCCATTGCAGCCAATTAGAGGGTCACAGTATCTGCTTCGGCACTTGCCGATCTGCCCCGACCTTTCCGCCGACCCGATCTTGTCGCGGGAACGTCTCGGATTTCCGAATACGCCGCATTCTATGCGAAGTCGGCGGGGCGCATATCCTCGCAATCCATGAGGCCGGTAACTGAAACGAAGCCGTGCTGCGATCGTGCCGCACGGCCACTCGTCATTCTGAAGGAGCCATCATGGCAGTTGGAACGGTGAAATTCTTCAATAACCAGCGCGGCTTTGGATTTATCCAGCCGAGCGACGGGGCCAAGGACATCTTCGTCCACATCAGTGCCGTCGAGCGCGCCGGCATGTCGACGCTGACCGAAGGGCAGACCCTGTCTTTCGAAGTCGAGCGCGGCCGCGACGGGCGCGTATCCGCCATCAACCTCAAGGCGGCCTAAAGTCCAGGCGATCCATCGCCGCGCGCCTCTTGACGGACGCGCGCGGCGTGACGCCGGAATTTTTTTCGGCATCGTGCGAAATATCGGTTCGAAACGCGGGCTGATTCATAAAAATTAAACCTTGTTTTAGAGGGTCGTTAACCTTTCCGCCCTTAACCTTGATGTTACGGTCTCAGTTCGTCGAAGGGCCGAGGCCGAAGCTCCAAGGAGGGGCTCGACATGCTGAACCTCAGGCGCACCCTGTCGACCGATCCGCCCGGCCAGCCGCTCGATTCCGACGAAACCCACTCCGGTCAAACGCCCGCCCCTCTCGGCGTGCGCGAACAGCAGGCACTCCTCGATCGTAGCTTCCGTGTGCGCGTGTTCCCGGATTGGAAAGCGCTTGAACGGTTGTTCAGCCGTCGCGGCGAGAATTTTCCCTTTGTCGCCCGGTTCGTCGTGATCAATCTGATCGGGCTTGCCTTGGTGGCGGCGGCGTGGGCGGAGGGCCTGCTCGTGCGACCCTATAAGGCCGACGAGTCGGGCATGTGCTACCTGATCACGGTCCTTTTCGCCGCCGGCCTCGTGGCGGTTGCGCGCAAGGATTGGCAGACGGTGCGCTGGGCCGGCAATGCGCTCGTCTACCTCGGCATGGTCGGCACCGTGCTCGGCCTGATCATCACGGTTTCCGACCTCACCGTCGACAAGGCCCAGAACTTCGAGAGCTTCAAGGCGATCGTGACCTCGATCTATATCGGCTCGGCCACCGCCCTCTACACCAACCTGCTCGCCTGTATCGGCTATCTCTGGCTCGGCACCAACGCCCATCTGCTCGCGCGGCAGGAGGTCTGAGCCATGTGGCGGGGGATGAATGTTTCCTTCCGCGACATGCTGTTCCTCCTCGTCTTCGCCTACCTCGTGATCGGGGCAGTCGCCCTCGCGCATGTGGCGAAGAAGAACGAGGAAGCCAAGGGCCAGATCCCGCCCGGCAACGTGATCGTCGAGCTGACCTGGGACAAGGAGGTCGACGCCGACGTCGATCTTTGGGTGCAGGGGCCGGGCGACGTGCCGGTCGGCTATTCCAATAAAGCGGGCATCATCTTCAACTTGCTGCGCGACGATCTCGGCAAGGGCGGCGATCCCAACTCGATGAACTACGAAGTCGCGTACGGGCGCGGCCATTGGCCGGGTGAGTACGTGGTCAACGCGATGCTTTATCGCAGCCGCGACCACAAGTTCCCGGTCGCTGCCCACGCCCAGGTTTCGCTCCAGGACGAGAAGGGTGGCGTGCGGCGGGCCCTCGAATCCGATGTTCAACTCACCTTCGAGGGCCAGGAGACGACGGTGTTCCGCTTCAGGCTCGACGACAAGGGCGAGTTCGTGCCCGGCAGCATGAACCGCATCCACAAGGACCTGCGGAGTGCCAAGGGAGACAGCAAATGAGCACCTTCGTCGTCGCCTTCGTCACGCTCGCCTTCTTGCTGGGTGCGTTCGCCTATGTCGCGATGCCGGTGGGCAGCAAATTGCGCCGCACGCTCGTGAGCGGCTTCTTTGCACTTATCCTGGGTACGCTCTTCTTCGGTTATTCGGACATGCTCGGCCGCCCCAAGGCGACAGCACTCGAGGTCTTCCGCACCGACCTCAAGGACGCGCACGTGCTCGGCTCCTATCTCCGGGAGGGGCAGGGCATCTTCCTCTGGCTCCAGTTTCCCGAAGTGTCGGAGCCGCGCTACTACAAGCTGCCGTGGGACGAGAAGACCGCGAAAGCGCTTCAGGACGCGATCGAGCAAAATGCCAAGCAGCATGGCGGTGGCGTTGCCATGGCTTTGCCCTTCGAGCGGAGCTGGGACAAGGACGACCCGCAATTCTACCCGCTTCCCCAGCCCAAGCTGCCCGACAAGCAAGGCGAGGAGCCGCCGAAGGAACTCTACCAGGCACCCGAGCAGGGCGTCTGACCCCCATTCGATCGAAACGTCACGGGTGCTACGGCTCGCCCTAGCACGTCTTTCCTGCCGACCGCCTGCACCGATGGCGACAGCGGCAATCGTCTTGCCTATAATTCGGTGTTGCGATACGCGTCACGAACCAAAGGTGCGGGGCCTCCGCTGCCCATTCGTCCATCCTCATGACCTTCAGACCCAAATCCGTGCGAATTCCGCTTCTTTTGGCGGCGCTCGCCCTCGTGGCCGGATGCGGCAAGGTCGACTCGTCCCAGGCGGAAGTCTGCAACCGGGTTGCAGGCGTGGTGTTGTCAGAGGGGGCCGTAGAGTTGATCGGGAACGACGTCGACCCGGCGGTACTCCACGGCATCGTCAGCCGCGTCATCGTGCGGAAAGATACCGGTGAGAGCGAACTGCACGAAGTGCAATGCGAATTCGCGGGCGGTGCGTTCAGCGACGAGCGCCTGCACCTGATCGCCGTCACGACCGATACGGACGGACGGTTGTCGGAACTTCGCATGGCGATCCTCGAGATCGTGCTCGCGAAGATCCATGCGCAAGGGGAAAGTCCCGGTGCTGGAGCGAGGGTGGAGCCGGTGCGGTCAGAAGTCGGCTCCGGTGTGCTTTATTTCATCCAGCAACTCGTAAATGGCGCCACCCTCGGGTGCATCGTGGCCCTCATTGCGGTCGGATACACGCTCGTCTACAGCATCATCGGCGCCATCAATTTCGCATTCGGCGAGCTTTACATGCTGGGCGCCTTCATCGCCGTCGTCGGGGTCGCGTTGTTCATCGTACTCGGCCTCGATTCCCCCATGTTCAGCGTGATACTCGCACTGCCGATCGCGATGGCCTTCAATGCGGGGTACGGTTGGCTCATGGACCGAATGGTCTTCCGTCCGCTCCGCAAGGCCAATCCGCTCATGCCGCTTATCGCAGCGATCGGGCTTTCCATCGTGCTCCAGAACTACGTGTTCGTGACCGAGGGTGCGGGCAACATCTGGCTCCCGGAAGCGCAGTTGAGCGGCATCGCACTTGCCGAATCGAATGGCTTCAGCCTCTATGTGAATCCGAAGCAGGCATTGATCCTGGCGATCATGATCGTGCTCTCCTTGGGGACTTGGTACTTGCTGGCGAAGACTCCCTATGGGCGCGCTCAGCGCGCCAGTTCCCAGGACAGGAAAATGGCGGCACTTGTCGGCATCGATATCGACCGTACCGTCGCAACGACGTTCGCACTCGGCGGTGGCCTTGCGGCTGCGGGCGGGTTGATGGTCGCGAGCTATTATGGCGGGGTCAATTTTTCGATGGGCTTCCTCATGGGTTTCAAGGCGCTCACGGCCGCCATTGTCGGCGGCATGGGTAATTTCGCGGGCGCACTCCTCGGCGGGTTCGTCGTCGCGTTCGTCGAAACTTTTTGGGCCGGGTATCTTCAGAGCGCTTATCGGGAGATCGCGGTCTTCTCGCTTCTCATTCTGCTGCTCGTGTTCCGTCCCCAGGGAATCCTGGGCGAGCGGTGAGATCTAGCGTTCGCGCTTCGCGGCACCGCCTCGCCAGACGTAAATCACGAGATTTGGATTTGTTACATCGCCCTTGTCGTCGAAGGTCAGCATGCCGACCGCGGTGTCGAAGGTGCCGCCATGCATCTCCTTGATGAGATCGGCGGTGGCCATGGATTTGGCGCGCTCTGCCGCTTGCACGACAACCTCGACCGCGGCGTAGGCGTAAAGCGTATAGCCACTCGCCTCGACCCCATATTCCCCGAGGCCCCCTGCAGCTGTTCGCCCACGCGGTGTGTCGAGCGGATCGGGAAGAAATGCCATGAAACTTCCCTCGCCGGCACTGCCGGCAAGCTGCCAGAATTCGGCGGCGACGAGCGTGTCGCCACCCGCCACCACGGCACTTGAGCCCTGGCGCCGCGCTTCGACAAGCAATCGAGCTGCGTCCTTGTAGTTCCCGCCATAGACGATGACGCCAACATTGTTGTCTTTCAGTCGCGTGACGAGGTCGGTGAAATCGACCCCTGGGCCGGCCATTGTTTTGTCGACGACTGGATGTATCCCGGACGACCGAAGCGCCTTGCGGGTCGAATCCGTGATCGTCAGGGCGTACGGCGTGCCGTCCGAAATGATCGCGACCGGCTGGCCGCTGAAATGATCGGCGATGTACTTGGCGAGCACCGGGCCCTGCATGTCCTGGCGGGGCACCGTGCGGAAAATATTGGGCGCGCCCCGCTCGGTGAGTGCGGGATCGCTCGATGACGGCGAAATCATCAGAAGATTGGCGTCGGTATAGATCGGCGCGGCGGCGATCGAGGCCTCGGAACAGAAATGCCCGACCACGAAAGCGGGTCGCTCGGCCGCGATCCCTTTCGCAACGCTCGCCGCCCGAGTCGACTCACAACGATCGTCGACACCGCGCATCTTGAACACGCTATCAAGGACACCGCCTCGCGCGTTGACGTGCGCCATCTCTTGCTCGACACCTGCGCGCATCTGGCCGCCGAAGCGGGTGTAAGGCCCACTCATCGGGCCGACGACGGCAATCGTCAGCGGGGGATTTTGCTTGGCCTTGAGGGAAGGAAGCTCATCGCAACCCGCGAGCATGGCGATGGATAGGCAGACAAGCAAGGCTTTCAGGGGAGACGACATTGACGCACGCTCGCGTGGATGCACAACCGGCAGGGTCGACCTTCCGGACGACGTTAGCATGACAGCCCCAGCGAAGCGAGGCTCGCGCGAATTCCGGCACAAGAAGCGGATGGTGCGGCTAAACCGATAAACCTAGGCTTGCGTCCTCCACAACCGGGGTGCGCACATGAAAGGGAACGAAGTACCGCGGATGGGCGGCATCGAGTGGGCGCTGCTCATCTCGCTGTCGATACTGTGGGGTGGGTCTTTCTTTTTCTCGAAGGTTGCCGTCGCCGCCATTCCGCCGTTGACGCTCGTTTTGGGGCGCACGGGAATGGCATCGGCAGTCCTTATCCTCGTCCTTTATGCCTTCGGCCAACGCTTGCCGAGCGATTGGACCGCTTGGCGGCGCAATTTGATAATGGGGCTTCTTAACAACGTCGTTCCGTTTTGCCTGATCGTCTGGGGGCAGACTCAAATCGAGAGCGGCCTGGCCGCCATTCTCAACGCCACGACGCCCCTTTTCACGGTCGTCCTGGCGCACGCGTTCACGCGCGACGAAAGGCTCGCGCCCGTGAAGCTCCTGGGCGTCCTGATCGGCCTCTCCGGCGCGGTGGTAACGATCGGGCCCGAGCTTCTCGAAGGCATCGGCCGGCATGGCCTCGCTGAGCTTGCCGTCATCGGTGCCGCGATTTCCTATGGATTTGCCGGAATATTCGGCCGCCGCTTCAAGGGCGTCAATCCGATGGTCACCGCAGCAGGGCAACTCACCGCAAGCACGGCGATGATGCTCCCCATTGCCCTCATCAGCGACAAGCCATGGCAACTCGCTATGCCGGGCATGACCGTTTGGGGCGCTTGGATCGGATTGGCGATCCTCGGCACCTCGCTCGCCTACATCCTGTATTTCCGCATCCTTGCGACCGCCGGCGCCACGAACGTCCTCCTCGTGACTTTCCTCATTCCGGTGAGCGCCATACTTCTCGGCGCGGTATTCCTCGGTGAACGGCTGGATCGCCGCGAGTTCGTCGGCATGGCGTTGATCTTTGCAGGCCTCGCATTCATCGATGGCCGCCTATTGCGCATCGTTTGGGGTCGGATACGCCCTCGACATCGTTCGAATTTCGGTCGATCGATCGGGTGAACCGGCGGATCGCCCATTCGACGGTCGCATAGGCACCGGCACGCGTCCGCGACGGGTTCAGGCCGAGGCAGGCAATACGTAAAGTGAAATCGTCAGGAAAAAGCAGGTGCTGCCCGCGACGACGCAGAGGTGCCAGATCGCGTTGTTGAAGGGCAATCCGTTCCAGCGATAGAAGATGAGACCGCCCGTGTAGGCAATGCCACCTGCAAGGATGAGTAAAACAGCGCCAAGCCCCGTCGCATCGTAGAGCGCTTTCGCCCACGCTACGCTAATCCAACCCATCGCGAGGTAAAGAGGTATTGCGATTTGATGAAAGCGCGCACCCCGCACCAGGCGAAGGACGATGCCGGTAATGGCCATCGACCACACGCAAAGGAGAAGGAGCCAACCGGAGCGGTGCCAGAGCGTCACCAACGTTATCGGCGTATATGTCCCGGCGATCAGCAGGAAGATCGTGCAATGGTCGACGGTGCGGAAAACGCGTTTCAGGCGCGGCTCTGGTATCCCGTGATAAAGGGCCGAGGCGGTGAAGGCAATAATGAGCGTTGCACCGTAAACAAGGGCCCCGATGAGCGGCATGACGTTCGCCTGGGGCCAGGCCCGTGTGACGAGCAGGATCAGAGCGGCAACGCCTCCCGCCGCAGCCGAGCCTTGAATGACCGAACTGACGATCTCCTCGCTTAGACTGCGATCGTTTTTCCAGGGATCAGACACTTCGCTTGATCCTACTCGCCCGTCATCCATGACTGCACTTCACTGTAAATTGGCGTGGGCAGTCGCCGCACCCAGTCTTAATGAATCTACCACATATGGTGCCCATCGCGCGCGGCCGTCTTTGTCGGCGAAGCCGGGCGGGCGACGGACAGAACGTTCGTTTTTGCTCGGTCGGGGCCTTGCCGCAACGCCACGGCAGACGCACGGTTGCCGCCTCTCGCACCGCGCACGACCCTATGCTAGCTTCCGCCCGACTGGAACGGAACGAGGCCCGTCGCCATCGGAACGGACGGCGTGCTGCAACGAGAGGGAGCGCTCACCATGGATAACTCGCGCCGTAACTTCCTGGCACTGGCCGCATGTGCTGGACTGGCGGTCGCCGCGCTGCCGATGGCCAAGGCCGATGCGGGAATTCTCGATGAGCTCAAAGCCGGGCAGAAAACGCTCATCGTCGGCACGGATGCGACCTTCCCGCCCTTCGAGCAGACGTCGACATCGGGCGAAAGATCGGGATTCGACATCGACCTCGTCAACGCCATCGCCGCCAAGATCGGCATCAAGAAAGTGGAGTTTCAGCAAGTGCCGTTCCGCGAGCTGATACCCGGCCTCGAGGCGAAGCATATCGACCTCGCCGCTTCGGCGATCTACATCACCGATGAGCGCAAGAAGGTCGTCGATTTTTCCGAACCCTATTTCTCGGGCGGCCTCAGCGTCATGCTCAAGCCTGACGACAAGAGCGTTGCGAAGGAGGCCGACCTTGACGGCAAGCGGCTCTCCGTTCAAGTCGGCACCAAGTCGGTCGACTATCTCAAGCAGACCTACCCGAAGGCCGAACTCGTCGTCAATCAGACGAACGATCAGATGTTTCAGGCCCTCCAAAGCGGTCGTGCCGACGCCGTCGTAACCGGCTACCCCGCCGCCCGCTACTACATCAAGACGCATGGCGGCGCCAAGCTCGCCGATTTCCTGCTCACCAACGAGAACTACGGCTACGCCGTCCGCAAGGACGACCCGGACCTGCTGAAGGCCATTGACGAAGCGCTCGAGTCGCTGAAAAAGGACGGCACGATCAAGACCATCCAGGAGAAATGGTTCGGTCCGGGGTCCTGAGGACACCCGGTCCGGGTAGGCCATGACGTCCCTCGGACTCGAGACCGTCGTCAAATCGCTTCCCTTCCTTCTCGAAGGGGCGCTCAGGACGATCGAAGTCGTGGTGATGGCCCTCATCCTCGGGGTCGGATGCGGGCTCATGGGCGGCTTCGCGCGCCTCTCCCATAGCAGGATTTTGCGCGCGATTGCCGCGGCCTATGTGTCCGTGATCCGCGGCACACCGTTTGTGGTGCAGCTCTTCTTCGTCTATTACGCGTTTCCTCAAATGGGCGTCGAGATACCGGCGATGGTCGCCGCGGTCGGCACTCTCGCTTTCTACTCGGGCTCCTATCAGACCGAGATCGTGCGCGGTGCGATCCAATCGATCGACAAGGGCCAGATCGAAGCCGCCAAGGCACTCGGCCTTTCCTACCGGCAGACGATGCGGCTCGTCGTTCTTCCGCAGGCCTTATTGCGGATGCTTCCGCCGCTCGGCAACGAATTCGTGGCTCTCTCCAAAAACTCGGCACTCGTCTCGCTCGTGACGGTCCAGGAACTCTTTCTGTCGGCGCAAATGGTCATCAGCTCGACGTTTCAGAACTTTGCAATCTTCCTCACGATCGGCATCATCTATTACGCGATGACGAGTGCGGTGGGCGCCTTCACGCAATACTTGGAACGTCGACTCAAGGTCTACGTGTGATCGTCATTGTACGACCCTAAGCCGGGGTCCCTGCGCCGCGTTTCGATCCCCTGGAAACCTTGGGCCGCTACTTGGGCCACTCGTTCACGAGCACGGTAAGGTGCTTTACGGTCGGCTCCATGTCGACGAGATATTCCGAATCCTTAGGCAAGTTGTGGGTTTCCTCGTACTTCTCTCCGGCGAAGCGCTTGATCGCCTCGATCGAGTCCCAATAGGAGATCACGGTGAAATCGCCGTATTGGTCGTCGATTCGACGAAACAGCTGAACCCCACGATTGCCGGGGATCGACTCGATCTTCTTGATGCCGGATTCGTAGATGTATTTCGTATATTCCTCTGCCTTTGC
>Ga0187766_10000096_pt1 | contig 42169 bp, 38 predicted proteins | sample 0216_QUI02_MP05__4_FD_132971 | JGI IMG/M metagenome (GOLD analysis project Ga0187766, IMG submission 132971) | Tropical peat soil microbial communities from peatlands in Department of Meta, Colombia - 0216_QUI02_MP05_20_MG | ecosystem: Environmental > Terrestrial > Soil > Wetlands > Peat ... | reverse complement strand
GGCGTATTCGGTGAAACAGTCCGGGAAATTCTGCTCCGCGAACCGGTCCAGTATCGCCGGGTCATTGGCATTGGCCTGCTCGACGAATTTCGGCGGGGGAGCGATGTAGTCCTCCTCACGCCAGTGCACCTCGATTTGCGCTTCGGACACGTCCGGTATGCCGGATTTGGTCGGGGCGGGTGTCTCGGTCATGCATGTAAGCCTAGGAAATCCACCGTCGTCAGTCAGCGGCCAGAAGTCCCGGCCCACCTGGCCTAAAGACCCTTCGAGGACAGCCGGCGCGCAATGGGTCGGCGAGCGGGGGCGTCGACAGTGCCTGACCGTCCCGTTGCCGGTGGCAGGTGGGCGAGTCGATCGAAACCGAAAAATGACAAGCGGGTTAGCGCACCGGGTGGCACGACGGTCTCGGTTCGTAAGCCCGCTTCCAGCGCTGTGGCCAGGCGGTATGCTGAGAAAAACGTGGCAGATTGGCAGGGTGTAAGGGTATGACTACTGCGCGCGAAACATTGAGGGTCTCGATGACGCAGTGGACCTGGGCGGAGTTCATCGGCATGTCGCTCAGGAAAATCCTTCCGCTTCACTCTAACTTGGAGCTATGTCGGGGGAAGATGGACGTTTTGTGTTGACCCCAAGCTCTTCGGCGATGCGCCACGGCCGGCCCGCGTCCGGATAGGTCGGCACCCCCTCGTACACCACGCTCGATGCCGCCAACGCCAAGGGCCCATAGACGATATAGGAATGGGCCGCGATCCAGCCGATGTCGGCCATGCACCAGTAGACGTCCTCGGGGTGAATGTCCTGGATGTACTTCGAGGTTCCCGCGACGTAGGACCAGATAGCCGCCGGTCGAACACTGGCAGCCCTTCGGCTTAGCCGTGGTGCCGCTCGTGTACTGGAAGCATTCGGGAAAATTCTCCAGGCTAGGCTGAAGCGCTTGTGCAGTGCCGCATCGGTCAGGTTGGCATGCGCAATGAAAGTCGCTGGCGGGTGGTAATAGCCTTCTTCCTGCCAATGGACTGCAATTTCAGCCTCGGAAACCTCCGAAGCCGTCGTGATATTCTTGCTTTCTATTTCTTCCTCCGGTGTTTTTCCGGCCGGCCGCGCCGTTACGCCAAACCACGAACCTGCCCGGCGCCCGTTCGGGCCGTATTTTGAGCCACCCCTGCGCGCCGCCATGTCCCGAGCGGCGCCGGTTGGAATGCTCAGCCGCCGAAGGCGGCCTTGGCCACGAGGCCTAAGCCCAGCCGGTTATCCGGCCAGGCCGCTCGTCAGCTCTCAAATCTATTGACATCCTTTCTCAGTAGAATCATCCTCCACTGCCGATGCACATCTGCGCGATGCATCATCGAATACGCGATGCATCATCGAATAAGAGCGGCGCGGCGATGGCCACAAGGAACTCCGACGGAGGCGAGCCCCGTCGGAGGGTCACCCCTAAGCCTACTTGTCCACCCCTGCCGCGGAGGCGGCTGGCGCACCGATCGGCAGTATGGTGCGCCCGTGGGCCTCGTTGATGATCTCGGCGGCCGCCAGGTAGAAGGCCAGAATCGCGGTGAGCAGCCCCACATAGCCGCCGGCTCGGTGGAACCCCGCATTGCCGGTCCAGTCCCCGATGCCGAGCAGGAAGAACGTGATCCAGAGCGCCAGGAGCACCGACTGCAATGCACGGTTGAGCGCCAAGCTGCCGACCCACATGTAGAACGTGAACACGCCCCACATCACCAGCCACCAGCCGACGAAATCGGCCGGCACCTTCGCGGCGAAGAACTTCTCGAACAAGGCGAACGCCCACCAGAATGCGCCATAAGAGCAGAAGGCGACGAAGCCAAAGGTGTTGCCGCGAGGCATCTCCATCAGCCCGGCCGCGAACTGAGCGGTGCCGCCGAAGACAAAGGCGGTGGCCAGCACGAGGGGTACACCATTCCCGGTGAACCAGCCGGCATTCACCATGCTCAGCATCCAAGTTGTCAAGGCGAAACCGGTCAACCCCAGCGGCGCCGGATTGGCCAATTTTCTTTCCATAACATTCCTCCCTCGCAGTTTTGTTGTGAAGTCAGGTTCGATTTTGGTTTTGGCTCCTCCTTGTGTGCAAAAATTTCACCCACAAACTAACCACAGCGGCCTCTCGGGTGGGAAGCCGTGATCCTCTGCGACAACCCTGCTCATTATATTAAGCGGGATTCCCCGGATGAAACCCGAACTTGAGGCGAATGATAGCGATTTCCGGCGCTGCCGGGGCCAACCAGGCGCAGGTGTCCTCGAATAGCCAGGTGTGTCTAGCGCCGGGCCGCGCCCACGGCATATGCACCCACCACCGCCCCGTGCTCGGCACATTCCACCCGCGGGGCCGCGGCCTGCAGATACGCCTTGGTGGTGCCCACGTCCAGGGTGCGCCACCGTCGCGTCCCATCCTCGCTGTCGTAGCCGGGGCAGCGGCGCCGGCACCGCGAGCAGCGGCCCGCCTGTGACGCCTTGGGCCGCACCGCAAACACCAACACCTCGCTCGCTGGTCACCGGATTCCTTGCGCGCGAGGTCTCCGTCTCGATCGACACGTCCTCGACCACCATGTTCTGGTCCCCCAGCCCCGTAGCGAATACCGTGGATTTGCGCAACGCCGTAGCTCCTTCTAACCCCAAAACGGTACGCGATCGTCGTATCCCAATAATGTTGGGCGGCAACAGCGATGTCGCGCTGCGCCGAGTGGTGAATTGGTCAGACGGGTGGTACGGCTTCAACCTGTCGGACATTGCCGCCGCCGCCGAGCGGGTCGCACCCATTCGACGACTGTGCGGCGAGACTGGACGTGACCCGAGCGAGCTTCGGCTGGCCGTCGCGCTTCAGCACCAGCAGACCGACGCCGCAGCACTGAGCGAGACCGGGATCGAGGACCTGGTGATCGTCGCGACACCACCCGATGACGTCGCTGGGATACCCCCACTGGGTGGCCGGGCTTGGCCAGGGTTAACACGCGGGCGCAGTCGAAGTCCCAAAGTCGTTAAGGTCGCTCTCATGCATCGCGTGCGTGCCGCGGCGGCGATCCTTGCTGCCGGATTGCTCGCGGTCGTGTCGGTGGCGGCCTGCGGTGGTGGCGGGGCCACCACGGATCTGGTGATCGTCAATGGTGGTGAGCCGCAAAACCCGCTGATTCCGACCAACACCAACGAGACCAACGGCGGGCGGATCATCGACCAGCTCTTCGCCGGGCTGGTGTCCTACGACGCCAACGGCACCCCATCGCTCGAGGTGGCCCAGACCATCGAGACGACCGACAACCTCAATTACCGGATCGTCCTCAAACCGGGCTGGACATTCTGTGATGGTGAGCCGGTGACGGCCAAGTCGTTCACCGACGCCTGGAACTACGGCGCGCTGACCACCAACGCCCAACTGCAACAAAGCTTCTTCAGTCCGATCGACGGCTATGAGCAGGTGGCCGCGCCGACACCCACGGCCCGGACGATGTCGGGCCTGCGGGTGGTCAGCGACAACGAGTTCACGGTTCGGCTGAAGGCCCCGACCATCGACTTCAAACTCCGGCTTGGGTTTTCGCCGTTCTACCCGCTACCGTCAACGGCATTCAGCGACATGGCAGGGTTCGGACGGCACCCCATCGGCAACGGCCCCTACCGGCTGGCCGACGGGCACGCCTGGCTGCACAACGTGAAAATCGACCTGGTGCCCAACCCCGGGTACCACGGCAACCGGATGCCCAAAAACAAAGGATTGCGCATCGTCTTCTACGCCAACCTGGACACCGCCTACGCCGATCTGCTGACCGGCAACCTTGATGTGCTGGACACCATTCCGCCCAGTACGCTGCCGACGTACCGTCGCGACCTGGGGGAGCGCGCCATCACCGGGCCCGCCGCGGTCAATCAGACCCTGGACACACCGCTGCGGCTGCCGCATTTCGGCGGTGAAGAGGGCCGATTGCGCCGGCTGGCATTGTCGGCGGCGATCGACCGTCCGCAGATCTGCCACCAGATCTTCGACGGCACCCGCGCGCCCGCCAAAGACTTCACCGCGCGCTCACTGCCCGGCTTCGACCCGAACATCCCCGGAAACGACGCTCTCACTTACGATCCCGACCACGCCAAGCAGCTGTGGGCGCAGGCCGACGCAATCTCGCCATGGCGTGGTGCGTATCAAATCGCCTACAACGCCGATGGCGCACACCAGGAATGGGTCGACGCGGTCGCCAACAGTATCAAGAACACCCTGGGCATCGACGCGGCCGGTGCGCCGAGGCCGACGTTCGCCGGATTCCGTAGCCAGATAACCGGCCACGGCATCCAGACCGCGTTCCGCGCCGGCTGGCAGGGCGACTATCCGTCGCTGCTGGAGTTCCTCGAACCGCTGTTTGTCACCGGCGCCGCGTCCAATGACGTCGGCTACTCCAACCAACAATTCGACGCCGCGATACGCACCGCGCAGGCAGAACCGACGCTGCCCGCCTCGTATGCGTCGGCCAATGCCGCCCAGGGGATTCTGCTGCACGACATGCCGGTGATCGCGTTGTGGGACAACATCAATGCGGCCGGGTACTCGCGGTCGGTCAGCGGCGTGGCGATCGCCTGGAACGGGCTGCCCGTTTACGAGAATATCGCCAAGAGCACCTGAGATGGCCGGCTACATCGGCAGGCGTCTGCTGGTCATGGTCCCGGTGTTCTTCGGGGCCACGCTGCTCATCTACGCCATGGTGTTCCTGCTGCCCGGCGACCCGATCGCGGTGCTGGGCGGCGACCGAGCGCTCAGCCCCGCGGTGGCCGCGCAGCTGCGGTCGCAATACCACCTCGACGACCCGTTCTGGCTGCAGTACGCGAAGTACTTGCAGGGCCTCGCCCGCGGAGACTTCGGTCAGTCGTTCTCCGGGCTGCCCGTCAGCGAGGTGATGGCCCAGGCGTTTCCGGTGACGATCCGGCTGGCGCTGATCGCGCTCGCCGTCGAGGCGGTGTTCGGGGTCGGTTTCGGTGTGGTCGCCGGACTGCGCCAGGGCGGGGTGTTCGACGCCGGTGTGCTGCTGGCCAGCCTGGTCATCATCGCGGTGCCGATCTTCGTGCTCGGGTTCGTCGCACAGTTCGTGTTCGGGGTCAAGCTCGGCATCGCCCCGGTCACCGTTGGCGACCAGGCCACGGTGGGCCGGCTGCTGCTGCCGGGTTTCGTGCTGGGGTCGGTGTCGTTCGCCTACGTGGTGCGGTTGACCCGGTCGGCGGTCAGCGACAATGCCGGCGCCGACTATGTGCGCACCGCCATGGCCAAGGGGCTATCCCGGCGTCGGGTCGTCACCGTGCACATCCTGCGGAACTCGCTGATTCCGGTGGTGACGTTTCTCGGTGCGGACCTGGCTGCCTTGATGGGTGGAGCGATCGTCACCGAGGGCATCTTCAACATCCACGGCATCGGCGGTGCGCTCTATCAGGCGGTTGTGCGGCAGGAGGCGCCTACCGTGGTGTCGATCGTCACCGTGCTGGTCGTCGTCTACTTGCTGACGAACCTGCTTGTCGATCTGCTGTACGCAGCGCTGGACCCACGGATCCGCTATGGCTGAGCCGCGGCCGGGACAGGAGCGGTTCGTCACTGCCGACGAGCTCGATGTGATCACGGAAACCGTTGCGCCGACGGGTTTCTGGCGAGCAACCGGGCGGCAGCTGCGGCGCCGGCCGAAGTTCGTCGTGTCGGCGGCGTTGATCGTCGTGATGGTGGTGATGGCGGTATTTCCACAGCTGTTCACCGGTATCGACCCCATCTACGCCGACCCCTACCAGAGCTTGCTGCCACCGTCGGCGCAGCACTGGTTCGGCACCGACTTGCAAGGTCACGATATTTACGCGCGCACCGTATATGGGGCGCGGGCATCGATTATCGTAGGGGTCACAACGACATTGGCGGTGCTGCTGATCGGGGCGACGCTCGGTGCGCTGGCCGGCTTTTACGGCGGCTGGATCGACACCCTGGTGTCCCGGGTGACCGACGTGTTCTTTTCTGTTCCGCTGCTGCTCGCCGCGATCGTGTTGGCGCAGGTCCTACAGCGGCGCGGGGTGTTGACGGTGGTCGTCATCCTGGCGGTGTTCGGGTGGCCGCAGCTGGCCCGGGTCACCCGGGCAGCGGTCATCGAAGCTCGGCAACGGGACTACGTGATGGCGGCGCAAGCGTTAGGGCTGAGCCGGTTTCGTATCCTGCTCAACCACGTGCTGCCCAACGCCCTTGCCCCGGTAATCGTGGTGACGACGATCTCGCTGGGCATCTTCATCGTGACCGAGGCGACACTGTCCTATCTGGGCGTAGGCCTTCCGCCCTCCACGGTGTCCTGGGGAGGCGACATCAACCTCGGCCAGAGCCGGCTGCGGTCGGGCTCACCGATCGTGTTCTATCCCGCCGGTGCGCTTGCGATCACCGTGCTGGCCTTCATGATGCTCGGTGACGCGCTGCGCGAAGCGCTGGACCCCGGGGCGCAGACGGTGCGGCGTCGACGCAGGTTCGGGCGGCGATGACCGAACCACTGTTGCGAATCGAGGACCTCGAGGTGCGGTTCGGCACCGCAGCACCGGCGGTGCGGAATGCGCGGCTGACGGTGTATCCCGGTCAAACCGTCGCGCTGGTGGGCGAATCCGGCTCCGGAAAGTCGACCACCGCTGCCGCGATCCTCGGGCTGCTCCCAGCCGGCGGGCGGATCACCCACGGACGCATCGTCTTCAACGGGCTTGATATCACCTCGGCCGACCGGCGGCTGCTGCGGTCCATCCGAGGGCGTGCCATCGGCTATGTGCCGCAAGACCCGATGACCAACCTGAACCCGGTGTGGAAAGTAGGTTTCCAGGTTCGGGAAGCCTTGCGCGCCAACACCGGTCGTCGCAAGACACGACGACAAGCGGTGCAGCTGCTCGCCGACGCCGGCATGTCGGATCCGGCCACCCAGGCGAGACGTTATCCGCATCAACTGTCCGGCGGGCTGTGCCAGCGTGCGCTGATCGCCATCGGGCTGGTGGGCCGGCCGCGCCTGCTGATCGCCGACGAGCCGACGTCCGCACTGGACGTCACCGTGCAGCGGCAGGTACTCGACCATCTGCAGCGCCTTACCAGTGAACTGGGCACCGCGGTGCTGCTGATCACTCACGATCTGGCGCTGGCGGCGGAGCGGGCCGAGCGTCTGGTGGTCATGCGCCACGGCGTGGTGGTGGAATCCGGTGCGGCGCAGTCGATTCTGCAAGAACCGCACCATGAGTACACTAAACGGCTGGTGGCCGCGGCTCCGACGTTTCGGGGCACGAGTGGGCCACAGGTGCGGGAGCGAGTGCGGCGCGAGGCGGGTGAGCATGCCGGTGGGTCTAGTGACGACGTGGTGGTCACCTCCGGGCTGACGAAGGTCTACCGGGAATCCCGCGGCGCACGCTGGCGGCACACGGGATTCCGTGCCGTCGATGACGTGTCGTTTCGGCTGCGGCGGGCGACCACACTGGCGATCGCAGGCGAGTCGGGCTCCGGGAAGTCGACGCTGGCGCGGATGGTGCTGGGTCTGCTGAAACCGACCGCCGGCACCATCGTTTTCGACGGCGAAGACATCAGCGCACTTGACCGGCGCCGGGCGTTCGGTTTTCGCCGACGGGTGCAGCCGGTATTCCAGAACCCTTACGGCAGTTTGGATCCCATGTACTCGGTGTTCCGCGCCATCGAGGAACCCTTGCGGATCCACCGGATCGGTGATCGCAGGCAGCGGCAGCGGATGGTGCACGAGCTGGCCGACCAGGTGGCGCTGCCGTCGTCGCTGATGGGCAGGCTGCCACGAGAGCTGTCGGGTGGTCAACGCCAGCGGGTGGCGATCGCGCGGGCATTGGCGCTGCGACCCGAGGTGCTGGTGTGCGACGAGGCGGTGTCGGCGCTGGACGTTGTGGTTCAGGCCCAGATTCTGGACCTGCTGACCGATCTGCAGGCCCGGTTGGGCCTGACGTATCTGTTTATCAGCCACAATCTGGCGGTGATCCGACAGATCGCCGACGAAGTTCTGGTGATGCGGGCCGGCCGCGTGGTCGAGCATGCGGCGACTGAAGAGGTGTTCAACCGGCCGCGCCACGAGTACACCCGTCAGCTGTTGGCGGCCATTCCCCACGCGCCGACACCTCCTCGATAGGGCATCTTGTGACCGCTGACCCGCTGGCTCCGCTGATGGAACTGCCCGGGGTCGCCGCTGCCAGCGACCGGGCGCGCGACGCGCTGGGCCGAGCGCACCGGCATCGGGCCAACCTGCGGGGCTGGCCGCTGACCGCCGCCGAGGCGGCGCTGCGGGCGGCGCGAGCGTCTTCGGTGCTCGACGGCGGACCGCTGCAGTTAGACGACTCAGCCACCAGCAACCCGGTGTTCGCCGGAGCGCTGCGGGTAGCCCAGGCACTGGAGGGTGGTGAGACCAGCCTGGTCAGGGTTTGGCAGCGGGCGCCGCTGCAGGCGCTGGCCCGGCTGCATACGCTGGCCGCCGCTGGTCAGGTCGATGATGACCGGTTGGGCCGCCCGCGGCCCGGGGCCGAGGTTGGGCCGCGTCTTGAGGTGCTTGCGGATCTGGTGACCGGTGGTAGCCGTGCGCCGCCACCGGTGCTGGCCGCGGTCGCGCACGGAGAGCTGTTGACGCTGTCACCGTTCGGCACCGCGGATGGCGTGGTGGCCCGTGCGGTGTCGCGGCTGGTGACTATTGCCAGTGGGCTTGACCCACACGGATTGGGCGTACCCGAGGTGAGTTGGATGCGCCGCGCCGCGGACTATCGCAATGCCGCGCGCGGATTTGCCGCCGGCACTCCCGATGGCGTGACCGCCTGGCTGGTGCTGTGCTGCCGAGCGATGCAGGCCGGCGCGCAGGAGGCTTTGCAGATTGCCGAGTCATTGCCAAGTCGGTAGCCGACGGCACCCCGCGGTAACGCATCCACCACATGTAAAGCGGGCGACGATCCGATGCTTTTCGGTCCGCCGCCCGCTAGCACGGAACTCGGTTACCAAGCGTGCGACATTGGGTTGCGTGGGTTGGCCTCGGCGATCTTGCGAGACGTCCGGCTGCAACCCCACCCAAAGGGCCGCCGACGCCGTTCACTCCTCGCAATTACGCAAGCCCGCAACACTTCTGCCATTATCGCGGCTGTGGCTCCGCGTGGGTGCCGGGAACCGTGCTGGGCCGCCCGGATCGGGAGATCGAACCTTCTCTTCCGGATCGACCTTGGCCTTTCCGGGCTTCCGTGACTCATTTGTACTACGTGACCCCTATCACATCAAGGCCCAATTCGGTGGGAACTGCCGCAGCGACATCGGATGGGCGCGGTAACCGGTTTGCTGCGAGCTGCCGCGGTCGGGCTGGAACCCATGGCCGGATTCGCCCCCGCAAGCGGGTGGTACCCCACAGCGGGCCGTTTCGCGACCATACGGGCTACAACATGAAGCGGCGTAGCAGTGAGTAGGTGACCGCTCCGGCCGCAAGCGCGCTCACGCCCACCGCGGCCGTGGCCGCGACCGCGGCACCCGACGGGGCCGGAATGCGGTCGCGCAGGGACACCGGCCGAGTAAACGTCATCACGGGCCAACCACGGGCAGTCGCTTCCTTACGCAAGGCGCGGTCCGGATTCACCACGGTGGGGTGGCCGACAGCCTCGAGCATCGGCATGTCGGTAATCGAATCGGAGTAGGCGTAGCAGTGTTCTAGCGGATAGCCCTCACCGGCGGCCAACTCGCGGATGGCCTGGACCTTGCCTTCGCCGTAGCAATAGAAGGCCACCTCGCCGGTGTACTTGCCGTCTTCGATGACCATGCGGGTCGCCATCGCATGGGTGGCGCCGAGCGCGCGGGCGATCGGCGCCACGATCTCTTCACCGGACGCCGATACCACTACGACGTCACGGCCGCACAGCTTGTGGCCGGCGATCAGGTCCGCGGCCTCTGCGAACACCAGCGGAGTGACGATGTCATGCAGGGTTTCGTTGACGATCGATCGGACCTGCGCCACATCCCAACCGGCACACATGTTGGTCATATGGGCGCGTATCCGGTCCATCTGATCATGGTCGGCGCCGGATAGCAGATAGATGAACTGGGCGTAGCTCGACTTGAGCACAGCGCGGCGGCTGATTAGTCCCTGGTCGAAGAATGGTTTGCTGAATGCCAGCGTGCTGGACTTGGCGATGATCGTCTTATCCAGGTCGAAGAAGGCGGCGGTGCGGGGGTGGGGACGGAGCATTGCCCGTGCTTCCGGTGCGGTTTGCTGCTGTGCGCCCGAGTCGGAGACCGTCACCGACCCAGCATAGGGCGGGGCCGTGACCGGGCGCGACGATCTACTAAAACCGCCGGTCAAGCCAGGTGTAATCGGCAGTGGGGACGACATTTCCGCCACTCAATCGAGCCGGACCAGGTGCTTCCTATGGCAAGCAGTACTTGCGTCGGGCCCGACTGTCGCGTGTATAGTAAGCAGTACTCGGCCTGTGCCGAGGGTGTATCAGCCCGACCCCCCGGGGTTGATGCACGACGACCCTCGCCTCCTCCCCCCCTGGCGGGGGTCGTCCCTTTTTTATCGGGTAATTACTTCGCCGGTGCCGTTCTCAGCCTGCCCGTGATGCGTCTCAGCCCCCGGTAGGTCGTTGCGGAATCGCGTTATCGTCCGGCTGCGGACGAGTTTGTGCACAGATTCGACTTCGTCCACAAATCCGCCTTTTGGGACTGGCGTCCCGTAGCCGCGCACCCGCACGGTAGGTGGGTGACTCCCACCACAGGCACCGCCGGCGCTACCGGCACCTCGGGCGTATTGGCGGTGCTGACCGAGCCCGCCTTACGCGACGAGGTGGACCGGGTCGCTGCGGCCGTCGGTGTGCGGGTGGTTCACGCCGACGCGACGTCGCCGGTGAGCCGGAAATCCTGGGCGGCGGCCGCAGCTGTCGTGCTCGACGAGGCGGCGATGGATCGGTGCAGGCAGAATGCACTGCCGCGGCGCGCCCACGTCATCGTGCTGACCCGCGCTGAACCAGCTTCCGCGACCTGGGCGGCAGCGATTACCGTTGGTGCTCAACAGGTTCTGCGGCTGCCCGCGCAGGAGCACGAATTGGTCCGTGAGCTCTCCGACGCCGCTGAATCGGCGCGCGAGACCAGGCTCCGTGGCGAGGTGATCGCCGTTATCGGGGGACGCGGCGGGGCAGGCGCATCATTATTCGCGGCCGCGCTGGCCCAAGTCGCCACCGACGCGTTGCTGGTCGACGTCGATCCCTGGGGTGGTGGCATCGATCTGCTGGTGGGCGGCGAAACCGCGCCCGGTCTGCGCTGGCCTGACCTGGCGCTGCAGGGCGGACGGCTGAACTGGTCGGCTGTGCGCGAGGCGCTGCCACGCCACCGCGGGATCAGCATGCTCTCGGGCACACGGCGCGGGTACGAGTTGGACGCCGGGCCGGTGGAGGCCGTCGTGGATGCCGGCCGCCGCGGCGGGGCGACCGTGATCTGTGATCTTCCGCGCCGTTTGAGCGACGCCACCCAAACAGCTTTGAACACCGCGGATCTCGTCGTCCTGGTCAGCCCGTGTGACGTGCGGGCATGTGCAGCCACCGCGACGATCTCTCCAGTGTTGTCAACGATCAATCCCAATGTCGGACTGGTAGTGCGGGGGCCGTCACCGGGCGGATTGCGGGCAGCTGAAGTCGCTGAGATTGCCGGCGTGCCGTTGCTGGCGTCGATGAAGGCCGAGCCGCGGCTCGCCGAGCAACTGGAACACGGCGGCCTACGCTTACGCCGGCGATCCGCCCTTGCGGCGGCCGCCCGCCGGGTGCTTGCCGTGCTGCCACCACGCTCGACACCAAAGCAGAACGGTCAGGCAGCGTGAGCGGTTCACTGATCGAACGCGTGCGTGAACGGCTGGCAGCGGAATCCGCCCCGCTACGGCCGAATGTGGTGGCCGCCGCGATCCGGGCCGAGTCCGGTGGGGTGCTCGGCGACACCGAGGTGCTGACCAACCTTCGGGTGCTGCAGACTGAGCTGACCGGCGCTGGCATCCTCGAGCCGCTGCTGTGCGCCGACGGCACCACCGATGTCCTGGTCACCGCGCCGGACGCCGTCTGGGTTGACGATGGAGACGGGTTGCGGCGCAGCCAGATTCGGTTTGCCGACGAAGCAGCGGTGCGGCGCTTGGCACAGCGGCTGGCGTTGACTGCGGGTCGTCGTCTCGACGACGCGCAACCATGGGTGGACGGCCAGCTGACAGGCATCGGCACCGGAGAGTTCGCGGTGCGGCTACATGCGGTGCTGCCGCCCGTCGCGGTCGGAGGTACCTGCTTGTCATTGCGGGTGCTGCGGCCCGCCACCCAGGATCTGGCGGCGTTGACCGCCGCGGGCGCGATCGCGCCGCACGCCGCCGCACTGCTTGCCGAGCTGATCGCCGCCCGGCTGGCATTTCTGGTGTGCGGCGGTACTGGGGCCGGGAAAACCACGTTGCTGGCGGCACTGTTGGGTGCCGTTTCACCGGCCGAGCGGATTGTGTGTGTCGAGGATGCCGCCGAGCTGGCGCCCCGGCATCCGCATCTGGTCAAGCTGGTTGCGCGGTGCGCCAACGTCGAAGGTGTGGGCGAGGTTACGGTGCGCCAGCTCGTCCGGCAGGCGCTGCGGATGCGGCCCGACCGCATCGTGGTCGGGGAGGTCAGGGGCGCTGAAGTGGTCGATCTGCTGACGGCGCTGAACACCGGCCACGAGGGCGGCGCGGGCACGGTGCATGCCAACAACCCAGGCGAGGTTCCAGCTCGGCTGGAGGCGTTGGGTGCTCTCGGCGGTCTCGATCGTGCTGCGCTGCATAGTCAGCTCGCCGCGGCGGTCCAAGTGCTGCTGCACGTTGCGCGGGATCGGGCCGGGCAGCGCCGGCTCAGCGAGATCGCCGTGCTGCGCCAATCCGACAGCGGGCGGGTCCATGCCGTCACGGTGTGGCAGGCGGACCGCGGAATGACTGAGGACGCGGCCGATCTGCGCCGCCTGCTGCGGAACCGGATCTCGGCATGAGCGCCCCACTAGCTGCGGTGCTGATGTTGTTGCTCGCGGTAGCGGTGTTGCCGTCGTCGCCACGGTGTCGGCTCACATCGGCACTACCCACTCGCCGGCGGGTGCCCCTGGTCTTCGTCTGCGGCGCCGCTGGGTTCACCGCGGTAGCCGCCGTTGTTTTGTTGCCGCTGACAACGGTTCTCGCCGCCGCGGTGCTGGTCACAACCCTGGGTCGGCGCTACCGTCGTCGCCGCCGCAGCCGGCGCGGCATGGACGAGAGCCGGGCGCTGGAAACCGCGCTTGATGTTCTGGTCGGCGAACTGCGAGTGGGCGCCCATCCGGCGCACGCGTTCTCCGTCGCCGCCGACGAAACCGGTGGAACGGTCGCGGCCTCCTTCCGCGGGGTCGCGGCGCGCGCCAGACTGGGCGCCGACGTCAGCGCCGGTCTGCGCGGCCTGGCCAGATCGTCGGCCCTGCCCGCACACTGGGAGCGGCTCGCAGTCTGCTGGCAGCTGGCCTGTGACCACGGTCTGGCGATATCCACCCTCATGCGTGCCGCACAACGCGATATCGCTGAGCGGCAACGATTCTCGATGCGCGTGATAGCGGGAATGGCTGGCGCCCGCGCCACTGCGGCCATACTGGCGGGTCTGCCGGTGCTCGGGGTGCTGCTGGGTCAGTTGATCGGGGCCCAACCGCTGCGCTTCTTGCTGAGCGGGCACGCGGGCGGGTGGCTGCTGGTGGTGGGGCTAACGCTGGCATGCGGTGGGCTGCTGTGGTCGGACCGGATCACCGATCAGGCGGAGTTGTGAGCGCGGCGGCCGTGTTGTTGGCTATCGCGGTGTGGACCGGTGCCGGGCCGTCGATGGTGCGGGCACGCGCCGGGATGCCGGCGCACCCTTATCGGCCGCGGCGCCGGCGCGCACGTGGCCCTGACCCGCTGGCGGTCGCGTCAAGTCTGGATGTGCTGGCGGTCTGCCTGGCAGCGGGCATGGCGGTGTCCACCGCCGCGGCCGCGACCGCCCCGTCCGCGCCACCGAGGCTGGCCCGGGTGTTGCGTCGGGCCGCCGATCTGCTGGCGCTGGGCGCCGACCCGGCGGTCGCGTGGGCGACGCCGCTGGAGCTGCCGGCCGGCTCGGTCGATCCGCAGACCGATGCGCTGCTGCGGCTGGCGCGGCGGTCGGCGTCCTCGGGTGCAGCGCTCGCCGATGGTGTCGCCGAACTTGCCGCGCAGGCCCGCCAGGACGCCGTACACGCGGCTACCGCGACCGCCGAGCGCGCTGCCGTCCTGATCGCCGGTCCTCTCGGCCTGTGCTTTCTGCCGGCGTTCGTGTGTCTGGGCGTTGTTCCGGTGGTGGCCGGGCTGGCCGGTGACGTCCTGCGATCGGGCGTGCTGTGAGGCCGCTTGGAAGCGTGCCGACAACGCTTCGCGGAGTGACCGCGGATAACCCTAAACCGGGTGATGAAGGAGGGAATGACATTGATGGTCAACATATTTCGCGTGCTGACAGCGCGCGTGACACTTCTGGTGGCCGACGAGTCGGGCATGTCCACAGTCGAATACGCCATCGGGACGATCGCGGCCGCGGCCTTCGGCGCGATCCTTTACGCGGTCGTCACCGGCGACTCCATCGTCTCGGCGTTGACCAACATCATCGGCCGGGCGCTGAACACCAAGGTTTAGTCGACGATGCCGGCGCGAGCACCGTTGAGGCGGCGCTGGCGATCGCCGCGCTGGTCGCGGTGCTGGTGTTGTGTCTGGCGGGCATCACCGCGGTGTCGATGCAAGTGCGCTGTGTGGACGCTGCCCGTGAGGCCGCTCGGCTGGCGGCGCGGGGCGACGAAAGGTCGGCGGTCGAGGCCGCCCGTCGCATCGCACCCGACGGGGCGTCGGTGCAGATGCGTCGGAACGGCGAACTCATTGTCGCCACGGTCACCGTGCGCTCAAACCTGCTGCCCCCGTTGGCGATTGCGGCCAAGGCGGTTTCGGCAGCGGAGCCGCCGCGGTGAGCGGGGCTCGGCCACCGTGCTCGCAGCCGCGATGGTCGCCGTACTGCTGTGCATCACCGGGACTGGTGCATACCTTGGTTCGGTCGTGGTGGCCCGTCACCGCGCGCAGGCAGCGGCCGACCTGGCCGCGTTGGCCGCCGCTGCGCGACTACCGGTCGGAATCGCGGCGGCTTGTACCAGGGCGAGCGTGGTGGCCCGCGAGATGCGGGTCGACGACGCCGAATGCTCGGTGCAGGGTCTCGACGTGATCGTCACCGTCGAGGTGGCTGTGGCCTTTGCCGGCATGGCGCGGGCTGCCGCACGGGCGGGGCCAGCGTCGTCGCCGGTTTGAGTCTGATTGGCCGGCTCCTCAGCGGGCCGTGAAGCGGCCCGCGTCGTCGCCGGTTTGAGTCTGATTGGCCGGCTCCTCAGCGGGCCGTGAAGCGGCCCGCGTCGTCGCCGGCCGAAGGTAGCCCCGCATCAGCGAGTTCGTTATCGGTGGGCAATCGCAGCGAGATCAGTCCGGCGAACGTATTGGGTTCGAGCTCAACCCGGTTGACGGTTACGTGCACCGGCACCCAAGTACCGCCGTGCCCGGGCAGGCGCAGCACCCGGGCGGTTGCGCCGTGGGCGAATTCGGTTGTCATGGAAACCATCAGGTGCTCGTCGTCGGTATGCACCCGCGGCGTATCCTCCACGCTTCGCCAGTCGTAGAAGGGGCACGGCTCGTCAAGCCATTTCAGCAGGGTCCAGTTGTTGAGATCGAACAAGGCGCGATGGACTCCCGGCTGTGCGAGTCCGCTGAGGATCTGCTGCGCTAGACGGTCCACTGATAGCACAGGGCTCTCGAGCTCGGTGCGCCAGTTCATGGCGCGCGCGACCAAGTGGTCGCGTCCGCTCGGTCCCGGTTCCAGCCCATTACGCGCGACGAACCCTACCCTGATCGGGGTTCCCTGCCAATCTGTGACATCCCAGGTGCTACACAGCGTCTGGCCCGGTTGCGCCCTGACCGCCAGGGCGAGCAGCTTGCTCTCGCTGGGGCGGAGATCGCAGGACGGCAGATCGTCTGCGAACGTTCTGCCGTGGGTGGCCTCGACTTCGGGGTTCTTGCCGCTGTTAGCCAACGACTCCCGGGTGTCGGTGGCCACACCGAGGGTGAGGTCCCATTTCAGCGGGCCCGGGATCGGCCGCTCGGGTGGTTCCGCGTCGGCAGGACCGCTCCAGACATGCACACCATGAATACGGCCGTCGGACATCCGCACCGGCTCGGTGTGGATCACTCGGTCGCTCTTGGGTGTGATGCTGGTCAGGCTCTGGCCGGATTGCACCGACTCGGCGATCGCGGTCCGGATCGCGGCGAGATGGGGACTGCGGCGCAGGAACGCCGTGATCGGGACAAGGTTTTTCAGCTGATGCCCTTGCGCTATCACGGCGGGTTGGTTGCCCAGTGTCTCCACGAGCAGCCAGTCGTGGCCCATATACGTATTTTACCGGCCATAAGACGCCTGGCTGACGTGTTCCTGCGACCGCACCTACCGGTATTCGACATCCGTCAAACCCGCTCTCGACGCGGGCGGGTTGGCTGGCGGCTTGTGTATACCGCTGGACCCGGGTACTTTTTTTCTGCACCCGCGTTGTCGGGATTGGGAACGGATCGTGTTGTCCGACCGTTCGTCGCGTTCTATAGCGTGTTCGGCATGTCCGCGTGTCTTCAGCAGTGAGGAGAGCGGTTTTTGTCGGCTGCCACGACGCAGACCCGTGGGAGTCGACCGTCGAGGGGTCGGTCGCCATCCACACCGATGGCTCAGCGTGAGTTACGAGCCAACTCTGCTAGCACCAGGCGCAACACCCGCACAGCGCCCGCCTTGTCCAGTGGTTCGTTACCGCTGCCGCACTTGGGAGACTGCACGCACGACGGGCATCCCCTCGGGCATTCGCATGCCTCGATCGCCGCCGCCGTCGCGCCTAACCACGTGCTTGCCCGACGGAAGCCGCGTTCAGCGAATCCCGCTCCGCCCGGATAGCCGTCGTAGACGAAAACACTGGGCAGCCGGGCAAGGGGATCAGGACCCACCGCGGTGGACAGGCCGCCGATATCGCCGCGATCGCAGCTGGCCACCAGGGGTAGCAGCCCGATCGCCGCATGCTCAGCGGCGTGTAGCGATCCCGGGATTCGGGGAGCGTCGATACCGGCGCGCTGTAACGCGTCGGGAGTGACGGTGTACATGACTGCGGTGGTGGCCAACGTGTGTGCCGGCATCTCCAGCTCGATGAAGTCGATCACCTCCCCGGTGAGCCGGCGGCGGAGGTAACCGACGACCCGGTTGGTGACAGTGACCGGGACCAGGCCGAGCGTGACGGGCCCGAACTGCGAGCGTTCACCAGCGCCGGTGACCGTGATGTCGGTGAGTTCCCGCGCGAACGTTGCATAGCCGGGTTCCTCGGCGTGCACGAACGCGATCCCGTCGTCGGCGTCCAGCGAATCGACGACGTAACTGTCGCCCTGGTGCAGGTACACCGCTCCAGGGTGGACACACGCCGGGGCCTGGTTGACGCCGACGCTGCCCAGCAACCGCCCGGTGTCCGCCTCCACGATCACGATCTGGCCGCCCGTCGGGCCCCGGATGTCCACCGTTGCATGCGGTTCTACCCCGGCGGCTGGGAAATACTTGCCTGCCCGCCGCCGCAGCAGCCCGTCGTCGATCAGCGTCGCAGCCACTTCCTCAGCGCCGAACGCCCGGACCTCGGCGTCGTCGAGTGGTAGTTCGGTTGCGGCACACAGCAGCTGGGGTCCGAGGATGTACGGGTTGGCAGGATCGATCACGACGCGTTCGGTCGGCTTGTCCAACAGTGCTGCGGGGTGATGGACGAGATACGTGTCCAGCGGATCGTCGCGGGCGATCAGCACGATCAGCGCGCCCTGACCACGCCGCCCCGACCGACCGGCCTGCTGCCAGAACGAGGTAACGGTCCCGGGAAAGCCGGCGAGCACGACCGCATCCAGCCCGGCGATGTCGACGCCCAACTCGAGTGCGTTGGTGGTGGCCAAACCGCGCAGCTGGCCTTCGGCCAGCGCGTGCTCCAGTGCACTGCGGTCCTCGGCGAGATACCCGGCCCGGTAGGATGCCACCTTCTCGGCCAGCTCCGGGGCGATGTCATCCAGCCGCGCACGGGTGCCCAGTGCGGTTAGTTCCGCACCGCGACGCGACCGAACGAACGTCAGCGTCCGCGCTCCCTCGGCGATAAGGTCGGCCATCACTCGCGCCGCCTCGGCGCCAGCGGACCGTCGCACCGGCGCCCCGTTCTCGCCGGTCAGGTCGGCACGCAGCGCAGGCTCCCACAGTGCCACCGTGCGGGCCCCCTGGGGTGAGCCGTCCTCGGTGATCTCCTCGACCGGCTGACCGATCAGTTCGGAGGCCGTCGCGCCCGGTGAGGCCGTTGTCGCGCTGGCGAAGATCACCGTCGGGGCCGTCGAGTAGCGCGCACACAACCGCAACAGCCGGCGCAGCACCATCGCCACGTTCGAGCCGAAAACGCCGCGGTAGTAGTGACATTCGTCAACCACCAGGAAGCGAAGGCCGCGCAGGAAGACGGCCCAACGGGCATGGTTGCGCAGTATCGACATATGAACCATGTCAGGGTTGGAGAACAGCCATCGGGAGCGCTCGCGCGCGAAGCGGCGCACCTCGGCAGGACTGTCGCCGTCGAAGGCCGTGGGCGCAACGTCACCCAGCCGCGGAATCGCTGTGGTCAGCGCATGTGCGGCACGCAACTGGTCGTGGCCGAGCGCTTTCGTCGGCGACAGGTACAACACCCGGGCTCGCGGATCTGTCAGCAGCGCATTGAGGATGGGAAGTTGGTAGGCCAGCGATTTTCCCGACGCCGTGCCGGTACTCACCACCACATGACGGCCGGCGTGCGCCAACTCGGCCGCATCAAACTGGTGTGACCACGGCGCGCTGATGCCGCGATCGCTAAACGCGCGAACTAACTCGGGCTCGGCCCACGCCGGCCAACTGCGTGGCTGACCGTGCCGCGGCGGCAGTTCGGCGACGTGGCGTAGCGGATGCTCGCCAGCCTCGGTACCGGCGATAGCGGCGGCGAGCAATTCGCCGCCGAAACCCGCCATCGGTCGTGCCTTCCTGCGTCGTATCCCGTCTGCAACCGAATTGTTCACCAACTGGTTGCTGAATCGATCAGCAGAGACTGTTGCCGAAACGACGGACATGATTGACTGATGACGGCCGCAGCTTCTGTGTTCGTGTCAAACTTTCGCAGGATCGACGTTGCAGCCGCGGTTCCTGCGAGGGGGTAGTCGGGTGAAGTTCCGGCGACTCCGCGGGGTATGGCGGTCACAGCGGGCCCGGGGCACCGAGAGGCGGTGCACCGCACGCAGAAGAGTAAGGAAAGATCGAGAAATGCCACAGGGAACTGTGAAGTGGTTCAACGCGGAGAAGGGGTTCGGCTTCATCGCCCCGGAGGACGGTTCCGCCGACGTGTTCGTCCACTACACGGAGATCCAGGGAACAGGCTTCCGCACCCTTGAAGAGAATCAGAAGGTCGAGTTCGAAATCGGCCACAGCCCCAAGGGCCCGCAAGCCACGGGCGTCCGCTCCATCTGAGCCCGCGGATTCCGACGAAACCCCCCGCGCAGTCCCGACTAATGGGTCAACCGGGGGGTTTTCGTTACCCGTGCCGTGGGGGGTCGCGCGCCGAACCTGGCCTACTGTCGGTGACGTGAGCCAGCTGTCCTTCTTCTCGGCAGAGTCGGTGCCGCCCGCGATCGCCGACCTCACCGGGGTGCTGGCGGCCGCCGGCCAGATCGTGCTGATCGGCGGCGGTGCCCGGTTATCCGTCGTCGTGGATCAGCTGTGGCGAGCCTCCGCGCTGGCCGAGATGATCAACGAGGCTGGTCTGGAGCCCGAGATCACCTATACCGACGAGGACAGTCCCCTGGTGCGGACGGCCGTGGATCCTCGGCTGTCCGCCATTGCCGCCGAGTGGACTCGGGGGGCGGTCAAGACGGTGCCCCCGCTGTGGTTGCCTGGGCCGCGGGAGCTGCGGGCGTGGACCTTGGCGGCCGGCACCCCGGAGGCCGACCATTATCTGCTGAGCCTGGACCCGCACGCGCCGGACACGCATTCGCCGCTGGCGTCCGCGTTGATGCGGGTCGGGATTGCGCCGACCCTCATCGGCACTCGCGGCGCTCGGCCGGCACTGCGGATCACCGGTCGGCGCCGGCTATCGCGCCTGGTAGAAAATGTGGGGGAACCCCCTGACGCCGCCGAGGCGTCATCGCAGTGGCCTCACGTTTTGGGGGTCAGGTAGAGCACTTGTTCCGGGGAGTCGGTTTGCGTCGGGCCGCCCGTGGTGCGAAATTGTCAGTTGTCCACCGGGCCGAGGGACACACCGGTACAGTTGCCGGGCGGTCGCTTTACCTGCAGTGGCGGTCCGATGTGGGCCAGGACCAGAGATGGAGCGTAATCGTAGTTGGCTGACACCGACCGCGGCAGCGGTGGAAATGGACGCGTGCGGCGACTCGTCATCGTCGAGTCGCCGACCAAGGCGCGCAAGTTAGCCGGCTATCTGGGCTCCGGCTACATCGTCGAGTCCTCCCGGGGGCATATCCGCGACCTGCCGCGCGCCGCCGCCGACATACCCGCAAAGTACAAATCGGAGCCGTGGGCGCGGCTCGGGGTCAACGTCGATGCCGATTTCGAACCGCTCTACATCATCAGCCCTGACAAGAAGCGCACCGTCAGCGAGCTGAAGGGCTTGCTCAAAGACGCCGACGAGCTCTATCTGGCCACGGACGGCGACCGCGAGGGCGAGGCCATCGCCTGGCATCTGCTGGAGACGCTGAAACCGCGCATCCCGGTTAAGCGGATGGTCTTCCACGAGATCACCGAACCAGCGATCCGCGCCGCCGCCGAGCACCCGCGCGACCTGGACAACGACCTGGTCGACGCGCAGGAGACCCGCCGCATCCTGGACCGGCTGTATGGCTACGAGGTCAGCCCGGTGCTGTGGAAGAAGGTCGCGCCCAAGCTCTCGGCGGGCCGGGTGCAGTCGGTCGCGACCCGCATCATCGTGCAGCGCGAACGTGAGCGCATGGCGTTCCGTAGTGCGACCTACTGGGATGTCGTCGCTGAGCTGGACGCCAGCGTTTCCGACCCGGCCGCGCAGCCGCCCACCTTCACCGCCCGGCTGACGACCGTCGACGGCCTGCGGGTCGCCACCGGCCGCGATTTCGACTCGCTGGGCGCGGTGCGCAAGCCCGACGAGGTCGTGGTGCTCGACGAGGCCAGCGCCGGCGCGTTGGCCGCGGGTTTGCGCGGCGCGCAGCTGACAGTCGCGTCGGTCGAGGAGAAGCCCTACACCCGGCGTCCGTATCCGCCGTTCATGACGTCGACACTGCAACAGGAGGCCGGTCGCAAGCTGCGGTTCTCCGCGGAGCGGACGATGGGTGTCGCTCAGCGGCTCTATGAGAACGGCTACATCACTTATATGCGGACCGACTCGACAACGCTGTCGGAGGCGGCGATCAACGCCGCACGCACGCAGGCGCGTCAACTCTACGGCGACGAGTTCGTCTCCCCCTCGCCGCGCCAGTACACCCGCAAGGTGAAGAACGCGCAGGAAGCGCACGAGGCCATCCGGCCCGCCGGTGAGACGTTTGCCACCCCGGACGCGGTGCGTCGCGAACTCAACGGCGACGATTTCCGGCTCTATGAGCTGATATGGCAGCGCACGATTGCCTCGCAGATGGCCGACGCCCGCGGCACCACACTGAGTTTGCGGATCGCCGGTGTCTCGGGCAGCCAGGAGGTGGTGTTCGCCGCGACCGGGCGCACCATCACCTTCCCCGGGTTCCTCAAGGCTTACGTGGAAACCGTGGACGAGCTGGCCGGCGGCGAAGCTGACGACGCCGAGCGGCGGCTGCCGCGCCTGACCGAAGGCCAGCGACTCAACGCCACCGAGGTGACGCCGGACGGACACTCCACCAACCCGCCGCCCCGCTACACCGAGGCGTCGCTGGTCAAAGCGCTTGAGGACCTGGGTATCGGCCGCCCGTCGACCTATTCGTCGATCATCAAGACCATCCAGGATCGCGGTTACGTGCATAAGAAGGGCAGTGCCCTGGTGCCCTCGTGGGTCGCGTTCGCGGTCACCGGTCTGCTGGAGCAGCATTTCGGCCGGCTCGTCGACTACGGTTTTACCGCGGCCATGGAAGACGAGCTCGACGAGATCGCCAACGGCCACGAAGGTCGCACCACCTGGCTCAACCACTTCTACTTCGGCGGCGACCACGGTGTGCCGAACTCGGTAGCCCGCTCCGGGGGCTTGAAGAAGCTCGTCGGCGGCAATCTCGAAGGCATCGACGCCCGAGAGGTCAACTCCATCAAGCTGTTCGACGATGCGCAGGGCCGCCCGATCTATGTTCGGGTGGGCAAGAACGGGGCCTACCTGGAACGCATGGTGGTCGGCGACGACGGCGAGCTCATGCCGCAGCGAGCCAACCTCAACGGCACCCTCACCCCAGACGAGCTGACTCTGGAGGTGGCCGAAAACCTTTTCGCCACACCGCAAGAGGGACGGGTCCTAGGTGTGGATCCGGAGACCGGCCACGAGATCGTCGCCAAAGACGGCCGGTACGGACCGTATGTCACCGAGATCCCGGGGGAAGAGGCTGATGAGGGCGACGACGGCGCTTCGGCCAAGAAGAGCAAGAAACCCACCGGTCCCAAACCGCGGACCGGCTCGCTGCTTCGGAGCATGGACCTGGAGACCGTTACCCTCGATGACGCGCTGAAACTGCTGTCGCTGCCCCGGGTGGTCGGCGTCGACCCTGACTCGGGTGAGGAGATCACCGTGCAAAACGGGCGCTATGGACCGTACCTTAAGCGCGGCCACGATTCTCGCTCACTCGCAACAGAAGACCAGATATTCACCATCACGCTCGACGAAGCGCTGAAGCTTTACGCTGAGCCGAAACGCCGTGGCCGGCAAAGTGCTTCGGCGCCACCGCTGCGTGAGCTGGGGACCGATCCGGCGTCGAGCAAACAGATGGTCATCAAAGACGGGCGATTCGGGCCATACGTCACCGACGGTGAGACCAACGCCAGCCTGCGCAAGGGCGACGACGTGTTGTCGATCACCGACGAGCGCGCGGCAGAGCTGTTGGCCGACCGGCGCGCCCGGGGTCCAGCCAAGCGGACCACTGAGAAGACCTCCCGTAAGGCGCCGGCGAAGAAGGCCAAGCGCTAGATCCAACTGTCCGTCGTGCCCCCGCAAGCGGGTGGTACCCCCACCCTCGCAAGCGGGGGGACCCTCACCTCGGGCCATCCCCCGCAAGCGGGTGGTACCCCCAGCACGGCCCGCCGGGACCCTCAGGAGACTCGGGATGTGCCGGTCTGCTCGCCTCCCACAGATCTTCAGGTTTCTTTTTGCTATCTTTTGGTTTCAAAGCCTATTTTCTCAGCCTGCTCTCAGGTACTGTTACATGGGTTCGCTGTGAATCCATCACGGTGGCACCTAGGGAGAGTTATGCAGTCCGCCGTCCGATGCTGCATCACCGTCGGTGTTGCCCTCGGGGGCGTCGGCGTCATCGTCGCCGCTCCGGCGGCGCCACCGCTACCCGACATCCAGGTGCCCGCGATCGAACTCTCCGTTCACGATAGCCTTGATGTGGCCGGCCCCTCCGTCGGTGACTTGTTGCAGGTCATGAACGGAGTCGAAAGCCCAGGCGTGGTGGTGCAGAACATCACCGAGTCCGACACCGGATCCCTGGGCGGCGACCAACCATCGAATGTGCCGGGCCTTAGCGAACTGTTGAACCTCGGTGGTGACCCCGCCGGCGCCAACGTCGATCAGCTCGAAAAAGCGTTACTGGGGGACCCTGCGCCTATCCTGCAGGCGCCCGACTCCGGGAACTTGGGCACCTTCCGTGCGGAGATCGGCAGGCTGGCGTCGGGCGACCTCGGTGCAATGCCGGCCAGCCCCTCGTCGCCGGGCGGATAGCTGATTGCCCGGCTCCTCCCCGGGCCGCTGACCGGCCCGCATCGTCGCCGAGCGGTCAGCTGCCGATCTCGCTGGAGACCTCTTCCGGGACGGCGAGATTCAGCGGCCGGGCCAGCTGGGTGGAAAGGGTGCGGCCGCGTAGCTCGACGATTTCGCCGACATCCCAACATAGGGCTTCGGCGTCCAGCGCGCCGCTGACCGCGATCGCCGACGCCAGGACGTGGCCGTCCTCGAGCTTGGCGAGTTCGGTGAGCCGGGCGGCCTCGTTGACCGGGTCGCCGATCACGGTGTACTCGAAGCGGGCTTGCGCGCCGATATGGCCGGCGATGGCCCTGCCGGACGAGACTCCGATGCCGAACTCGGCGGAGCCGATCACCGGAAGGAGTTCGTCGTGCAGCTCACGAGCCGCCGCCAGCGCGGCACCGGAAGCATCCGGGTGCTCGATCGGTGCGCCGAAGATGGCCAATGCGGCGTCACCCTGGAATTTGTTGACGAAACCGCCGTGCCGGCCGACGGTATCCACCACCACCCGGAAGAACTCGTTGAGCAGGTTGACGACCTCGCCGGGCGGTCGCGTCGCGGCCAGCTGGGTGGAGCCCACCAGGTCCACGAACAGCACCGCGACGTCGCGCTCCTGCCCGCCCAACTCGGTGCCGCGATCCAGGGCCCGGCGGGCTACGTCTTCGCCGACGTAGCGACCGAACAAGTCGCGCAGGCGCTGCCGCTCGGCGAGGTCGCGCACCATGTCGTTGAAGCCGGCCTGCAGCAAGCCCAATTCGCTGGCGTCGTAGATCTGCATGTGGGCGTTGTAGTTACCGCGCTGCACCTCGCCGAGCGCCCAACGTAGCTGACGCAGCGGATCGGCGATCGACATGGCTACCAGCAGCGTGCTAACCAGGCCGATGACTAACGCGGCCAATGCCAGCAGCAGGATCGGGGTGAACAGCTTCTCGGGCGACGCATGCAGCAGGGAAGCCTTGTCCGCTACCACGGCCAGCACGATCGCCAGCAGCGGCACAGCGGTGGACAGTGCCCAGGTCAGCATCTGCCGCAAGATGACACCGGGTGCCCGCACGTTTTCCGGCACGCCGCCGCGCAGGGCCGCGACGGCCACCGGCCGCAGGACCCGCTCGGACTGCAGGTAGCCGATGATCGCGGTCGCAGTGGCGCCCAGCGCGGTGGCGACGGCCACGACCGGTGCCGCGTGGCTGGCCACCGGCCAGCTGGCGATGATGAACACCACACCGCCCACGCACCAGTATCCCAGGCTGATCAGCGTGCGGTAGAACGGCATTCGCAACGCGCGGCTCCGGGCCAGCGCGGTGGCGGCGGGATCGGTGTCGGCGAGCAGACCGTCACGGCGCTGCCACCGGAAAACCGGCACCAGCAGTCGCAGGCTCACCAAAAACCCGGCGCAGAAAAGGATGACCAGCACCGTCGCGAGGATCGCCAGGTTGATGCGGGGCAGGTCCTGCAGCTCGATGCGGTCCTCGGGCGGCAGGCCGTAGCGCAGGAAGCCAAGCACCAGCAACGCGCCGATGATGTCGGCGTGCAGCATGCTCAGCGAGAACACCGGCCACGGGGTGCGCGCCAACCACCGGACGAATGCACTGATCCGCCTGGGAAGTGCCACTGCGGTGCTCACGAGATCACCGTATCGGTCGGCGGGGACTTGGCAGGGACGTACAAGCACCCCAAAAGGCCCAGCAGAGCTGCTCATCATCGGTGGTGTCGGCGACGAAGGCTACTGTTGCCGGTGATGTCCAGGGTATTCGCGCGTCTGGTTGGCCAAGAACCAGTTGTAGCCGAGCTGGTGGCCGCTGCGCAGGCCGCCCGTGGTGATTCGGCTCACAGCGCGGCCGCTACCGGCGCCATGACACATGCCTGGCTCATCACCGGCCCGCCCGGTTCGGGGCGCTCGGTCGCCGCGCTGTGCTTTGCTGCGGCATTGCAATGCACCTCCGACGGCATACCCGGCTGTGGGCGGTGCCGAGCATGCACGACGACGATGGCCGGTACCCACGCTGATGTGCGGCGGGTGATTCCGGAGGGCCTGTCCATCGGCGTGGACGAGATGCGTGCCATCGTGCAGATCGCGTCGCGACGGCCGAGCACCGGACGCTGGCAGATCGTGGTGATCGAGGACGCCGATCGACTGACCGAAGGTGCGGCGAACGCTCTGCTCAAGGTCGTCGAGGAACCGCCGCCGTCGACGGTGTTCCTGCTGTGCGCGCCGTCGGTGGATCCCGACGACATCGCGATCACGCTGCGATCCCGGTGCCGTCACGTCGCGCTGGTCACCCCGTCGGCCGCCGCGATCGCGCAGATGCTGGTCGAGGGCGACGGCATGCCCGCCGACACGGCGAACTGGGCGGCGTCGGTCAGCGGCGGCCATATAGGCCGGGCACGCCGGCTGGCCACCGACCCGGAGGCTCGGCAACGACGGGAGCGGGCGCTCGGACTGGTGCGCGACGCCGCGACACCATCGCGGGCGTACGCGGCTGCCGAGGAGCTGGTCTCGGCCGCCGAGGCCGAAGCTTATGCGCTGACCGCGGAGCGTGCCGAGGCCGAGACCGAAGAGCTGCGCACGGCCCTTGGGGCCGGCGGCACCGGAAAGGGTACCGCCGGAGCGTTGCGCGGCGTCACCGGTGCGATCCGTGATCTCGAGCGACGGCAGAAATCTCGTCAGACCCGAGCCTCGCGCGATGCGCTGGACCGGGCACTGATCGACTTGGCGACCTACTTTCGGGATGCGCTGCTGGTGGCCGCGGATGCAGGGCTGGGGACCCCACCCGCTTGCGGGGGAGTGCGGGCCAACCACCCGGACATGGCCGACCGGGTGGCCGCGGTGGCCGCGCACGCGCCGCCCGACCGGCTGCTGCGTTGCATCGAGGCCGTGCTGGAATGCCGCGAAGCGCTGGCGGTCAACGTCAAACCCAAGTTCGCGGTTGACGCCATGGTCGCCACCATCGGCCAGGCGCTGCGCGCCTGAAGTTGGGTGGGCCAGCCCGGCTGCCGTAGACTCGTGCCGCCCGGCCAGCCCGGTACCGGGTATAGCCGCCTTAGCTCAGTCGGCAGAGCGATTCACTCGTAATGAATAGGTCGGGGGTTCGATTCCCCCAGGCGGCTCTCATGTGATGAGTCGCATCACGGGTGACACACAAGACGCGTGATGGTTCACAGCGCAGGGTGCTGTTCGGGCCACTGAGCCGGCTCGCCGAAGTCGGTGAACAAAATATTGCCCGGGTAACCGTCCCCGGTTTCGCCGACCTGCAGGACACCGACAATGTTCGGGTGCCCGGTCAGCCGCCCCATCGCACGCTGCTCACGCAAAAACCGCTCCCGGTTCTCGTCGAGCTCGGCGGTCAGCACCTTCACCGCCACCACCCGATCGAGGGCAACCTGGGTGCACCGATACACAATGCCGAACCCCCCCGGGCCCTGCCTCTTCGGCGTCGTCGAACCCGGCCGCACCCAACTGCATAGCGACCGCAAGCCCGCATCACGCTGCGTCGTAAACGGCTCACTGTCCATCACCCAGCCCCCTGCGATATAGGCGAGCATAGCCTCGCAGCAAGCGCGCTCATAGCGGCTGAGAACGCGTGCCACACACCGGGAGCGAGATCCTGCGGTCCACGGCCAGGACTCCCTCGGCTGCTGCCCAACGCGCTTGGACATGGAGGTAGGACCATCACCGCCGCTCAGTTGCTGGCGATTGGTCGGGGTCGGTTCGGTGCGGATGCGGCGGAGTTCTCGCGCTCGACGAGCCTTAGCTGGCCGCGATAGGCCATTGTGGCTGACATTTAGTCTGGGCCACGCAGTCCGGAGTGGCACTACAGCCCCACCGGCGCGAGGAATCCCACCGGTCCCGACGCGACGCACAGCGCCAGCGCGGCCGTGTTGCCGCGCACGACGATCGCATCTCCGGACCCTGGTAGTCGGACGTAGACCCGGTTGAGTCCCGGATGCACCGGAGCTTTCACCTCGGGGCCGTTGGACAGCGACAGCGTCATCGAGCCGTCGCTGTTGGCCAGGTAGTTGATCTCGGCGGTCCAGTCTGCCGGCAGCAGCGGCCCGTCGAGAGCCAGGCGCACCGGCATATCGGGCTGCGCAAAGTATCCGCAGTGCGGCATGGGTCCCGGCACGATCGTCCGCACCCAGGTCAAGTGTGCGTCGACCAGCCGACCTGCGCTGTCCAGCATCCGCAATTGCGTTGTCGCCGAGGCGAATTCCGGTCGGTCCCGCAGCAGCGCGAACATGTGGCTGGCCAGGTCCTCCCGCCAGACCACCCGTTGCAGCACCAGCGGATCGACTTCCTGATCGAGCAGCGGCGCATCCGAATCCGCATGTGCAGCAGCCAAACTCGCACGGGCATTCTGCAAATAAGGCTCGGCGGGGTTATCCCGCCAGGAGGTCAGAAACGTTGCCGTCGAATACAGGCAGCTGGCCACGAACAACACAGCCAAACCCGTCGTAACCACGGTGCGTGGCGTGGACGCGTCGAGCCACCGCGACGCCGGCCGGTTCGGTGCGCACAACGCGACGGCGGCCAGCAACGCCAGCACGACGACGAGGTCGGGGAAATAGCGCAAAGTCTGGGCCAATTCGAGCGCGGTGAACTTCGAGGACCGCATCAAATAGATGGGTACCTGACAGAGGACGGCGTAACCGGCTGCGGTCAGCCACACCAGGCCGACGCGTTTCTTGCGGATCAGCGACACCGCCAGCGCTGCGGCCAGCACCAGCCAGCCGAGCACCATCAACGCCGGTGGTGGTGTGGCCCACGGGGAGGCCGGTGCCCAGCGTGCCCACGACCACGGCCCGCCGGCCAGACCCGGGACGATGCCGTGGGTGAGCGAGCGACGCAGCAGATCCCACGTCATCGCCAGGTCAAAACTCCACCGCTGCTGATTCACGACGACCAGGTAGAGCACCACCCACGCGGCGGTCAGCGCCAGCGACGCCGTCCACAGCCGAACACCGGCCCGCCAGACCGTCCGCAGCACGGCCTGCTCACCCTGCACATGGCCCAAAAGTGCGGCGACCGCGAAGGCGACGAACGGGATCACCGCGGCCTTCTCGAAGAACAGCAGGCCACCGAAGTAGGCCAGCACGCCGGTCGCCCCGTAGCGCTGATTACCGGTGCGGACCAGCAGGATCGCATCGGCGCACACCCAGGCCAGTGCCGCCAGCATGGGCAGCGAGTTGAGCGCCGCCGCCCACCACGCGAACCCCGGAACAGCCAGCGGAGTGAACAGCGTGAAAGTCAGCGGGACAAGCAGGGCCGGGCGCCAGCCCAGGATCGCATACAGCGCGCGCAACAGGGCCAATGAGGCCAGCAGTTGCAGCACCACCAGGCTGATGGCCGGTCCGACCCAGTCCAGTGGCGCCAGTCGGGTGATCGCGCCGGCGGTCAAGTAGGCGGCTGGCATGACGTGGCCGTCGTGGTCGTCGAACAGGTACGACGGCGACAGCAGACCGTGGGTGCCAGCCCGTCCGATGAGGATCAGATCGTCCCAGTAGAAGTAGCCACCAAACGCCAGCACCGCGCGGATCGCCAGCTGCACCGCGATCAGCACGGCGGACGCTACAGCGACCCGGGGCAAGCGGGTCGTCCGGGCGGGCATACCACTCTTCTTACCGGTGCCTGCCATCGGTAACGGTCCACGGTGAAGCGTCGGTATTGTGGGCCGATGCGCACACTGGTCACCGGGGCAGCCGGTTTCATCGGGTCGACTCTGGTCGACCGTCTGCTGGCGGACGGTCACTCGGTGGCGGGTCTGGACAATTTCGCGACCGGTAGCGCAACCAACCTCGAGCATCTGGCCGACAATCCCGAGTTCTTCTTCGTCGAAGCGGACATCGTGACCGCGGACTTGCACGCGGTACTCGACGAGCATCGGCCGGAGGTGGTGTTCCACCTGGCGGCGCAAATCGACGTGCGCCGCTCGGTGGCCGATCCGCGATTCGACGCCTCAGTGAATGTCATCGGCACGGTGCGGCTCGCCGAAGCGGCGCGGTGCACGGACGTCCGCAAGATCGTGAACACCTCGTCGGGTGGATCCATTTACGGAACGCCGCCGACATACCCGACCAGTGAGACGGTGCCCACCGATCCCTTGTCACCGTATGCCGCGGGCAAGGTCGCCGCGGAGATCTATCTCAACACATTTCGCCATCTATATGGCCTGGAATGCTCGCATATCGCGCCGGCCAACGTCTACGGCCCGCGGCAAGACCCGCATGGCGAAGCCGGGGTGGTGGCGATCTTCGCCCAGGCGCTGTTGGCAGGTAAGCCGACCAAGATCTTCGGCGACGGATCCAACACCCGCGACTATGTGTTTGTCGACGATGTAGTGGATGCTTTTGTCAGGGCGTCCGGGCCTGCGGGCGGTGGGCAGCGTTTCAACGTCGGCACCGGCGTGGAAACCTCAGACCGCCAACTTCATTCCGTGGTTGCGGCTGCGATCGGGGCGCCCGACGACCCGGAATTTCATCCGCCGCGGCTGGGCGACCTGCGGCGCTCCTGCCTTGACATCGGTTTGGTCGAAAGGGTTTTGGGCTGGCGTCCGCAGGTTCAGCTCGAGGAAGGCGTACGACGCACGGTGGTCTACTTCCGCCGGGCGCGGGCTGTCTAGCTCTGCTGGAAGTTACGGGCCCTAGCCACCGAGCCTGCGCTCACTGCGAAATGTCGGCATGTTTTCGCGGTGGCTTCACGTTCGACGCAGAACCGATCGGCTGTCTAGCGCTCTTCGGGTACCTGTGCACTTTGCAGCGCTAAGGCGCGGGCGAGGCGCGCGTAGCGCAACTCCAAGTCCTTGAACCGCATATAAGTGCTCAGCGTGGTGAAACTGAACGCCATGATCAGCGCATACAGCACCAGGTCGGTGCCGCGGCCCACCCCGAACCAGTTTGCCACCACCGTGGTGTCGTTGGGCCGCAGCACGGCGTATACGCCGGCCAGCACGAACGCGACATAGCCAACCTTGACCCAGGCCCGCGACCGCGCGCTGCGCCGAGAGCGCAGTAGATAGACCAGCAGCGCAACGATCGAGAAGATCAACAGCACTTGGATCCAGTTCATCGTGGCATCCTTCCTCGCAAAAACCCGTCGAAGATGATGTTGACGCCGTTGAGCAGCGGCTGCCCCTTGGACTTCGAGTACTCGGTGTAGAGCACCTCGACGGGTTCCTCGGCGACGCGCCAGTGGTTTTCGGCGATCAGCGTGACGAACTCGGTGGCGTGGCTCATACCGCTCATGGTGATGGTAAGCCCGTCGGCCACCGTCTTGTTGAAGACCCGCAGGCCATTGTTGGTATCGGTCAGTCCAAGCCGGCGACCGCGCGGGCTCAGCCACGCAGCGGTCCGCAGCACGATTCGCTTCAGCGACGGCGGCTTGCTGCCGCCGGGCCGGCCGAACCGGGTTCCGATGACAACGTCGACATCGCCCGCGCTGAGCCGGTCGACCATCGCGACCACGTCCTTGACGCGGTGCTGCCCGTCGCCGTCGAACGTGGCGAAAACTTGCGCACCGGGCTGGCGGCGGGCGTACTCGACGCCGGTCTGGATGGCAGCACCCTGGCCCAAGTTGACCGGATGGCGCACCAGGTGAGCCCCGGCCCGCAGCGCGAGCTCGCCGGTGCCGTCGATGCTGCCGTCGTCCACGCAGACGACGTGATCGAAGACCGAGCGAACATCGGCGATGACGTCGCCGATGACACTGGCTTCGTTGAAGGCTGGAACGACGATCCAGACGTCGGGGTAATTCATGTCAAGCCCACAAAGTACACCGCGGGTCAGCCGGGTGGCCGCGCCAACGCGGCCAGATGGGCGCCGATTCCCACCAACGGACCGCACAACAGCGCGATCACGGTGCGCGTCTCCAGCGGTAACGGCAGCAGCAGCAGCAACGTCGACGCCACCGTCGCGCCGACCCAGCCCAGCGAATACGCGCGGTGCAGCGCGGCCGCGACCGCGGCGGCACCGGTGAGCGTAAGCATGGCGATGGCTACGGCCGCCGCCGTTAACCAGGCCAGCAATGCCCCACTGGCGCGGTAGTCAGCACCGAATCCGACACGCAGTAACCAGGGCCCGGTGAGTCCGGCGGCCAGCACGCCGGCCGCGCCGATCCCGGCAACGAACGTGGCGGGTGCGATCAGCGCCCGAAGCCGCTCGCTACGTTCGTCGACGAAATGAGCGATGAGGTTGCCCTGCATCGCGGTTAGCGGGACCAGCAGCGGCGCCCGGGTCAAGGTGACCGCCAGGATGACCACGCCACCGGCTGCACCCAGCTGGTTCGAGGTCGCCTTCAGCAATACCGGGAAACCCATCACCAGAATTGCGCTGGCACCGGCAGCGGTGATCGAATGAGCCGCACCTCGCAGGAAGGTTGCGACGCCCCCAGGCGTGAGTAGTTGGGCCGCGGCCCGCGTTCCGGGCGAGGCCATCAACATGAGCAGCCACGCGACCGCGCCCGCGACGGTGGCCCACAAGAACCCGAACAGGCCCCATCCGATCACGAACGCCGCCACGGCGACCGCCACCCGGATGACAGCATCGGTCACCATCAGCGCGCCGTACTGGGTCCACCGGTTGGCGCCAGCCAGCATGCCCAGCAGGGTCGCGTGCAAGCAGAACCCCGCGAGCCCGACGCTGAGCAGTCCCACCGACAACCAGCGCGCCTCAATGAATACCTGCCTGCTCCACAGCGGTGAGCTGCCCGCGATCACCACGGCTGCGGCGACGCCGACCATCCCGGCGGCCCGCAGCGGATGGGTGCGGCGGCCCGGCACGATGTCCGTGTAGCGCGCCGAGCGGACCTCCCGGGTGGTTTCTTGCAGGAGGCCGTTGGCGGCGCCGGTGACCAGACCGAACGCCCCCCAGAACACTCCGAAGACCGAGAAACCGGCCGGGGCCAGGTCGCGGGCCGCCAGACAGATCACCGCGTAGCCGCAGACGGCGGTCAGCGCAGTCGCCGTGGCGACCCTGGCCACGCTGCTCCGTGCGATCGGCCCGGTTGAGGCTGCACTACCGCCGACCTCGGTCACGGTGACAGCACTTCAGTCGACCCGCGACAACCGGGCGGGCATATAAGGTGACACCAAGATGAATCGGGGACCACCGGCATCACCACAGTTCGAAAATACTCAGAGGGAGTCCCGGTTTTGAAAGCTCCGACGGCCCCGACCTGACAGACTGGCTGCAGAGGGGAGTATTCCTCGGCCGCGGTGTCGTCATCACGTCGACCGCCATCGGACGACCGTGCCGCGGGCCGTTGAGACGGTGGAAGAGACCTCTGGTGCTTTGCGCAACCGGAGGTCCCTGTTGTACGTGCCCGAGCTGGAATGGATCGTCACCTTGGGCGCGGCGACCGCAATCCTGCTGTTCGACGTTGTGGTTATCGCGCGCCGACCCCGCGAGCCAGCAATGCGCGAATGCGCGATCGCGTTGTCGGCCTATATCGGACTCGCTGTGATCTTCGGAATCTGGGTCTGGTACGCCCACGGCCAACAGTTCGGGCTGGAGTTCTTCGCCGGCTGGCTCACCGAGTACAGCCTGTCCATTGACAACCTCTTCGTCTTCATCATCATCATGGCGAGCTTCAATGTTCCCAAGGTGTACCAGCAACAAGCGCTGCTCATCGGCATCGTGATCGCGCTGTGTTCCGCGGCATCTTCATCGCGCTTGGTGCGGTGGCCATCCAGCGGTTCTCATGGGTCTTCTATGTCTTCGGCGCATTCCTGGTATGCACCGCCGTCAAACTGGCGCGCGACACCGGGCGCGACGCCCACGTGGAGAACGCGGTGGTCCGGTTCGCGCGCAACCAATTGCACACCACCGACCACTGGGACGGCCTCAAGCTCTATCTGAAGGACGGTTCGAAGCGGCTGATGACGCCGGTGTTTCTCGTCATCCTGGCGCTCGGCGGTGCCGACCTTATCTTCGCCCTCGATTCCATTCCCGCTATCTACGGGCTCACCCGCGAGCCCTACTTGGTGCTGGCGGCCAACGTGTTCGCGTTGATGGGGCTGCGGCAGTTGTACTTCCTGCTCGGCGGGCTCTTGAAACGACTGGTCTATCTCTCACAGGGCCTTGCCATCATCTTGTTCTTCATCGGGATGAAGCTGGTGCTCCATGCGTTGCGCGGAAACGAGCTGCCGTTCATCAACGGTGGTGAGCACGTCAACGTGCCGGAGATCCCGACTTTGCTCAGCCTCGCGGTCATCGTGGTGACGCTGGTCGTCACCGCGGTTGCCAGCCTCGTTATGTCCCGTGTCGTCGACACCGATTAATACAGTTCCGAAAACCTTGGCTCCCAATCGATTTCGGGTGTTCAAGCGTTGCGCCTGGAGTCGGGGCGTCAGATGAGGGGTACCAACGGGTGTATTGCAGTGGGTAACCAAAACCCTTCCGTCGTCTAGGACTGCCAAAGCCGGCCGGCTGATCGGCTGGGGATCGCGCGGAAAGTGTCGGATGCTGTTTGGCGCCAAAGTGATATCGCATGTGCTAGCGCTTTGCGGTGACAAGGCCGACGTGCTGATGTGGCGGCTGTGGCTGCTGGGCACTGAGGTAGTGGCGGGATGGAATGGGGCTCCTAGGCCTCGATTGCCCGGCTCCTCCTCGGGCCGTCCCGGCCCGCATCGTCGCCGGGCTAGGCCTCGATCTGGCCGGTGATGTGCCGTTCGATGCTGGCTACCGCGGAGGCTGGCAGCACGATCAAACCGTCAAGTTCCTTGGTCGCCCGGGCATAGGCGTTCTGCCGTTCCTGCGGAGTGGCGGCAGCGTCTTGTGCGAGGTGCAAAAGGTTCTGGGCGCGCGCCAGCCGTTGTTGTTCATCTGCTGAGAAATCGCTGCGGCGCCGGCGAATGGCCTCGGCTTCGGCGATCTCGAACGCGCTGATGTACTCGTGCATGGCATTGCGATATTCCAGTTGTGCGGTCCGATCGTCGAGGAGGTCCTCGACCCGATCAGGCCGCAGCAGGTCCGCGTGCCGCTTCGCCTTGTGGAAATTGATCGTCAGCGGGTTCCGCATATCGGTCATCATGGGGAAGTCGAGCAACTTGGCGATATCAAGCTCGTAGTCCAGCCACCGCGCATCGGTCCGATTGTGTTCCTCGATGAGTTTGGCGAGTTCTCGTCGGTGGCTCTCCTTGTTGTCGCGAGCCCGCCCTGACGCTTCTGCGATGGCGATCTTTGCTTGCTGCTTCAACCGATACCGCTCGAGCCGCCGTTCGGCCCGGCGTTCGTTGGCCGCCGCGATCGCTCGCAGTCCCCCGCCAAGTGCGCCGCCCAGGGGGAACACCAGCCACCAGAAATTCGCGGCGAAATGAAACAGGGGGCCCACAGTGCCAGAATGCCACCCCGGCACCATGCCGCACCCGTCATACAAGCAGGCCTTCTCGTTGGGCGAAAATGGCTGCGAATTGCATGGTCTCGAAGACCTGGTCGAGCCGGCGTATCAGTTCCCGCTGGTCTTGAACCGTTCCTGCGAGCGCAGCACCTCCGCCTCGGCCTCGGCGCGGCCGACCCAATCGGCTGCTTTCACGAACTTGCCCGGCTCCAGATCCTTGTAGTGCACGAAGAAGTGCTTGATCGTGTCCAGTTCGAACGTTGGCACGTCTCCGATGTCTTTGATGTGGTCCCATCGGGGGTCACCGGCTGGGACGCATAGCACCTTGTCGTCGCCGCCGTGCTCATCGACCATCTGGAACATGCCCACCGGCCGCGCCTCCACCAGCACACCAGGGAAGAGCGGCTGTGGTAGCAGCACCAACGCGTCGAGCGGGTCGCCATCTTCGCCGAGAGTGTCCTCGATGAAGCCGTAGTCCGTCGGGTACTCCATGGGAGTGAAGAGGTAGCGGTCCAGACGAACCCGTCCCGTCTTGTGATCGACCTCGTATTTGTTTCGCTGCCCTTTCGGGATTTCGATGATCACGTCGAATTGCATCGTGTCGGCTCCTTCGCAGGGTCGCAGATCGTCGGATGTCCACCCTAGTGGAGCGGTACCGGCGCACTGAAACATTTGCCGACCGCATCCCCCGGCCCCGATGTGTTGGGCACAATGGGAGCCAACAGTCAGGAGAGTGGAGCCAACAGTCAGGAGAGTGATGCGTCCCAGTCGGTGGCGGCGATCTACCCACGTAATCGTCGGGGTAGTCATGTTGGCGTTGGTCGCCGCCGCAGTGGCGGCGGCAGCGTTGTTGACCGCGGGTGGCCACGGCACCAAGGCCGTGCGGATCCCGCCGGCGCCCCACGCGGCCACGGCGGCGCCGGGAGTGGTCCCCGTCGCGGCCAGCGCCCCCATGCCGACCGAGGGTGGGCTGGCGACAACGCTGGCGGCTCAACTGGCCAATCCGAATCTGGGTCGGTTGGGCGGCCGGATCACCGATGCGATGACGGGCAAACCGCTCTGGCAGCAGCAGGACGACGTGCCGATGCAGCCCGCGTCGACCAACAAGGTGCTGACCGCGGCCGCGGCGCTGCTGACGCTGGACCGCGAAGCCCGGGTCACCACCCGAGTGGTGGCCGCCAACAAGCCAGGGGTCGTCGTGCTGGTGGGTGGTGGTGATCCGACGCTTTCCGCGGCGCCGCCCGGCCAGGACACGTGGTATGGGGGTGCGGCGCGCATCAGCGACCTCACCGACCAGGTTCGTCGTAGCGGGGTGACGCCGACGGCGGTTCAGGTAGACACCTCGGCGTTTACCGATCCGACGACGCCGCCGGGCTGGGATCCGGGTGACATCGATGACGGTGACGTCGCCCCCATCGAGTCGGTGATGCTCGACGCTGGCCGTATCCAGCCGGCGACCGTCGACTCCGCCCGTTCACACAGCCCCGCGCTGGACGCTGGCCGGGCGCTCGCTGGCGCACTCGGGCTTGATCCCGCGACGGTCAGCATCGCTGCCGCGCCGGCTGGTGCGCGTGAATTGGCCAGTGTGCGGTCCGCGCCGCTCATCCAGCGGCTGGGCGAGATGATGAGCGTCTCCGACAACGTGCTGGCCGAGTGCATCGGACGCGAGGTGGCGGCGGCCATGCACCGGCCGCGCAGCTTCGCCGGGGAGGTCGACGCGATAACAAACCGGCTGAGCACCGCACATATCGACACCACCGGCGCTGCCCTGGTGGATTCCAGCGGGTTGTCGGTCGATGACCGCTTGACGGCGAAGATACTTGACGATGTGGTGCAGGCGGCGGCCGGGCCGGACTGGCCGGCGCTGCGGCCGCTGCTGGATTTGTTTCCGATCGCCGGCGGAAGCGGCACGCTGTCCGAGCGCTTCGTCGATCCGGCCACCAACAAGGGTGCGGTTGGGTGGTTGCGGGCCAAAACTGGCTCGTTGACGGCAATCAACGCATTGGCCGGGGTGGTCACCGACAGCAGCGGACGGGTGCTGACTTTCGCGCTCATCTCTAATGACGCCGGCCCGACCGGTCGCACCGCGATCGACGCCCTGGCCGCCCGGCTGTGGTCGTGTGGGTGTGTAACGTGACCGCATCCCCTGAGCTGACCATCGGGCGTGCGGTCGATTGGCGATTCGCGGCCACCGTCGGCGAGTGGCTGGCCCGCCCGGCTCCGCCGTCGACCGAATACACCCGCCGCCAAGTGATCGACAACCTGACTACCGCCGCAAAGGCCGCAGAGCCCCTGGTACGCGACGTGACCGGTCTGGACACCGGCGGTGAGGTGCCGGAGGCCCGCGTCGTCGACCGGCCGGAGTGGATCCGGGCGGCGGCCGAGTCGATGCGGGTGATGACGGGCGGGACCGACAAGCCGCGGGGGTTTTTCACCGGCCGGGTAACCGGCGCGCAGACCGGCGCCGTGCTGGCGTTTGTCGCCTCCGGCATCCTTGGTCAGTACGACCCGTTCGGCGCCGGTGAACAAGGTTGCCTGCTGCTGGTGTACCCCAATGTCATCGCCGTCGAGCGCCAGCTACGGGTCGAGCCTTCTGACTTCCGGTTGTGGGTGTGCCTGCATGAGGTGACCCATCGTGTGCAGTTCACCGCCAACCCGTGGTTATCCGGCCACATGTCACAGGCACTGGGTGTGCTGACCCAGGAGAGCGGCGAAGACGTCATGGAGGTAATGGGTCGGCTCGCCGACTTCGTCCGCGGTCGCGCCGACACGGCATCCACACCGGAGAATCCTGACACTAACGCCTCGGGGATCTTAGGTCTGCTGCGCGCCGTGCAGTCCGAGCCGCAGCGCAAAGCGTTGGATCAGCTTTTGGTGCTCGGCACGTTGCTGGAGGGCCACGCCGATTATGTGATGGATGCCGTCGGGCCGGTGGTGGTGCCGTCGGTGGCGACCATCCGGCGCCGGTTCGATGAGCGACGCCACCGCAGGCAGCCGCCGCTGCAGCGGCTGCTGCGCGCATTGCTGGGCATCGACGCCAAGATCAGCCAGTACACCCGCGGCAGAGCGTTCGTCGACCACGTGGTGGGCCGGGTCGGGATGCAGCGATTCAACACCGTCTGGTCGACCCCCGCGACGCTGCCGCTGCCCGCCGAGATCGAAGACCCACAGCGATGGATCGACAGGGTGCTGTAGGACAGCTCCACGCGGCCGTCGCGGCGTTCGCGAAGGCGTATCTCGTCACCGCCGAGCGGTGGTGCGTGGCGCTCTCCGGTGGCCCGGACTCGTTGGCGCTCACCGCGGTCGCGGCACCGATGCGGCCTACCAGCGCGCTGATCGTGGACCACGGTCTGCAGGCCGGCTCGGCCGAAGTCGCCCAAACCGCTCAGGCACAAGCCATCGCATTGGGATGCGTTGACGTCCAAGTCCTTTGCGTGCGGGTCGGTACCGATGGCGGTCTGGAGGCGGCGGCGCGCGCAGCCCGCTACGACGCGTTGGACACCGCCCGTAGTGAGGCTCCGGTGTTGTTGGCCCACACGCTCGATGATCAAGCGGAAACGGTGCTGCTGGGGCTGGGCCGCGGTTCGGGCGCCCGTTCGATTGCTGGGATGCGGGCCCACGATCCGCCGTGGTGCCGGCCATTGCTGGGTGTGCGCCGCAGCGTGACCCATGCCGTGTGCCAGCAGCTGGGGCTGACGGCATGGCAGGACCCGCACAACACCGACCGCCGCTTCACCCGCACTCGGCTGCGCCGGGAGGTGCTGCCGCTGCTGGAGGACGTGCTGGGTGGTGGGGTCGCCGAGGCGCTGGCCCGCACCGCGACGGCGTTGCGTGAGGACACTGAGCTGATCGACACGCTCGCTGCGCAGGCGCTGGCCGCGGCCTCCACTGGTGACGGTCTGGATGCCCGCGCGCTGACCGCGTTGCCCGATCCGGTCCGTCGCCGGGTCATCCGCGGCTGGCTTTTGGCCGGCGGCGCTATAGGGCTGACGGATAAGCAGATCCGCGGGGTGGACACGCTGGTCACCGCCTGGCGCGGTCAGGGCGGGGTAGCCGTCGGGTCCACACTGCGCGGTGAGCGGTTGATTGCGGGCCGGCGTGACGGCATGCTGACGTTGCGACACGAGCCGGTCTAAGGCGTGCGAGCCGGTCCGCCGTTGGCTGTCGGGCCCGTGGCATGGCACGCTGTGGTCGTGGTAGCGCACTCGGGCGAGCTCTACCCCGGCGACATTAAATCGGTGCTGCTGACCGAGGAGCAGATTCAGACCCGCACCGCCGAGCTCGGTGCGCAGATCGGCGAGGACTACCGAGGCTTATCCGCTGCTGGTGGCCAGGATCTGCTGCTGATCACCGTGCTCAAGGGCGCGGTGATGTTTTGCACCGACCTCGCGCGCGCGATTCCGCTGCCCACCCAGTTCGAGTTCATGGCCGTCGCCTCCTATGGGTCGTCGACCTCGTCGTCGGGCGTGGTGCGCATCCTCAAAGACCTCGACCGCGATATCAATGACCGTGACGTACTGATCGTCGAGGACGTCGTCGACTCTGGGTTGACGTTGTCCTGGCTATTGCGCAACCTGGCCACCCGGCATCCGCGTTCGCTGCGGGTGTGCACGCTGCTGCGTAAGCCCGACGCGGTGGGCGCCAATGTGAAGATTGCCTACGTGGGATTCGACATCCCGAACGAATTCGTTGTGGGCTACGGGCTGGACTACGACGAACGCTACCGCGATCTGCCGTATATCGGCACCCTGGACCCGCGGGTCTATCAAGAGTAGGCCGCCCCCGGCGACGATGCATGCGGGCCGTTGGAGCGGCCCGAGGAGGAACCGGGCAATTGGTCTTACGTCAGCTCCCAGACCACGGTCACCGAAAAGCTCACCGTCTGCTGGCCGGGCTCCAGCGGAACATTGGTGGCCATGGGTGCCCGTGGCATCGGCGTGGGGGTAGGCGGTGTGGCGGGTGCCTCCGAGATGGAGATCACCTTGCTGAGCTTGAGCCCCGACAGTTGGGCGTACTGCTCAGCACGGTCCTTGGCGTCTTGGAAGGCTCGAGCACGCGCGTCCTTGACCAGCGGCGAGTCGTCCTCGATGGAGTAGTGCACCGAGTTGATCCGGGTCGCGTTGCCGCCGGTGCTGACGATGATGCCCAGCAGCCGCGACGCCGAATCCAGCTTGCGGATCTTGACCCGGATCGAGTTATTTGCGCGATACCCGGTGATGGTCCCGTCCGAACCGCCGTACTGCGGTTGCAGGCTGACCTCGCGGGTGTTGATGTCCTTGCGGTCGACGCCGGCATTCTCCAGTGCGGTGATGACGGCTTGCTGGCGTTCGTTGGTCTGGTTCATCGCGGTGGTGACGTCGGCCGCGGTGAACTCGATGCCGACATCGGCGGTCAACGTGTCCGGGACACCTTGAACCTGCCCGGAGCCGACGACGGTCACCTGGCGTGGATTCCCCCCGGCTGACTTGGTATTACCCCAGGCGCACGCCGACAGGGCGGCTACAGCCAAGCCGGCGGCTGCCACGGCGAGGAAGAAACGGATCGGCGGTTTCGCGATTCCGGCGATGGGCATGCATGAACCCTAAGGCCGCCGCCGAGTTGCGCCGGGCGGTGGTGGATCTCGGCCTGCGTGGAGCCCTGGTCAACGATCACATGCTGGGCCACTATCTGGACGAGCCGCAATATTTCCCGTTCTGGGAGGCGTTGCAGGAGCTGGACATTCCGCTCCATCCCAACGCCGTGCCGTCCGACGACTGGAACGTCGTGAGAGGGCATCCGGGGCTCGACACCGCGACATGGAGCTGGGCAGCAAGGACCGGCGGCCACGTGATGCGGCTGATCTTCGCGGGCGTGTTTGACCGCTTTCCGGACGCGCGGATCATCTTGGGACACATGGGCGAATTCCTTCCCTTCCAGCTGTCTCGTTTCGACGCCCGTTACGCGGATCTCGATCTCGAACGGCCGCTGGCGAAACTTCCGTCGGAGTACTTTCAGACCAATGTCGCGATCACGACGACAGGCGTGTTCTCGCACTCCGCGCTCATCGCGGCGATTCAAGCGGTTGGTATCGACAACGTGATGTTCTCGATCGATTATCCGTTCGAGTCCACCGACAAAGCGGTCCAATTTCTACGCAGCGCCCCGCTGGCTCCGGCCGACAAGAAACGAGTGGCACACGCCAACGCCGAGCGCATCCTCAAGCTCGACGCGCGATCCGGAGCCGCAGGGGCGCGTCCGGATTGTCCTCGCAGACAGCGAGTCGGACGCCGTCATTGACCTAGACGCCGATCAACGCTGACCCTGGCGGCGGCGGTGCTGTGCGGTATGGGGCACAACCCCGACAAGTCCGTGCTTCCATCGACCAGTTGCGGCCACTGCTGTGCAATAGCCTCCGAACGGGGTTGCGAGTCCGCCAGCGAAGGTGCCTGTCTCAGTGCGGCGTTCGCAGACGTGATACGGTCACTGCTTGCGCGGGCACTTAGCGCGGCCGGGCTTGAGTCCGCGCACCGCGACTGGTTTCTGCGGTTTTTTCGGGAGTTGGCCGTGTTCGTGGTGATGGTCGCGTCGGAGTGTGCGCCGGTGGCGCAGGCGGGCGGGCTGGGGCAGGTGGTCTTCGGCCTGAGCCGGGAGCTGGAGCTGCGGGGCCACGCCGTGGAGATCATCCTGCCGAAATACGACTGCGTACGCTACGACCAGGTCTTCGGGCTGACGGTCGACTATCAGGACCTGTGGGTGCCCTGGTACAGCGGGTTCGTGCATTGCACGGTGTGGTTCGGGTTCGTGCACGGCAGGAAGTGCTTTTTCATTGAGCCGCACTCACCGGACCAGTTCTTCGGCCG
>Ga0187766_10000095_pt1 | contig 42264 bp, 41 predicted proteins | sample 0216_QUI02_MP05__4_FD_132971 | JGI IMG/M metagenome (GOLD analysis project Ga0187766, IMG submission 132971) | Tropical peat soil microbial communities from peatlands in Department of Meta, Colombia - 0216_QUI02_MP05_20_MG | ecosystem: Environmental > Terrestrial > Soil > Wetlands > Peat ... | reverse complement strand
CGGTGCTGGGTCGGCGGAACCGGAAATCGAGCTCGCCACCCGCCGGCGGGTGATCGCACCCCGTTCGCCCACACAGGCCGAATATATGAAGTCGCTCCAATCCTACGAGCTCGTGTTCGGTCTTGGACCCGCAGGGACGGGCAAGACCTATCTTGCGGTCGCGATGGCCGTCACCTTGATGACGAGCGGCAAAGTGGACCGTATCATCCTTTCGCGGCCCGCGGTCGAGGCCGGCGAACGGCTTGGCTTTTTGCCGGGCGACGTGCGCGACAAGGTCGACCCCTACCTGCGCCCGCTCTATGACGCGCTTTACGATATGCTGCCGGCGGATCAGGTGATGAAGCGGCTCGCGAACGGCGAGATCGAAATCGCACCGCTTGCCTTCATGCGCGGACGCACGCTTTCGAATGCGTTCGTGATCCTCGACGAAGCGCAGAACACCACACCCGTGCAGATGAAGATGTTCCTCACGCGCCTTGGCGAGAACTCCCGCATGGCCGTGACCGGCGACTTGACTCAGATCGACTTGCCGCTCGGCGCGCGCTCGGGTCTCGCGGACGCGGTCGAAGTGCTCAAGGGTGTCGACGGCATCACATTCATTCGCTTCACCGACGCGGACGTGGTGCGCCATCCCATGGTGACGCGCGTGGTGCGCGCCTATGACGCAAAGGATCGTCGCCTCCTCGAGAATGCGCAAACGCGGCGCAGGAAGAGCGATATGGGCGAATCATGACGGCCGTCCGAGCGACAACCCGGATCGAAATCGCGATCCTGACTTCGGCATGGTCCGCCGCCGTGCCCGAGCACGAAGAATTGGTCCGGCGCGCGGCGAAGGCAGCCGTCGCGAGCGCGCGGGTCGACGGATGCAAGTTGCCGCCGCGCGTCGAGATTAGTTTGGCGCTTGCCGACGACCGGCTCGTGCGCACGCTGAACCGCACATACCGCAAGCGGGACAAAGCAACGAACGTTCTCTCGTTTCCCACGGCGGAACCGGGCGGCCCGACGTTGCGCAAGCGACGGGCGGCGACTGCCGCTCCCGACCGCCGTCCGTTACTGCTCGGGGACGTCGTCGTGGCGTTCGAGACGACCCGCGCCGAGGCGGCCGCCCAAGCCAAGCCGCTCGATCATCACCTTGTCCATCTCATTGTACATGGCACGCTCCATCTCCTTGGCTATGATCATGATAGGCTCGCTGAGGCGCGGCGGATGGAAGGTTTGGAGGTTTTGATATTGGCTCGTCTCGGCATCGCCGATCCTTACGGCGCCAATTCGCACGCCGCCCGGCGGCGGGCGACGTCGAGACCGGGCGTCGCCGATAGGTGCCGGGCACCCGGATCCGCGCGCACGACGCCAAGAATTGAAACGCGCGCAGCACCCGTGCGCGGAAGGGGCGGGAAATGACGGTCGCAGGGGTTCCGACCCATGGCTGATCGGCTGTTGGACGATGCGGCGCATGCTGGCGCCAAACCCGCGTCCGAAACGGCGGGCGACGAGGCTGAGCGCGACGTTTCGCCGTTTCGGATTCTGCGCCAATGGCTCACCGGGGTGCGTCGGACGCGCAACGGCGAATCGGGCTTGCGCGAAGCGCTCGGCGAGCTCATCGAGGAGACCGATGCGACGGGCGCTGAAATCGATCCGCAGGAGCGCGCCCTTCTTGCGAACATCTTGAAGCTGCACGACCTGACGGTCGCTGACGTCATGGTGCCGCGCGCCGACATCGTCGCGGTCGAACACACGCTTTCGCTCGACGAGCTGACGCGCGTGATGGGCACGGAGGCTCACTCGCGCATGCCCGTCTATCGCGAGACCCTCGACGACGTCGTCGGCATGGTTCACATCAAGGATGTCCTCGCCTGGTGGGGCCGCGAGAGCGAATTTCGAATCGCGAAGATCATGCGGCCCGTGCTCTTCATCGTGCCGTCGATGCGCGTGCTCGATCTCCTGCTCAAGATGAGGGCGACGCGTCATCATTTGGCGCTCGTCGTCGACGAGTTCGGCGGGATCGACGGCATCGTCACGATCGAGGACCTGGTCGAGGAAATCGTCGGCGAGATCGAGGATGAGCACGATGTCGATCCTAGGCCGATGATCCAGGAATTGCCGAATGGAACCTTCCTCGTGGATGGGCGCGTCGAAATCGAGACGTTCGAGGAGCGCGTGGGCAAAATCCCGCTCGACGACACCCATGAAGAGGTCGACACGCTCGGTGGCCTCGTTGCGGCCCTGGCCGGCCGCGTGCCGGCGCGCGGCGAGATCATCGGCCACCCCGCGGGCTACGAATTCGAAGTGATCGATGCCGACGCGCGGCGTATCAAGCGCCTGCGCGTGCGCAAGGCTCCTCAACTACCGCCGGCTGCCTCATGACCATGGCGCGCGTGGCGCTAGGTGCGGGGCTCGGCGCGCGCCTCGTCGACCTCTCAGCGCGTGTTGCGGCCCGCAGGGGGATTCGGCGATACGGTCTGGCGTTTCTCCTCGGCATTTGCGCCGCCCTTGCATTGCCGCCCTTTTATGCGACCCCCCTCATCGTCCCGGCGTTCACGGGACTCCTCTGGCTGTCCGACGGTATCGAGACGCTCAAGGCCGCATTCGCACTCGGCTGGTGGTTCGGCTTCGGCTTTTTCCTCGTCGGGCTCTATTGGGTCGGAATTGCGATGGCGGTCGATATCGCGCAATTCGGCTGGATGATCCCGTTTGCGACCGGGGGGCTTTCGGCTGGGATGGCGATCTATTCGGGCTTTGCACTTGTCGCATTGCGCATGTGCCGCGCCAAGGGACTAGGACGCGTCTTCGCACTCGCCCTTGCCTGGACGGTATTCGAATGGGTCAGGGGACACGCACTCTCGGGTTTTCCGTGGAACCTGATCGGCTACACCTGGACGATTGCCGACGCGCCGATCCAATTCGCGTCCGTCGTCGGAATCTATGGCCTCAGCCTCGTGACGGTCCTGATCGGCGCCTTGCCGGCGGCACTGGGCGGACCGGATGCCGTGCGCCGGCCCTGGCTCCCGATCCTTGGGGCGATCCTGGTCGCGGCGGCGCTCTGGTGCGGCGGTGCCGCCCGCCTCGCGAATGCCACAACGGCGATGGTGCCCGGCGTCGAGCTTCGTCTCGTGCAGCCTAACATCGAGCAAGCGGACAAGTGGCAAGCCGAACGTGTGCGCGACAATCTCCTGACCGCGATACGCCTGAGCAACGGCCCCGGCCGCGAACGGATCACCGACATCGTTTGGCCGGAGACGAGCATCGGACCGTTCTTCCTCGATGAGGATGTACAGCTTCGCGATGCACTTGTGAGTGTCGTGCCGAAGGGCGGCTTGCTTCTGACCGGAACGCTCCGCCGCACGCCGCGCGAAGACGGGCCGGGCCCGGATGGCAGCGCCTATCGCTACTACAATAGCCTCGAAGCGCTTGACCAGGAGGGGCGCGTCGTCGCGCGCTACGACAAATTCCACCTGGTGCCGTTCGGCGAATACGTCCCGCTGCGCAGTGTCTTGCCAGTCGAGACGATTGCGCCGGGGCGCGGTGATTTTTCAGCCGGGCCTGGACCGCGTACCCTGACGCTCCCGCACCTGCCGCCGGCCAGCCCTCTCATATGTTATGAGGCGATTTTCCCCAACGGCGTCACGGAGCCGGACAACCGGCCCAGCTGGCTGCTGAATGTCACGAATGACGCCTGGTTCGGCGACAGTTCCGGTCCCTATCAGCATTTCGAGAGTGCGCGAATGCGGGCGGTCGAAGAGGGAATACCCCTCGTGCGCGCCGCCAACACGGGCATTTCCGGCGTCATCGATCCCTACGGCCGGGTCATCGCCCGCCTCGGCCTCGGCAAGGCCGGGGTCGTCGATTCCCCCTTGCCCCAGCCCATCTCCGGCGCCACGCCGTTTGCGCGCCACGGATACCTGTACATAGGTATTCTCATGGGCCTCGTTCTCGCTCTCGCGTGGAGGTTGTCTCGAACGGCCTAAGCCTTTGTCCAAAAGAGACACGCCTACATACTATAGTATGTCAATTAGCGTTTGACCCGTCTTAGGGTTGTAAGTATATTGCTAATACATCAAGTTTCCCGCCCACCGATAACCTGAGACGGTCGATGATGCCTGCGCGCTTACGAGCTGTCCGAGTGAAGACCGGCAAACCCAATCCCGTCGACATCCATGTTGGCAGCCGCGTGCGGCTCCGCCGAACCATGCTTGGCATGAGCCAAGAGAAGCTCGGGGAGGCGATCGGTCTGACATTCCAACAGGTGCAGAAATATGAGCGCGGCGCCAACCGCATTGGCGCGAGCAGGCTGTTCGAATTGAGCCGCGTGCTCGACGTACCGGTGTCGTTTTTTTTCGACGATATGCCGCTCGATGCGGGTCCGCCGACCGAACACCCCCATGACGGCGAAGACGCCGAGATGGTCGACCTCGATCCGATGGCCAAGCGCGAAACGCTCGAACTGGTGCGGGCCTATTATCGGATCTCGGACTCGAGCGTTCGAAAGAAGGTGTTCGAGCTCGCAAAAGCGCTCGCACGCGCCGGCGACATCGCCTGACACGGCGACGAAATCCGAGTTCAAGCGTGTCGAATGGCCATGGCGGCAAGAAGAGCGCCCGTGCGGCGGCCCTGAAGGCCCTCGGGTCGGGGTCCGCACCGTGGCGCTTGACTGCACCGCTAAAGCTTGCGACAAGACCGCGCCCGCGGGTGGGCTGGCGGCCTCTTGGAAGAGCCGAGCCCGGCACTGGCCTGCGGTCTCCACATATTAAATCCCGGGGAGAACGGCCGTGGTCCTGCGCGATTTTCTTTTTACCAGCGAGTCCGTGTCGGAAGGACATCCGGACAAGGTTTGCGATCGAATCTCCGATGCGGTCGTCGATACGTTTCTTTCGGCCGATCCCTATTCCCGCGTTGCGTGCGAGACGCTGGTCACGACGAATCTCATCGTGCTGGCCGGCGAAGTGCGCGGCCCCGCGAGTATTACGAAGCAGTCCCTCGAGGAAGTCGCACGGCGCTGTGTGAAGGAAATCGGGTACGAGCAATCGGGCTTCCATTGGCGCAAGGCGGACGTGCAAGTACACGTCCACGCCCAGTCGGCCGACATCGCGCAAGGGGTCGACGCCGTTGGCAACAAGGATGAGGGTGCAGGCGACCAAGGTATCATGTTCGGCTATGCATGCCGCGAAACGGACGCGTTGATGCCCGCCCCCATTCACTTCGCCCACTCGATTCTTCGCTCGCTCGCGGAGGCGCGACATTCCGGCGCCGAGCCGAACCTCGGCCCTGACGCCAAGAGCCAGGTGACGCTCGAATACCGCGACGGCAAACCGGCGCGCGCCACATCGATTGTGGTGTCGACTCAGCACGGGGAAAAGATCAATCAAGACGAGGTGCGCGAAATCGTGCGCCCTCACGTCGTGAACGTCCTGCCCCAGGGATGGATGTGCCCGGAGGCGGAGTTCTACGTGAACCCGACCGGCCGTTTCGTCATCGGCGGACCCGATGGCGACGCCGGCTTGACCGGGCGCAAGATAATCGTCGACACCTATGGCGGTGCCGCACCCCATGGGGGGGGCGCATTCTCGGGCAAGGACCCGACGAAGGTCGACCGCTCCGCGGCATACGCCGCGCGCTATCTCGCGAAGAACGTCGTTGCCGCCGGCCTCGCCGAGCAATGCACGATCCAGCTTTCCTATGCTATCGGCGTCGCGAGGCCCCTTTCGGTTTACGTGAATACGAATGGCACCGGCCGCGCGGACGAGGCCAAGATCGTCAAGACGCTTTGCGAGATGGTCGATCTTTCGCCGCGAGGCATTCGGGAACACCTCACCCTCAACAAGCCGATTTACGCACGTACAGCCGCATACGGCCACTTCGGCCGCTCTCCCGAACCCGACGGTGGCTTCTCCTGGGAGAAGACAGATCTCGTCCCCGAGCTCAAGCGCGCCTTCAATCTCAACGGGACGTGATTCGTCACGCCGCGATGGCCTCGCGGATGCACGCTTCGGCGTGGCGATGACATCATCTGTGCGATGAGTGGGGCGGAAAGGTTGCGCCTTTATGGTCGCCGTAAAGGAAAGCGCCTGCGCCGGGGCCAAGAGGGGCTGCTCAAAGACCTTCTGCCGTGCGTCGCGGTCCCTGAGCCCAAGCCGGGCATGGCACTCGATCCCCGGGATCTTTTCAGCCAGCCCCTCGACGAGATCTGGCTCGAAATCGGCTTCGGCGGCGGCGAGCACATGGCGGCACTTGCGAGCGGGAACCCGCGGGTCGGGTTCATAGGTTGCGAGCCATTCATCAACGGTGTCGCCAAGCTGCTCGTCGCAATCGAAACGCAGAATCTCGGGAATGTTCGGGTTTACCCGGGAGACGGCCGCGCCATTCTCGAAGCCCTGCGCCCGGCGTCGATTGCGTGCGTCATCGCGCTTTTTCCCGACCCCTGGCCGAAAGTGAGGCATCACAGGCGCCGCCTGATCCAATCCGAGAGCTTGACGCTGATTGAGAGAGCGCTCGCGGAGGGTGGCGAGCTGCGCCTCGCAACCGACGATCCGGCCCTTGCCGACTGGATGCTCGCGGAAGTCACCACCCATGCCGGCTTTGCCGGACCTGCAGGCGGATCGCGCGGCTATGAAACGCGGCCGGCCGATTGGCCCGCGACCCGGTACGAGGCAAAAGCCCTCGAAAGGGGGGCAAAACCGGTCTATTTGAGCTATCGCCGGTTGCCCGAGCCAATGGCGGCCCTGCGTTCGGCAGCCGCTGGCGCCGGCGCGCCAAGGCCAAAAAAGCCTTGAAGCGCGCGGCTCTATCGCTATATTTCGGGCTGACGCATGGTCCCGTAGGGACTGATCAAGTATCAGACCTGAGCCAAGAGTGGGTCCGAAGCCCACTCTTTTTAATTTGTGGGGCCTGTCGATTTGTGCAGCCGGCTTGGTTGGGGTGCTGGGTGGGGCTGGCGAGCTTCGAACTTGCGAACCGCAACCCGGCGAACCTCAAACGGGCGAACCTCGAAGCGCGGGTGCGGCAATAACCCAGGGAGTCGTCGGCGTTGGCAGGATCGGATCTGCGACAACAGATCGAGCGCCTTATCGCTCCATCGGTCGGGGGGTTGGGGTACGATATCGTACGAGTCCAGATTAGCGGCGGACGCAGGCCCACGCTTCAAATCATGGCGGAGCGAATGGATGGCGTGCCAATGACCGTGGACGACTGTGCCGCGATAAGCCGAACGGCGTCGGCGGTGCTCGACGTGGAAGATCCGCTTGCGGGTTCATACACGCTCGAGGTGAGTTCGCCGGGAATCGATAGGCCCCTGGTGCGGCCCAAGGATTTCGAGCGTTTTGCCGGCCGCGAGGTCAAGGCCGAAACCGGTGCGCCAATCGATGGGCGGCGGCGCTTTCGCGGCAGGCTGCTCGGGATCGATGGTGCAATGGTCCGGATTGCGCTGCCGGAGGGGACGGTGACGCTGCCCTACGACACGATCCACAAGGCTCATTTGGTGATGACGAACGAAATGCTGGCGACCGCGCGCGCCGAACGGCGTGCGGCCAAGGAAGGGCAAGGGTAAAGCGATGGCGACAGTCCAATTGACGGCGACGGCACCGCGCATCGAGCTGCTTCAGGTGGCCGATGTGGTTGCGCGCGAAAAGGGCATCGACCGCGAGGAAGTGCTCGAGGCCATGGAACTCGCCATCCAGAAGGCGGGACGGTCCAAATACGGCCTCGAGCACGATATCCGGGCCTCGATCGACCGCAAGAGCGGCGAGATCAAATTGATGCGCTTTCGCGAGGTGGCCGACCCCGTCGAGAATGAGACGACGCAGATTTCGCCAGCGGAAGCGCAGAAGATCGATCCGAACCTCAAGGTCGGTGAATTCATCACCGATCCCCTCCCGCCGATCGATTTCGGGCGCATCGCCGCCCAGACCGCGAAGCAAGTGATCGTGCAGCGCGTGCGCGAGGCGGAACGCCAACGCCAGTACCGCGAATACAAGGATCGCGTCAGCGAAATCGTCAATGGCCTGGTCAAGCGCGTCGAATTCGGCAATGTGATCGTCGATTTGGGTCGCGCCGAAGCGATCCTGCGCCGCGAGGAAATGATCCCCCGCGAAACCTTCCGCCAAGGCGATCGGGTGCGCGCCTATATCTTCGATGTCCGCGAGGAGCCGCGCGGGCCGCAAATCTTCCTCTCGCGCACACGGCCGGAATTTATGCAGAAGCTCTTCGCACAGGAGGTGCCGGAGATCTACGACGGCATCATCGAAATCAAGTCGGTCGCCCGCGACCCGGGCAGCCGCGCCAAGATCGCGGTAATCTCCAAGGATTCGAGCATCGATCCCGTCGGTGCGTGCGTCGGCATGCGCGGCAGCCGCGTGCAGGCGGTCGTGGCCGAGCTGCAAGGCGAGAAGATCGACATCATTCCCTATTCGGGCGAGCCCGCGACCTTCGTCGTCAACGCGCTGGCCCCCGCCGAGGTTGCCAAGGTGGTGCTCGACGAGGAGGCCGAGCGGATCGAGGTCATCGTGCCCGACGAACAGCTCTCCCTCGCCATCGGTCGGCGCGGGCAGAACGTGCGCCTCGCCTCGCAGCTCACCGGATGGAATATCGATATCCTGACCGAGGACGAGGAGTCCCAGCGCCGCCAGGAGGAATTCCGCTCGCGCTCCCAACTCTTCATCGACGCACTCGACGTCGACGACGTGATTGCGCACTTGCTCGTGACCGAGGGTTTTTCGACCCTCGAGGAGGTCGCCTATGTGCCGCTCGAGGACCTGACCGGAATCGAGGGCTTCGATGAGAGTCTCGCTTCCGAACTCTCGGCGCGCGCACGCGCCTTTCTCGAGGAGCAGGACCGCAAGGCCGAGACGAAGCGGCGCGAGCTTGGCGTCGATGACGCGCTCACGACGATCGAGGGATTGACGCCGCCAATGCTCGTCACCCTCGGCGAAGCGGGAATCAAGTCGCTCGACGACTTGGCCGATCTCGCCTCGGACGAACTGATCGATCCGAACGACGGCATCCTACGCAGCTACGGCCTCGACGCCGAACGGGCGAACGCCATTATCATGGCGGCACGCCAGCACTGGTTCCCGGAAGAAGCGTCGCAGGACGCGGCGGGTGCTGGCGCCAGCCCGCCCGAGAGCCCGTGAGCCGGGCGGGGAACGATGGCGGCGCTCGTGGCGACATCCGCCGGAAGGACAGGCGAGCGTAAGGGCGAGGAGGCATCCCGCCCCTTGCGCCGTTGCGTGGTGACGCGCCGAGTCCTGCCCAAGGAACGGTTGATCAGGTTTGCACTCGACCCCGAAGGCAACGTGGTCGCGGACCTCGAGGGACAACTCCCTGGGCGGGGAATATGGTTGCAGGCGTCCCGGGATGTAGTAGAAACAGCCTGCGCGAAGGGTAGTTTCGCCAAGGCCGCGCGCGCTCCGGTCAAGGTTCCCGAGGGGCTTGCCGATCGGATCGAGGGGCGGCTCAGGCGGCGCTGCCTCGATCTTATCGGGCTGGCGAGACGGGCAGGCCAGCTCGCAGCCGGTTTCGAGCGGGCGGGGGCCTGGTTGCGGCAGGGACGGGCCGGCGCACTCGTCGCGGCCATCGACGGAGCCGAAGGTGGGCGCGGCAAGTTGGCGAATTTGGGCCGGGATGTGGCGCAAATCGAGCTTTTCTCGGCGGCCGAGCTTGGCGCCGCGCTGGGGCGGGATCACGCGGTTCACATCGTGCTTAGCCGCGGCACTCTCGCGCGGCGGCTGGTTTTTGAGAGCTTGCGCCTCTTGGGATTTGCATCCTCCGGGAAGGTAACCCTGCCGCCCGAGGATCACGCGGGAACGGAATGAGGGAAGATCGGACCAAGATGAGTGAAACGCGCGAAAGTGACCGCAACAAGAAGCCGCTCGGGCTGTCGCGCCCGGGCCGCCTCGAGCTCAAGAAGACGGTCGAGACCGGTCAGGTCCGGCAAAGCTTCCCCCACGGTCGCTCGAAGGCGGTCACCGTCGAGGTGAAGCGAAAGCGCACGTTCACCTCGGACGCGGGCGGTCTGCTCCACGAGGTCAAGGCGCCGACGCCGGATCTCGCGGTCGCCCACGCCGAAGCCCTTGCCGAGGATGCGGCCCATGTCGCGCGCTCCCTGACCGACGAGGAAAGGGCGGCACGGGTTCGGGCACTTAAGTCCGCGGTCCAGGCCGATCATGAAGCGCGCAAGCGCCATGAGATCGATGAGCAAATCAAGGCCGAGGAGGAGACTCGCGCGAAGCTCGAAGCGCAAGCGCGCCAGGCCGAGGAAGAGGCGCGCCAGCGCAATGAGGAAGAAGCGCGCCTGAAGGCCGGCGCAGACGCAGAGAGCACGCGCCCGGCGACGCCTGTCGTCCCAATCCAACCCTTGCCCGAGGCGTCGCCCACCGCCAAGCGCCCCGCCCAAGCTACGGCCGCGCGCCCGGCCGTCCTCGTCAAGACGGATGCTAAGGCGGCGGAGGAAGAGGACGAACGTGCGTCCAAGCGGGCGGCCGGTAAAGTCCGCCCGGCCTTAACACCCAAGCGCGTTGAGCCGCGCCGGCGCACGGGCAAACTGACCATTACTCAAGCGCTCGGTGAAAGCGAGGAAGAACGGGTTCGTTCCCTCGCTTCGGTGCGCCGCGCGCGCGAGCGCGAGAAGCAGCGCCTTCGTCAAGCGCAGATGGAAGCCGGGCAGAAGATCGTCCGCGAGGTTGTGCTGCCCGAGATGATCACGGTGCAGGATCTCGCGAACCGTATGGCCGAGCGTGGTGCGGACGTCGTAAAGACGCTCATGAAACTCGGCGTGATGGCGACAATCAACCAAGTCGTCGATGCGGATACCGCCGAGTTGGTGATTGCCGAATTCGGCCACAAGGTCAAACGAGTCGCCGAGTCCGACGTTGAAATCGGCCTCGAAGGCACCGACGACGCGCCGGAGAGCCTCGAGCCACGCCCGCCCGTCGTCACAGTGATGGGTCATGTCGATCACGGCAAGACCTCGTTGCTCGACGCCTTGCGCGCGACCGATGTGGCGGCACACGAGGCAGGCGGCATCACCCAGCACATCGGCGCCTACCAGGTCGCCCTCAGCACCGGGGAGCGTATCACCTTCCTCGACACGCCCGGCCACGAAGCCTTCACGGCCATGCGCGCGCGCGGCGCCAAGGTGACCGACATCGTCATCCTCGTCGTTGCGGCCGATGACGGCGTTCAGCCGCAGACGATCGAGGCGATCAACCACGCGAAGGCCGCGAACGTGCCGATCGTCGTCGCCATCAACAAAATCGACAAACCCGATGCCAATCCGGATCGCGTGCGCAACGATCTCCTTCAGCACGGCATTGTGCTCGAGCAATTCGGTGGCGAAGTGCTGGCGATCGAAGTCTCGGCCACCAAGCACACGAATCTCGACAAGCTCGAGGAAGCGATACTTCTCCAGGCCGAAATTCTCGATCTCAAGGCCAATCCGAACCGGCTTGCGCAGGGTACGGTGGTCGAAGCGAAACTCGAACGCGGCCGTGGTGCAGTGGCGACCGTGCTGGTCCAGCGAGGAACGCTCAAAGTTGGCGACATTTTCATCGCGGGCAGCGAATGGGGACGCGTGCGCGCACTCCTCGACGATCGCGGCCGTCCGATCGAGTCGGCCGGTCCTTCAGCACCGGTCGAGGTTCTCGGCCTCAATGCCGCACCCCTTGCGGGCGATCCGTTCAGCGTCGTCGAAAACGAATCGCGTGCGCGCGAGGTGACGGAATTCCGCCAGCGCAAGCTGCGCGACGTGCGCGTCTCCCGCGGCCAGCGGGGTACGGTCGAGCAAATGTTCTCCAAGATCGCGGCCGGGGAGACCAAGGAGCTGGCGATCGTCGTCAAGGCGGATGTCCAGGGTTCGGTTGAGGCGATCGTCAACGCGATTCAGCGCCTCGCGACCGACGAGGTTTCCGTGCGCGTCCTCCATGGCGGCGTTGGCGGAATCAACGAATCCGACATAGCCCTCGCTGCGGCGTCCCATGCGTTCATCGTCGGCTTTAATGTGCGGGCCAATCCCCAGGCGCGCGAGATCGCCAAGCGCGATGGGCTCGAAATCCGCTATTATTCGATCATTTACGACGTCGTGGACGACGTGAAGAAGATGCTTTCGGGTCTCCTCGCACCCGCCTTGAGAGAGAACCTCTTGGGGCACGCGACGATTCGGGAGGTGTTCACGATCAGCAAGGTCGGCAAGGTTGCCGGCTGCATGGTAACCGAGGGGCTGGTCCGGCGCGGTGCGCGCGTGCGGCTCCTGCGCGACAATGTGGTCATTCACGACGGCAAGCTCAACAGCCTCAAGCGCTTCAAGGAAGAAGTGCGCGAAGTGAAGGAAGGTTACGAGTGCGGCATGTCCTTCGAGAACTATCAGGACATCCAGCAGGGCGACGTCGTGGAGTGCTACGAAGTCGAGGAAGTGGCGCGAGAACTTTAACACCGTCGATAGCGGCCGTAACGGGACTCGGCGGGCGACAGACCATGACGCGACAGCGCCTCAAGCCGCAAAGCCAACGCCAACTTCGCGTGGGCGAGGAGATCCGTCACGGCTTTGCACGCGCCATCGCACACGGCCATTTCCGCGATCCGGACCTCCAGGATGTTGCCGTAACCGTGACCGACGTGCGCGTGAGCCCCGACTTGCGCCACGCGACGATCTTCGTCTTGCCTTTCGGCGGCGGTGATGGCCGCACCCTCGTCAAAGCGCTGAGGCGTGCCGGGTCTTATTTGCGCAGCCTGCTCGCCCATGAAATCGAGCTTCGCTATCTTCCGGACCTCGCCTTCGAACTCGATACGACGTTCGATCAGGCGGCCGAACTCGATCGTCTCCTGCACAGCCCAAGCGTTGTGCGCGATCTTGCGGGCAACGATGCGATTTCGGCGGCCAAAGAGACAAGGTCGGTCAAACCGGATCGCAGCCCGCCCCCCCAAGGTTTGTCGGATCGGCCCGTCTCGGATTCGGGAGATCGACCCGCAATGTCGCCGTCCGGCCGAAAAACCAAATGAGCCGCCGGCGCAAAGGCGAGAAGATCGATGGCTGGCTTGTCATCGACAAACCCGGCGGGTGGACCTCGACCGCCGTCGTAAACCGTGTGAAACGGCTGTTGAATGCCGCGAAAGCAGGCCACGCGGGCACGCTCGATCCGATTGCGACCGGGGTGCTGCCGATCGCACTTGGTGAGGCGACCAAGACGGTCGCCCACGCCGTCGAGGGGACGAAGCGCTATCGCTTCACGGTCCGCTGGGGCGAGCAGCGCGCGACGGACGACATCGAGGGCGAGATTACCGCCGTTTCGATGAAACGGCCGAGCGAGGCCGAGATCAGGGCCGCGTTGCAGCGATTCCTGGGTGAGATCAGCCAGGTTCCGCCGGCCTACTCGGCAATTAAAGTCGCGGGCCATCGCAGCTACGAGCTTGCCCGCGCTGGCGAGACGCCGGAGCATGCAGCTCGGAACGTTCGGATCGACCGGTTCGAGCTGATCGAGCTTGTCGATCGCGACCATGCGAGCTTCGAAGTGACCTGCGGCAAAGGCGCCTATATGCGCGGCCTCGCCCGGGATCTAGCTTTGGCATTAGGCACTTGCGGTCACATTTCGAGCCTCCGGCGACTCTCAGTCGGCCGATTCGACGAAGCCGGCGCGATTTCCCTGGATAAACTCGAATCGCTCGGGCATATTGCCGCCGCACTTGAGCACCTGTTACCGGTCGAGACCGCGCTGGACGACATCCCGGCCCTGGCCCTGACCGAAATCGAGGCGAAGCTCATAAAGAGCGGTCGCCCCGTTCAGGTGCTCCGCACCGCCGACAAGGCGCTGATCGACGGAATGGCCGAAGGCGAGGTGGTTTGTGCGATGACGGGCGGAAGGCCGGTCGCACTCACCCGGATCGGCCACACACCCGTGTTGCAGCTCCATCCGGTGCGCGTGCTCAACGTTTAATGGCCAACCCTTGGGAGTATGCGATGTCGATTACGGCAGAACGCAAGCGCGAGCTCATCGGCGAGTTCGCCAACGACGAAGGCGATACCGGCTCGCCCGAAGTGCAGGTTGCAATTCTGAGCGAGCGAATCAAGAACCTGACCGAGCACTTGAACACCCATAAGAAGGATTTCCACTCGCGCCGAGGCCTTCTCATGATGGTCGGTCAGCGCCGACGCCTGCTCGACTATCTCAAGCGTAAGAACAGCGCTCGATACGATGAGGTCGTAAAACGCCTCGGACTGCGTCGCTAGACGCGGCGGGTGCCGCATGCGGGGAAGTGCCGGAAAATCAATCTGGCGTTTTGGAATGGCGTTCCCTCGCCAGGTGCGCGACGGGGAAAGGTGCGCCTTTGGCGCGCGGGCGCATCGACGCGTCGAGTGGGATCGTGTGAGTCCGACCCGACAGCACCTTACCTTTACCGCCCTTCCCCGCGAGGGGAGGGAAATTTAGTTCGCCGCTTCGAGTGCCCATGCCTTCCCTCGAATGGGGGGACGGGCAGCGAGTTGAGATCGAGTGCAGTCATTTAAAACGGGATCGCGAAAAGGCGCTCCACAGCGCCGACTTCATTGGATGTGTCGTTTTGGATCCGGCATAGGGCCGGATAGCGGAAGGATGGGAAAGATGTTTCAAGTTTATCGGAAGGAAATCGTTTGGGGCGGGCGCAAGCTCGTGTTCGAAACCGGCAAGGTCGCGCGCCAAGCCGACGGCGCAATCGTAGCAACCTATGGCGAGACGACGATCCTCGCGACAGCCGTGGCGCAGCGCGCGGCGAAGCCCGGTGTCGATTTCTTCCCCCTGACGGTCAACTATCAGGAAAAGACATTCGCCGCCGGAAAGATTCCCGGCGGATTCTTCAAGCGCGAAGGCCGGCCAAGCGAGAAAGAGGTTCTCACCTCGCGGCTCATCGATCGACCGATCCGACCGCTCTTCGCGAAGGGCTTCGTCAACGAAACCCAAGTCATTTGCACGACAATGAGCCACGACATGGAGAACGATCCCGACATCGTCGCGATCATAGGCGCTTCCGCGGCCCTGACGATCTCCGGCATCCCCTTCATGGGACCGATCGGGGCTGCGAGGGTCGGACGCATCGACGGCGAGTTCGTGCTCAATCCGCAGATGGACGAGATGGCGAACTCGGATCTCGATCTCGTGGTTGCGGGAACGGCCGATGGGGTGCTCATGGTGGAGTCGGAAGCGAAGGAGCTTCCCGAGGACGTCATGCTCAAGGCCGTCATGATCGGTCACGCCGGCTATCAGCCGGTGATCCAAGCGATCATCGAGCTTGCCGAAGCGTGCGCCAAGGACCCTTGGCCGCTTCCGAGCGAGCCCGAGGACGCCGAGCGCGCTGCGGCTCATTTGCGGGAGACGGCCGAAGCACCTTTGCGCCTCGCCTACCGCGAAACGGTCAAGCAAGCTCGCGTGGAGGCCGTCGCGAGCGTCAAGGCGGCGGCCGTTGCGAAGCTGGTCGAGGAAGGCTTCGACGAGGGGCTCGTCAATTCCCTGTTGAAGCCGCTCGAGAAAGACATCGTCCGCGGCAATATCCTGAACACGGGCATGCGGATCGACGGGCGAGACACCAAAACGGTCCGCCCGATCGTCTGCGAGGTGGGTGTCCTGCCGCGCGCACACGGCTCGGCCCTCTTCACTCGCGGCGAGACCCAGGCCTTCGTCACCACAACGCTCGGCACCGGTCAGGATGAGCAGATCATCGACGCCCTCGAAGGCGAATATCGCGAGCACTTTCTGCTCCACTACAATTTCCCACCCTATTCGGTGGGCGAAGTCGGCCGAATGGGCTCGCCCGGGCGGCGTGAAATCGGCCACGGCAAGCTCGCCTGGCGCGCGATCCATCCGCTCCTTCCACAGAAGGATAGCTTCCCCTACACAATTCGGGTCGTGTCCGAGGTCACCGAATCGAATGGCTCGTCCTCGATGGCGACGGTGTGCGGGTCGTCCTTGGCGCTCATGGATGGTGGCGTGCCGCTCAAGACTCCGGTGGCGGGCATCGCGATGGGCCTCATCAAGGAAGAGTCTGGCGTTGCGGTCCTTTCCGACATCCTGGGCGATGAGGATCATCTCGGCGACATGGACTTCAAGGTCGCGGGCACGGCCGAAGGTGTGACGTCGCTTCAGATGGACATCAAGATCACCTCGATCACCGAGGAAATCATGCGCACAGCACTCAACCAGGCGCGCGAGGGACGCCTGCATATACTGGGCGAGATGTCGAAGGCGATCCAGGGCAGCCGCGAGGGGGTCAGCCGGCATGCGCCGCGCATCACGACCTTCACGATTCCGAAGGATAAGATCCGCGAAGTGATCGGCACCGGCGGCAAGGTGATCCGCGAGATCGTGGAAGTCACCGGCGCCAAGATCGACATCGAGGACGATGGCACAATCAAGGTGGCCGCCGTCGACGAGGGTGCGAGCCAGGCCGCGATCGACTGGATCCGCAACATCGTCGCCGAACCGGAGGTCGGCGTCATCTATCGCGGCAAGGTCGTGAAGCTCGTTGACTTCGGCGCGTTCGTGAATTTTCTCGGCAGCCGCGACGGTCTCGTGCACGTCTCCGAGATGGCGCCCCACCGGGTCAAGACCCCCGCCGACGTGTGCAAGGTCGGCGATCAGGTCTACGTCAAAGTGCTCGGCATCGATGAGCGGGGAAAAGTGCGCCTCTCCATGAAAGCGGTTGACCAGAAGACCGGCAAGGAGGCGACGGCCGAGAGTGGCGGGCGCGAAGCGGGTAGCGCCGATTGACGCAACACCCCTGCGGGGATTGAGAACGAGGCGGCCGGGCGACACTCGGCCGCTCTTCGTCCATTTCGGTCGGATTTGACGATGACGATGCCGGCTTTCGCTCTTCCCAAGGTCATCGGCCATCGCGGGGCGGCATTGCGGGCGCCCGAAAACACCCTCGCCGGCTTCACGAAGGCAGCGGCGTTGGGCGTTACCTGGGTCGAGTTCGACGTCCGCCTGAGCCTCGAAGGCAGGGCCGTCGTTTTTCACGACGATACCCTCGAGCGCCTCTCGGATGGTTCCGGCAAGGTCGGGGCGACGCCGTTGGACGACCTTCTTGCGCGCGATGTGGGTGCGCGTTTCGATCCCGCCTACAAAGGCGAGCGAATCCCGACGCTTGAAGAAACACTATTGCACCTGCGTAAGCTCCGCCTTGCCTTCAACCTCGAAATGAAGGCCGAGGGTGGCCGCGAGGAAGCGCTTTCGGAGGCGACGGCCCGTGCACTCGAGGCCGTTTGGCCACGCGAGGCGCCAGTACCTCTCTTGTCGAGCTTCCAAACCGAGGCATTGGCTGCCTTTGCCCGTCGCGCGCCAAGCATCCCGCGCGGCTATCTCGTCGAGGCGCTCGGCCGGAATTGGCGTGACGACGCGCTGAGGCTCGGTGCCTCGGCGGTCGTATGCAACCACCGGCGGCTCGCGCAAGCGGACGCGCGCGCGGTCAAAGCCGCAGGCTATTGGCTCGCGACTTATACGGTGAACCGTCCCGACCGTGCGGAGCAGCTTTTCGCCTGGGGTGTCGATGCCGTGATCAGCGATGCGCCGGACGCGATCGTGGGGATTCTAAGGTGACGGATGGCCCGGAAAGACCGATGCCCGCCCGGGCGAATGCCTTGACCATCACGGATTTAGCTTCATATCGGGGCGAAATGACACTATATCGTCATATCGTTTGCCGCGACCGATTCCGCCCTGGTCTAGCAGGCCGCGGGTGGGGGATGGCGGCGCATCTGGCGGGCAGGGCGTGAAAGCTCTCGACTCAATTCTCATCTCCGGCCGAGAGGTGCTGCCGATCTTCGAGGGCGGCAAGGGCATCTCCATATCCAACGGCGAAAGCTCGGGCGCTTGGGCGGCGTCAGGGGGTGTCGGCACCTTTTCGGGCGTGAATGCCGATTCCTACGATGAGGGCGGCAACCTGATCTCGCAACTTTATTTCGGCCGCACCCGGCGTGAGCGCCACGAGGAACTGATCGCCTACGCAATCAAGGGTGCCGTGCACCAGGCCAAGGTCGCCTACGAGAACGCGAAGGGCCAGGGCCGCATTCATATGAATATCCTTTGGGAGATGGCCGCGGCCGAGACAATCCTCCACAGCGTGCTCGAACGTGCGAAGGGCCTTATCAATGGCGTCACCTGCGGTGCCGGCATGCCATACCGCATCGCAGAAATCTCGGCCAAATACGGCGTCCATTATTACCCGATCGTGTCGTCGGCGCGGGCGTTTCGGGCCCTCTGGAAGCGGGCCTACCACAAGTTCCAGGAGTGGCTGGGCGGCGTGGTTTACGAGGACCCGTGGCTTGCGGGCGGGCATAACGGCTTGTCGAATGCCGAGGATCCGACGAAGCCGGAGTCGCCATTCCCACGTGTGAAGGCGCTGCGCGACATGATGAACGAAGCGGGTCTCCAAATGACTCCGATCGTCATGGCAGGCGGGGTGTGGTTCCTGCGCGAATGGGAAGATTGGCTCGGCAATCCGGAACTCGGCCCCATATGCTTCCAATTCGGCACACGCCCGCTTCTCACCAAGGAAAGCCCGATCTCGGATGCGTGGAAGCGGAAGCTTCTCCACCTCAAGTCGGGGGATGTGCTGCTCCATCGCTTCAGCCCGACGGGCTTTTATTCTTCCGCCGTGAAGAATCATTTCCTCGAGGAACTTTATGCGCGCTCGAGCCGGCAGGTCGCCTTCACGATGGACCCCGTCGGCGAGCACGACACACCCTTCGGCGTCGGCCCGCGTGGCCGGACGGTTTATTTGACCGCGGTCGACAAGTCGCGTGCCGACGCATGGGTCGCCGCGGGCTTTGGCGAGGCGCTCAAGACCCCCGATTCCACGCTCATCTTCGTCGACTCGGCAAAGGCGATCGAGATTCGCACCGACCAGATCAATTGCATGGGCTGCCTTTCGGCATGCTCTTTCTCGAACTGGTCCCAGGCCGAGCCCCACAGCACGGGCCGCAAGGCCGATCCGCGCTCGTTCTGCATCCAAAAGACGCTCCAAAACATAAGCCACGGCGACGATATCGAGCGGCAGCTGATGTTTGCCGGCCACAACGCCTATCGATTTGCCGAAGATCCGTTCTACGAAAACGGCTTCATTCCGACCGTCAGGCAGCTCGTCGAGCGCATTGCCACGGGCAACTGAAGGTGGGGAGCATCCGAACAGGACTCCGGGACTGGATTTCTTCCAAAAAATCAGGCATGGTCTTGATGAAACGTGATTTTGTGATTTTGAGCGGGACGACTTTGCGCCGGTTTGCAGACGGTTGACCATCAAATCGAAGGGAAGCGAGTCCAAATGAACGAGATGTCCGGTGCGCGCCAATTCTCCCACGTCCTCGAACGGCTGCGCGGTGCTGGCTTGCGGCCGACGCGCCAGCGCCTAGCACTTGCGCGTCTTCTCTTCGAACAGGGCGACAGGCATTTGAGTGCCGAACAACTTCATGCGGAAGCGGCAGCGGCCCATATCCAGGTCTCGCTTGCGACGGTCTATAACACCTTGCACCAATTCACCGAAGCAGGACTGTTGCGCGAAGTCGTCGTGGAGCCGGCCCGCTCCTATTTCGACACAAACACCTCGGATCACCACCACTTTTATCACGAAGGAACCGGACGGCTACAGGACATCCCGGGGGCCGAGCTGAATGTCGCCGAGCTGCCAGAGCCGCCGCGAGGAACTTCAGTCACGCGGGTTGACGTGATCGTTCGTGTGCGCAACTCCGACTAATTTTTCAAATATATTTCAGCCTGTTGATATATATCCTAGATTAATTCTAAACTATTGACACAGCCCTTCAGTTGGAACATATAAGGCGCGTCGGCGTCCTCGCCGGCCCTTTTCCGTCACCCGTAAGCAACGGAGGATGCGATGGCATCGCTCAAAGGAACCAAGACCGAAGAAAATCTCAAGTCCGCATTCGCCGGCGAATCGCAGGCCAATCGACGCTATCTCTATTTCGCCCAAAAAGCGGACGTGGAAGGCTACAACGACGTGGCAGCCGTGTTCCGCTCGACCGCAGAGGGCGAGACCGGCCATGCTCACGGGCATCTCGAGTTTCTCGAGGCGGTCGGCGACCCCGCAACCGGTAAGCCGATCGGCAAGACCTCGCTGAACCTTTCGGCGGCGATCGCCGGGGAAACCCACGAGTACACCGACATGTACCCGGGAATGGCGCGCACGGCCCGTCAAGAAGGCTTCGACGAGATCGCAGATTGGTTCGAAACGCTCGCCAAAGCCGAGCGTTCCCATGCCGGTCGTTTCCAAAAGGCGCTCGAAGAGATCAAATAGTCAGACTTACCCGACGCTTCATTCGTTCGAGCCTGGCCTGCTCCGGCGGGGTGTGGGCGGAGGGGACCGTTCGGTTCCCCCCTCAGCCTCGCCGTGGCAGGACCGGCGCGGCGGGATGCCGCGAATAAGGGGACTTGACCGATGAGAGAAGGTAGCCTCGAGGCACCGACGCGACATCCGCTTTCCTGGCAGGACCCGGATTTCTACAACGCCGAGAAACTCGAAGCGGAGATGCGACGCGTCTTCGACATCTGTCATGGCTGCCGGCGTTGCTTCAATCTTTGCGACTCCTTTCCCCGGCTCTTCGATCTGGTCGACGCCTCAAAAACCGGCGAGGTCGACGGCGTTGCGAGCGCTGACTTCAAGTCAGTCGTCGACGCCTGCACATTATGTGACATGTGCTTCATGACGAAGTGTCCCTATGTTCCGCCGCACCAATTCAACCTCGATTTTCCGCACCTCATGCTGCGCTATCGCGCGCTCGAAGCGAAGCAGGGCCGCGTGCCGTTGGCCGATCGCGCGCTCGCGGAGACCGACCGCAACGGCAAACTCGCCAGCAAGGTAGCCCCACTCGCGAATTGGGCGATCAACAGAAACCACAAACTGCCCCGTTCCGTCATCGAGCGGGTAGCATCGCTTCATCGCGAAGCGGAACTGCCGAGTTACGCCGGTAAGACCTTCGTCGCGCGCACGAGGGAAAGCGCACCTGCCATCGATAAATCCGCTCCCGCCCACGGCCGCAAGGTCGTGCTCTACGCGACGTGCTTTGTGAACTACCACGATCCAGCGGTCGGCGTCGCCGCGCGCGCCGTCCTCGCAAAGAACGGCATTGAAACCGAAGTCGTCTATCCCCGATGCTGCGGCATGCCCCTTCTCGAGCAAGGTCGGATCGAGGAGGTGGCCGAGAATGCCAAGGCCGTGGCCGGCGAACTCAAGGAATGGATCGAGCGGGGCTACGATGTGGTGGCTCTCGTTCCGTCCTGCGTCCTCATGTTCAAGTTCGAGTGGCCGCTTATTCTGCCGGACAATCCCGACGTGAAGCGGCTCGCGGGTGCGACGTACGATATGAGCGAATACATCGTCGACATCGCCAAGAACGAGGGGCTTGCGCAGGGTTTGCGCCCGCTCGCGGGTGGCGTTGCGGTCCATATCTCGTGCCACTCGCGAGCACAGAACATGGGCCAAAAGGCGAGCGAAATGCTGGGTCTCCTCCCCGAGACCGAGATCCAGGTGGTCGAGCGCTGCTCGGGGCATGGCGGAGCGTGGGGCTTCAAGAAGGACCATTTCGAGACAGCCCTCAAAGTCGGGCGGCCGACCGCGCGCCAAGTAGGCGAAAGCGGCAAAGCCTTCATCGCGTCCGAATGCCCGCTTGCCGGTGCCCACATCGTGCAAGGGGTCGAGAAGCTCGCAAAGGAGAGTCCCCGGCCGACCCTGGTGACGCATCCGGTCCAGCTCCTTGCTCGCGCCTACGGGCTTGGCGATTGATGTAGCGACTGTCCATGGAGCAAGGCATGGCGAACAAGCACGCGCTCGTACCCGGCGACATCATGGCAATGGGAGACTATGCCACGATCCGCATTGAACAGCGCCGGAAGATGGCCGAATTAAAGCGCCGCCGCCGTGTCGAAGTCGGGCCATTCGTGACGTTCTATTTCGAATGCTACGCCACCATGTGGCATCAGGTGCACGAAATGGTTTACATCGAAAAAGGGGGTGCTGAGCAGGTTGCGGGGGAAATTGACGCCTACAATCCGCTCATTCCCGACGGCCACGAGCTGACCGCCACCTTCATGATCGAAATCGACGATGACCTCAGGCGCAAGCAGGTGCTCGGCCGCCTAGGCGGCATCGAGGAGCGAGCGTTCCTGAGTTTCGCCGGCGAGACCGTGCGGGCGACGGCCGAGGCGGATCAGGATCGCACGACCGCGGAGGGCAAGGCATCTTCCGTGCAGTTCGTCCATTTCCCCTTCACGCCCGGAAAGATTGCGAAATTCGCCGCATCCGGAACGCAAATCGTCATCGGTTTCGATCATCCAAACTACGGGCACATGGCCGTGATGCCGGAAGCGGTACGTGCCGAGCTTGCTAAGGATTTCGATTAGCGTGGCAAACCCCCCGTGCGGTGGAGGAGCGCTGAACCGCGTGGATGCCTGGGTCTGACCCCCGGATCGATGTCCGGGGGCGGGTATGACGAAGGGAGAGGCCCGGGGCTGTCCGATTTGGATTCTGGCGCACCGGGCTCTGCGCAAAACACCCCATAACCGTCATGCCCGGGCTTGACCCGGGCATCCACACGAACGGCGAAGTCCGCAATTATTTGTCGGACGTAAAGTCGGACTCGCCACACGCGTCATTCGACGGTTTCGTTCGGATAAACGCCCCAGAACTCGGTGCGCCTGAGCCAGCCGCGCAACCCGTTGACCTCGACCCGGCACCAATCCTTTTCGCATTGAAGGAGCTGGCCGATCACGTCGGGCTCGGCCCGGGCGACGGGTCGTGCTGAATCCCGCGCTTCCTCGCGAAGCGTGCGCACGGCACCCGTCACGATGATGCTGCGCCGGCTCGACAGTAGCGCCTGGTTCACCCACCCTTCGGTACCCTGGATGTCGCGCACCTTGCGCCAGTTGTTCTTTTCCTGAACGATTTCGACGGGCATCCCCTTGCGTTCGAGCACCCATTCGATCGGGTAGCTCACGTCCGGTCCCGAGCGCACATTCACCTTGTCGGAGCGGAGCGAGACGAATCGCGGCACGGGCGACGCGGTCTCAGCCCCTTGGGCCAGAACCGGCGCCAGAAAAGCCAGCACAAGCGGAATTGCGACGATGCGTCGCACGGCGCGAATGGTTTCGAAACATTTGGGGAAATAGGGCATGGCGTCAGGCGTCGATCCCGGCTCAGCCACTTCTCTTTAACGGCGGTTGATCGCCTCGGTCAAGGGACGCCGCGAATAAGGACGATTTTCCAGCACCGACGATCGCAGCCCGCGCGCGCGGGCCAAACGGCTGGACAGGAGTCCTGGGGATTGCTATGCCCACGTCATCGGCCGCATCCGGGGGTACGGTCATGGCAAAACAAAAGCCGCTCGTCGTCGTCACGCGAAAGCTGCCGGACGTGATCGAGACGCGCATGATGGAGCTTTTCGACACCCGTCTCAACCGTGACGACCGTCCGCTCGCCCACGCCGATCTCGTGGCGGCCGTAAAGACGGCCGACGTACTGGTCCCGACCGTGACCGACCGCATCGATAAAAGTGTGCTTGCCCAGGTGGGGGAGCGATTGAAGCTGATCGCCTCCTTCGGCACCGGTGTCGACCACATCGATCTCGGCACGGCGCGCCAGCGCGGCATCACCGTCACGAACACGCCGGGCGTTCTCACCGAGGATACGGCCGACATGACCATGGCGCTCATCCTTGCGGTGGCGCGGCGGATCACCGAGGGCGAGCGGCTCCTGCGCTCGGGCGATTGGGAAGGTTGGGGTCCCACCTTCATGCTCGGCCACCGAATTTGGGGCAAACGCCTCGGCATCGTGGGCATGGGCCGCATCGGCTCGGCCCTCGCACGTCGCGCGCGCGGCTTCGGGCTCTCGGTGCATTATCACAACCGGCGCAGGGCGCACCCGGAACTGGAAACGCAGCTCGAGGCGACCTACTGGGAAAGCCTCGACCAGATGCTCGCCCATGTCGACATCATCTCGGTCAACTGCCCGCACACGCCGGCGACGTACCATCTTCTCTCGGCCCGTCGGCTCAAGCTCGTTCGGCCCCACGCCTATATCGTCAACACTTCCCGCGGCGAGGTCATCGACGAGAATGCGTTGGCCCGCCTGTTGAGCACGAAGGAGATCGCGGGTGCGGGCCTCGATGTTTTCGAGCACGAGCCCGCGGTCAACCCGAAGCTTCTCGAAATCTCCAATGTCGTGCTGTTGCCGCACATGGGCTCCGCCACCATCGAGGGCCGCATCGATATGGGCGAGAAAGTGATCATAAACATCAAGACCTTCGTCGACGGTCACGCCCCGCCCGATCGGGTCCTCGAGACGATGTTCTGAACGCACCCTCGTGTGGCGAAGGCGAAATTCGCCACACTAGGCGGAGCGGTGAGGGATGGGGCGTTCGATGGTCGGATTGGTCCCGCAAAGGGCGCAGCCTTCGTCACGATTGATCTTGATCTTGCGGAACGTCGTCGAAAGGCCGTCATAGATCAAAAGACGCCCCGAAAGGCTCTCCCCGAGCCCCAGTAGTTCCTTGAGCACTTCCGTCGCCTGAAGCGAGCCAATCACGCCGGCAATGGCGCCGAGGATGCCGGCTTCCTCGCAGCGCGGGATCAGGTCGGCGGGCGGAAGGCTTGGAAACAAGCACCGATAGCAGGGATTATCGCCTTCGAGGTAGGCCTTGAAGGTCGAGACCTGGCCGTCGAAGCGCAGGAGTGCCGCCGACACGAGTGGGATTCGTGCGAAATAGCAGGCATCGTTCAAGAGATAGCGCGTCTTGAAATTGTCGCTGCCGTCGACGACAAGGTGGTAGCCGGCGAGGAGGGCATCGACGCTTTCGGCGTCGAGGCGCAGATTATGCCGCACGAGGCGAACGTCCGGATTGAGATTATTGAGCGTGGCGGCGGCGCTCTCGACCTTCGGCTGTCCCAGGCGATCGCTCGCATGAACGATCTGGCGCTGCAAATTGGTGAGGTCGACCGTGTCGTCGTCGACGATTCCAAGGGTGCCGACGCCAGCCGCCGCGAGATAGAGCAGCACCGGCGCGCCGAGCCCGCCGGCCCCCACGACCAGCACCTTGGAGGCGAGCAACTTTTCCTGACCGTCCTCGCCGACCTCGTCGAGGATGATGTTGCGCGCATAGCGCTCGAGCTGCCGGTCTGAAATCGTCACCGAAGTCCCTCGAAAAGGGCCGTCGAGAGGTAACGCTCGGCAAAGGACGGAATGATCACGACGATGCGCTTGCCCGCCATCGCCATCCTGCTACCCACCTCGAGTGCCGCAGCAAGTGCCGCCCCAGACGAAATTCCGACCGGCAATCCGTCGAGTTTCGCCGCCTTGCGCGCGGTTTGGAACGCTGTATCGTTGCCGATCCGGATTACCTCGTCGATCAATTTGACATCGAGGATTTCGGGAACGAACCCCGCTCCGATGCCCTGAATCTTGTGCGGTCCGGGCAATCCGCCGGAGAGCACGGCACTATCCTCGGGTTCGACGGCCACGATCTTGAGGTTCGGCAAGCGAGGCTTCAGCACTTGGCCGACACCGGTGACGGTCCCGCCGGTACCCACGGCGGAAACGAAAACGTCGAGATTTCCACCCGTGTCGTGCCAGATTTCCTCGGCGGTCGTCGCACGGTGGATTTCGGGATTGGCCGGATTGTTGAATTGCTGGAGCATGACCGCGTCGCCGATCTCGGCGACGATCTTCTCCGCCCGCGCAATCGCCCCGTGCATGCCCTCGCCCGCCGGCGTAAGTTCGGTTTCGGCACCGAGTAGAAGCAGCATCTTGCGCCGCTCGATCGACATGCTCTCCGGCATGGTCAGAATGAGGCGTCGGCCCTTGGCGGCGCATACGAAGGCGAGCGCGATGCCGGTGTTGCCCGAGGTGGGTTCGACGATGACCGTCTTCGGCCCAAGCTTGCCGTCACGTTCCGCGGCCTCGATCATGGCGAGTCCGATGCGATCCTTGACCGAGGCGAGGGGATTGAAGAATTCGAGCTTCGCGAGAATTTCCGCCTTGCATCCGGCCTCCGCCGCCAGGCGTTGCACGCGAACGAGTGGGGTGGCGCCGATCGTCGCGAGAATGCTGTCGTAAATTCGACCGCGAAAGCCCGCACTTTCCGTTACGGCTCGATTCATGGCGTTCGTCCTAGATGCGTCGCAACGTCAGATCACGAAATCCAGTCTCTGGAAGGCTTCGCTCTTCAAGTTCGCTTGATGCGCGCGCAAGCAAAGATCCTCGATCGTCAGCGCGTCGAGCCGCGCCATCACCTCATTCTGCAAATCCTGCCAGAGCGGCCTGACCACCTTCCGGCCAAGCTCGGAGCCGGCGGGGTTTTCGATCGGGTCGTCGGCACCCTCCATTGCGCGCACGATGCGGACGATCTCCCCAACCGTGATCTTGCGCCGCTCGCGCGATAAGCGGTATCCGCCGCGCGGGCCTCGCACGCCCGTTAGGATGCCGGCGCGGACGAGCTGCTGCAGGACTTGCTCCAAATAGCGGCGCGGAATTCCTTGGCGACGCGTGATTTCACCGGATTGCACGGGCTCGCTGCCGGCGTTATAGGCGATGTCGAGCACGGCCTCGATCGCGAAGATGAGTTTTTTCGAGAGGCGCAGCATTCGCTTCAGTCGCCTCCCGCTCTGCTCGCCACGGCGCGAGCCGGTGCCACACCCGGCTCCGGGCCGGCCTCGCCCGTCGAACCGAAGCCGCCACCACCACGCGCGGTTTCAGGCAGCGTCGCGACCTCCTCGAGGCTGGCTTGCGCCACGCGCGCGACGACAAGCTGTGCTATGCGCATGCCGCGCGTCACCGTGAATCGATGCTCGCCAAGATTCACCAGAACGACGCCGATCTCGCCCCGATAGTCGCTGTCGACCGTACCGGGCGCGTTGAGGACGGTCAGGCCATGCTTGATGGCAAGACCCGACCGCGCCCGCACTTGGGCCTCGTAGCCCGCCGGAAGGGCAATGGCGAAGCCCGTGGGAATCAGGGCCCGAGCACCCGGGGCCAGCTCGATCGGGCTTGCGATCGCTGCGGCAAGGTCGAGACCCGCGCTGCCCGGCGTCGCGTAGGCGGGCAAGGGGAGATCCGATCCGTGGGGGAGACGCTGGAGACGGATCGCCGGCATCGCACGGCCGTGAACCATCACGACTCATCTCCGAGCTCGATCGCCACGCGTGCTGCGATGCGCTCGGCGACTTGCGCCTTGGTCATGGTCGGCCAGTCCTCCACGCCATTCTCGGAGATCAGGTGGATCGTATTGGCGTCTCCGCCGAACGTTCCGGTTTCCGGTGAAACGTCGTTTGCGAGAATCCAGTCGCAGCCCTTCTTCTTGCGCTTGGCCTGAGCATTGGCGATGACCTTCTCGGTCTCCGCCGCGAATCCGACGACAAGGCGAGGGCGTCGATTGCCCGATTTGCTTAGCGTGGCAAGTATATCCGGATTTTCGACGAGCGAGAGCGACGGGGCCTTGCCGTCCTTCTTGATCTTCTGGGCGACGGCCTCGGCGGGACGCCAGTCGCTCACCGCGGCGGCGCACACCGCCACGTCGGCGGGCATGGCGGCGAGACAGGCCGACAGCATTTCGCGCGCCGACTCGATTCGCACGACCGTCACCCCCGGCGGATCCACCTCGAAGGTCGGCCCGGTCACGAGGGTCGTCGTGGCGCCGAGCCGCGCCAGAGCCGCTGCGATCGCATGACCTTGCTTGCCCGAGGAGCGATTGGCGATATAGCGGACCGGGTCGATCGCCTCATGGGTCGGGCCGCTCGTCACCAGGGCGCGCCGGCCCCGAAGGGGCGAGCGGTCATGGAAATGCGCCTCGATGGCGGCCACGATCTCCAACGGTTCGGCCATGCGGCCCGGGCCGTATTCGCCGCACGCCATGTCGCCTTCATTGGGGCCGACACGACGGACGCCGCGGGCCTCGAGAAGTGCGAGATTGGCTTTCGTCGCAGCATGTTCCCACATGCGCACGTTCATGGCCGGCGCCATCATCACCGCCTTGTCCGTTGCAAGCAGCGTTGTGGTCGCGAGATCGTCCGCAATTCCCGCCGCCATCTTCGCCATGATGTCGGCACTCGCCGGCGCGATCACGAGAAGGTCGGCGGAACGCGAAAGCTCGATGTGCCCCATCTCGCTCTCATCGGTCAGCGAGAAGATGTCCTGATAGACCTTTTCCTCGGTGAGCGACGCGACAGAGAGCGGGGTGACGAACTGGGCGCCCCCGTTCGTCAGGATCGCGCGCACGGCCGCGCCGCGCTCGCGCAGGCGCCGGATCAGCTCGAGACTCTTATACGCGGCGATGCCACCCGCGATGATCAGCAGAACGCGTTTGCCGACCAGCACTGTAATTATCTCCAAAATATACGTGCAAGACCTGTGAATAACCTATCGCTCAATACGCCGAGGCGCAACCTTCCCGTGGCCAATGGAGGCGCACCCGACGGCGCGCCTGGGTAACCGCGAATCAGAGGAGTATCAGCAGGATCAGCGCCAAAAGCAGCACGACGGCCCAGAGTGGGAGGAGCAGCGCCACCTCGCCCCGCTGTGCGGCCGACAGTACCTGTAGCGTTTCCGGATGCAGCATGAGGCCGATATTGGCGAGGCGCGAAATCGCCACTTCGGTCTCGCGGGCGAATTCGGGCAGGCGTTCGACGAGATCGACCAGCTCATACATGCTTTCGCGGATGCGCGCCTCCGGTCCCCGATTCGCGCGCATCCATTCCTCGACGAGCGGACGGGCGAGCGTCCACATATTGATGTCGGGGTTGAGCCTGCGACCGACCCCCTCGGCGAGCAGCATCGACTTCTGGAGAAGGAGGAGCTGAGGTTGGGTCTCCATTTCGAAGGTCTCGGTGATCTGGAAGAGCTGGGCCAGGAGTCGTGCGAGCGAGATTTCGTGGAGCGGCTTGTTCATGATCGGCTCGCCGATCGAGCGGCAAGCCTGCATGAAAGCGTCGACGGATTTTTCGCGGGGGATGTATCCCGCGCGGAAATGCACGTCGGCGACGGCCCGATAGTCGCCCTGAAGAAATCCGACAAGCATCTCCGCGAGATAGATGCGGGTTTTGCGGTCGACCCGCCCCATGATGCCGAAATCGACCATCACGAGGCGGCCGTCGCGATCGACGAAAACGTTTCCCGGATGCATGTCAGCGTGGAAAAATCCGTTGCGGAAAACCTGGACGAAGAACGTCTCGGCCGCCCGCGCCACGATCCGGTCGGGATCGTGGCCGGCGGCAATCAGGTTGTCGCGCTCGTCGATCGGGATTCCTTCGATGCGCTCGAGCGTCATCACACGGCGCGAGGTTCGCAGCCAATCGACCGTCGGAACATGCACGTTCGGATCGTCGGAGAGCGACTCGGCGAATTCCGACGCGGCCGCCGCCTCCATCCGCAAATCCATCTCGATGTGCACCGTCTCGCGAAACGTGGTGACGACGTCGCGCGGCTTGAGGCGGCGCAGGGAGGGCCTCGTTCGTTCGACGAGCCCGGCAAGCCAATCTAAGAGCGCTATATCGCGCTCGAAGGACGCCTCGATCCCGGGACGGAGGACCTTGACCGCGACGGGGTCGCCGGTCGTCGTCTCGGCATAGTGGACCTGTGCGATGGAGGCGGCGGCGATGGGCTTGTCGTCGAAACGCGCAAAAAGGGTCTCGACCGGTTTACCCAATTCCCGCTCGATTGTCGCCCGTACCTCTGCGCTAGCGAAGGGAGGAAGGCGATCCTGGAGCAAGGACAAATCTTCGGCGACCTCCTCGCCGAGCAGATCCGAGCGTACCGAAATCGCTTGGCCGAGCTTGATGAAGCTCGGGCCGAGTTCCTCGAGTGCTGCCGCAAGGCGTTGGCCGGGCCGCAGCACATTGTCCCCGCCACGCCGTTTTTTAGCCAATGCGCGCGCGAGGAATGTCACAATCGGTGCGATTTCCGCAGCCTCGAGCGGGAAAAGCGCGTCATGACGCGCAAGCGTGTGCGCGATAGCGAGAAGCCGGGCGACGTGACGTAAGGGTTCGAGCATCCGGCCCGGCGCTCAAAGCCGCCAAGCGGAATGCATGGCCGCGATCCCGCCCGACAGATTGCGCACGCGCACCTGGCCGAGGCCGGCGCGTTCGATCCGCTCGGCGAGCAAATGCTGGGGCGGAAAGCGGCGAATGCTCTCGACCAGATAACGATAGGCCTCGCGATTGCCGGTCACATTCGCGCCAATCCAGGGAATGACCGAGAAGGAATAGCGGCTGTAAAGATCGTCGAGAAGCGGCACCGTGACGCGGCTGAATTCGAGACACAAAAATCGCCCGCCCGGCTTCAACACGCGCTTGGCTTCGCGCAGGGCCGTTTCGATATCCGTCACGTTCCGAAGCCCGAAGGCGATCGTGTAGGCGTCGGCCGAGTTCGCAGCGACCGGAAGATCCTGTGCATCGCCGACAAGCCAGTCGATTCCAGAGAGCATGCCCCGGTCGAGCGCGCGGTCGCGCCCGATTTGCACCATCCGCTCGTTCGCGTCGCAAACCACGACGCGGCATGTCCGCTTTGTGCGGGCAGCGAGTCGAAAGGCGACATCCCCGGTGCCGCCGGCAACGTCCAGGATCGTTTGTCCCGAACGGGGCGCGAGCCAGTCGACCAATGCATCCTTCCAAAGCCGGTGGACGCCCGCACTCATCAAATCGTTCATCAGGTCGTAGTGGTTGGCCACCGTGTCGAAGACCTCGCGCACGAGATTCTTCTTGGCCCCGGCCGGCACGCGACGAAAGCCGAAATCCGCCTCCTCCCGCACGCGGGCCGAGGGCGAGTCGCGAGGTTCCAGGCCGCTTTTCTCCGACATGTAGCGGACCATAGCGCAGCGCCTATCTATAGGCTAGCTTGCCGCCTATGCCTGAGCTTCCCGAAGTCGAGACGGTTTGCCGAGGGCTGGCAGCCAAGCTGGTCGGCCGCCGCCTCGCGCGGGTCGAAACCCGTCGACCCGATTTGCGCGTTCCCCTGCCCCGAGGATTTGTCAATCGCGTTCAGGGCCTCACGGTCGAGCGCATCGATCGCCGGGCAAAATACATTCTCATGCGACTCGAAGGTGGGCTCGTACTTTTGGTGCATCTCGGCATGTCCGGACGAATGATCATCGCGAACGGCGCGCCACCCGATCGTCACGATCACGTAGTCTTCGTGACCGATGACGGCAGCGAAATCCGCTTCAACGATCATCGTCGTTTCGGGCTCATGCTTCTCACCCGAGAAGGCGAACTCGCAAACCATCCGCTACTTGCCGGGATCGGACCCGAGCCGCTTGGCAACAGCTTCAACGCCGAGGTTCTTGCGGCAGCACTCAAGGGCAAAAAGACGCCGATCAAGGCCGCCCTTCTCGACCAGACCGTCGTCGCCGGTCTCGGCAACATCTATGTCTGCGAAAGCCTCTATTGGGCCGATGTCTCGCCCAAGCGGCTGGCGCGCACTTGTATTGGCGAGCGCGCCGAGCGCCTGGTGCGCGCGATCCGCAAGGTCCTCACGGAGGCGATCGCGGCAGGCGGATCGTCGCTTCGGGATCATGTGCAACCCTCGGGCGAGCTCGGCTATTTCCAGCATAGCTGGGCCGTGTACGGACGCGAGGGCGAGGCCTGTCCGCGCTGTGTTGCAGATGCAGTGCCGTGCAAAATCAAACGAATCGTACAATCGAATCGCTCGACATTTCTCTGTCCACGATTCCAACGTTGAGGTGAAATCGTCTTCCAATGCGGCAGATATCGTTTTTTCGACCCTCGAAATTCGCACGCACCCTCGCGGCGACATTGGGAATAGCGCTCATCCTGACCATGCCCGAGGCGGCATCGCTCCGCGCCGCCGACGCCTTCGTATCGGGCACCGAGGATATTCCACTCATGCCCGGACTCGCCCCGATCGATGACGCGGACGTCATTTTCGACACGCCTCAGGGCCGGATCGTCGAGGCCTACGCGAAAGGCGACATGACGCGAAAATCAGTCCTCGAATTCTATGCGCGCACGTTGCCGCAACTCGGGTGGAGTGCGGCTGGAACGGGTGCTTACCGACGCGAGGGCGAGGTGCTGCGCCTCGAGCTCTACCAGGAGAAGGGGCGACTTACGGTTCGCTTTTATCTTTCGCCGAGTTGACGGCTGTGGACACGGCGCGCACGAGCGCGGTTGCATCGCCAACATAGGGGATAATCGATGGCATACGAGCATATCATCGCGGAGACGCGCGGAACCGTCGGGCTCATCACGCTCAATCGCCCGCAGGCGCTGAATGCACTCTGTTCGCCCCTCATCGTCGAAATGGGTGCAGCCCTCGATGCCTTCGAGGCGGACGAAGGGATCGGCGCCGTCGTCATCACCGGAAGCGATAAAGCATTCGCGGCGGGTGCCGACATCAAGGAGATGCAGCCGCAGGGCTATATGGATGTATATCTCCGCGATTTCATCACAAAAGGTTGGGAGCGTGCGACGACGTGCCGCAAGCCGATCATCGCCGCCGTGGCGGGCTTCGCACTCGGTGGGGGGTGCGAACTCGCCATGATGTGCGACTTCATCCTTGCGGCCGACAACGCGAAGTTCGGCCAACCTGAGATCAAGCTTGGAACGATTCCGGGTGCTGGCGGCACTCAGCGCCTTACACGTTTCGTCGGCAAATCGAAGGCGATGGAAATGGTGCTCACGGGACGCATGATGGACGCCGCGGAAGCCGAGCGTGCAGGGCTTGTAAGCCGCGTGTTGCCGCTTGCCGAACTTCTGCCTGAAGCGATCAAGACTGCGCAGGCGATTGCCAAACTTTCACGACCGTCGGTGCTTATGGCCAAGGAATCGGTCAATCGCGCATACGAGACCACGCTTACGGAGGGCATTCGCTTCGAGCGAAGGCTGTTTCACTCGACCTTCGCCTTGCAAGACCAGAAAGAAGGCATGCGGGCCTTCATCGAAAAGCGGGCACCCGATTTCAAGAACCGTTGAGCGCCCGGTTGGCGCTGAACTCCAGGGCTGAAGCGGGCTTCGCGCGCTTGACGGCGAGGGTCGCCGGAGGCTATAACCCGCGCCTTGTGCCGCCGGATGGGTCGATGGGGTGAGGTCGATGGAAGTTTCGGCGGCGGGCAAGCATGAGCGTTCAACAAGCATACGGTTTCGAACACCGCCCACGCGGGATTGATGTCCCAGGGGTTGGGGAACCGTCGCATCGGGTGAGAAATGGCGCACCATAAATCGGCGAAGAAAAGGATTCGACGGAACGATCGACGGCAAGACATCAATCGCGCGCGCACCAGCCGTCTGCGCACCTTCGTCCGCAAGACCGAAGCGGCAATCGCCAGCGGCGACAAGAGTGCAGCACAGGCCGCCTATCGGGAGATGGAGCCGGAGCTGCACTCTGCGGTCACGAAGGGCGTCATTCATCGCAACACTGTTGCGAGAAGCCTCTCGCGCCTCTCCGCGCGCATCAAGTCGCTGTAAGAATCTTTTCGCCCGGCGGCGCGAAACTGCAATCCTATCGTTGCGGTTTTGTCGTCTCTCGGTCACCGCAGGTTCACGGCGATGTACAGATTTATCCGCACGGCCGTCACGAAAGCGCAAAATTTTTCAATCGTTCCCTTTTCGTCTTATTGCATGGCGACGGCGGCGCGAGTAGATTCGATTTTACGCGGCGGTCATTGCGCAGGCACCCCATTCGCTGACAAATTCCGAGTCGATTCAATAGCTCGAAGAAGAGCTGCGGGTGTCTCGTGCGATAAAAGAAGAAGTCGATCTCAACCGATCCGAGGACACAAAAATGCAGCCGGCCACGGTAACAAAGAGGGCCGGCGTACAATAAAGCGGTAATCAAATTAATTCGGTTGCCGCGGGGGGCAGTCAGTGGTCCAGAATTCGATATTCGGCGCTCTAGCTGCGAATAGCACAAATCCATTTCCGACTTCTCACGGGCCCACGCGAATTGTGGTGGGGGCGAAGGTGCAAAATGTGCGCGAGCTCGCCGGGTCAGGTGTCGGATTGTGCCGGCGAGGGGCCGGTGATGATTCCAGGTAGGGGCGAGTGATGGCGGAAAGCGAATTTCGCGGCGGAGTCGATGCGCAATGGGCGCGGGTTCGTGGACGTCTCAGGGCCGAGTACGGTGAAGCAGCATACAAGAGCTGGTTGAAGCCGCTTACCTTCAAGTCGATGGAGGGGGGGCTCGTCCGTCTTTCAGCGCCGACGCGATTCATGCGCGATTGGGTTGCCAACCACTATGCCGACCGCATCCGCACGTTCTGGACCGGCGAGAATTCCGGCGTCCGTGCCATCGACATCCTCGTTGAATCGACGCGGGACGCCGCGGCCGGGAAGCTCAAGGCCAAGGCCGAGCGGGAGCAAGCACCCGACACTTCCGAACCCGAGCAGGACGGCCGTAGCAATTTCTCGGCGCCCCTCGATCCGCGCTTCACGTTCGAAAATTACGTGGTCGGCAAACCGAACGAGCTCGCGCACGCCGCGGCGCGCCGGGTCGCCGAGTCCTCGACCGTGCCGTTCAATCCCCTCTTCCTCTACAGCGGGGTCGGCCTCGGCAAGACGCATCTGATGCACGCCATCGCGTGGCATATCAAAAAGCGCGATCCCGCGCGCCGCGTCATCTATCTCTCGGCCGAGAAGTTCATGTATCAGTTCATCCGCGCGCTCCGTTTCAAGGACACGGTCGCGTTCAAGGAGCAGTTCCGCTCGGTCGACGTCCTGATGATCGACGATGTCCAGTTCATCAGCGGCAAGGAATCGACCCAGGAGGAATTTTTTCACACCTTCAACGCCCTGGTCGACCAGAACCGCCAGATCGTGATTTCGGCCGATAAATCGCCGTCCGATCTCGAGGGACTTGAGGAGCGCCTGCGCTCCCGCCTCGGCTGGGGCCTCGTCGCCGATATTCATCCAACGAGCTACGAGCTGAGGCTCGGCATCCTCCAGTCCAAGGCGGAAAGCATGGGCGTACAACCCATACCCGCCAAGGTGATGGAATTCCTTGCGCACAAGATCACGTCCAACGTGCGCGAACTCGAAGGTGCGCTCAATCGCATCGTGGCGCACGCGACCCTCATCGGCCGCTCGATCACGCTCGAAACGACGCAGGAAGTGCTCCATGACCTGCTGCGGGCGAATGATCGGCGCGTGACGATCGAGGAGATTCAAAAGCGTGTCGCGGAGCACTTCAATATTCGGATCTCGGACATGCACTCGGCACGCCGTGCGCGCGCGGTGGCGCGCCCGCGCCAGGTCGCCATGTATCTCGCCAAACAATTGACCGCGCGCTCGTTGCCGGAAATCGGGCGCAAATTCGGCGGGCGCGATCACACGACCGTTATGCACGCGGTGCGCAAGGTCGAGGAATTGCGTGCGACCGACTCCGGATTTTCGGACGACGTCGAACTCCTGCGCCGAATGCTCGAGGGTTAACGGTCCGATCCCCGCGGCGCGCTCATCATCGTGGTGCGTGGAATCGATCACCCGGGACATTCAATTCCCGCTTATCGCACATCGTCGGCCGGAATGATGCCGACACGTAAAGAATCGGCCATCTGAAACAGAACGCTGGCGGGTGCGTGCAATTCTACGCGGGCAAGCCGCCGCGCGAACAAGGCGCACAAATTACACGCACCGGTCGTCGGACCGAAGGGCGAATCATCGGCGGAAATTAGTTCGGACTCCAAAAGGTTATGCTATACTACACGACCGTTCAAATAGCGCCATTTCGGTGCTGTCGGATGGGGCAATCGGCGTCGGGCGATTGCCGTGTTTTTTCCCGATTGCTGGCTGGATTTCCCTAGGGTCAATTGCTCGGCTCCGTTCCGCCATGAAGATAACAATCGAACGCGCGGCCCTCTTAAGGTCGCTCGCCCATGTCCAGAGCGTCGTCGAGCGCCGGAACACGATTCCGATCCTCGCAAACGTGCTCCTCGAGGCGAAGACGGGTTCGGTAAGCCTTACGGCGACCGATATGGACCTCGAAATCGTCGATCGCACGGCGGCCGAGATCGGCCAGGATGGGGCCACGACCGTTTCCGCACACACTTTCTACGACATCGTACGCAAGCTGCCGGAGGGTGCGCAGGTGCGGCTTGAGTCGAACAGCGAGCGATCGATGCTGTTCATCAAGTGCGGGCGTTCCCAATTCACGCTCCAGACGCTCCCCGCCGAGGATTTTCCGGTCATGACGGGAGGCGAGCTGCCGACCCAATTCTCGTTGGCTGCAACCGAGCTCAAGACGCTCGTCGATCGCACCGGTTTCGCGATTTCGACGGAGGAGACGCGGTACTATCTGAACGGCATCTATCTCCACGCCGCCGAACAGGGCAAGGTCAAGTTTCTGCGCGCGGCGGCGACCGACGGCCATCGTCTCGCGCGCGTGGAGATGGCGCTGCCTGCTGGGGCCGAGAGCATGCCAGGCGTCATCGTACCGCGGAAGACGGTCCTCGAAGTGCGCAAGCTCATCGACGCGAGCGAGGCGGCGGTGCAGGTCGGCCTTTCCGAGACACGGATCCGTTTCGGCTTGGAAGACATTGTGCTGACGTCAAAGCTCATCGATGGGACATTTCCCGATTACGAGCGAGTAATCCCGACGAACAACGACAAAGTCCTCGAAGTCGCACGCCACGAATTCGCGGATGCGGTCGACCGAGTGTCGACGATTTCGACCGAGAAATCGCGCGCGGTGAAGCTCGCACTCGCGGACGGTGTGCTGACCCTCTCGGCCAGCAGCCCCGACGCCGGCAGCGCCACCGAGGAGATCGAGGTTAAGTACAATTCGGGTGCTCTCGAAATTGGATTCAACTCGCGATATCTCCTCGATATCACCAAACAGATCGAAGGCGATTACGCCCAATTCGCGATGTCCGATGCCGCCTCGCCGACGGTCGTTCAGGACGCCGCGGACAAAAGCGCGCTTTACGTGCTGATGCCGATGCGAGTGTGAAGGACGCAGCGCTCCATTGCGTGACGGGTTCGATGGCAGTGCCGGTTGCCGATGCTGCCTCGGCGAGCGCGCCCGCGGGCCGGCTTGCGGTACGCCGCCTGGCGCTCACCGATTTTCGCGGCTACGCAAGCCTGAGGCTCGAATCGGGGATTCAGCCGGTCGTGCTGACCGGCCCCAACGGTGCTGGCAAGACCAACCTCTTGGAAGCCCTTTCGCTCCTCGCACCCGGCCGCGGGATGCGGCGCGCCCGCCTCGACGAGATCGATCGCAGGGCCGGTGCCAAGAAAACGTGCTGGGCCGTTGCCGCGTCCCTTGCGACGCGGCGCGGCCCGCTCGAGATCGGGACAGGGCGCGATCCCGAGGCAAGTGCCGATTCGCCCCGGCGCGTTGTGCGCATCGACGGTAAGCCGATGCGCGGCCAGGCCGAGCTCGCGCGGCTTCTGAGCATATTGTGGGTGACGCCGGATATGGATCGCCTGTTCCAGGAAGGTACTGGCGGCCGCCGGCGCTTTCTCGATCGGCTGATCTATGGTGCGGATCCCGATCATGCCGGGCGGGTTGCCGCCTACGACCATGCGCTGCGCGAGCGCGCGCGTCTTTTGCGCGACGGCATTCGCGACGAGGCGTGGCTGTCGGCACTCGAAGCGGCCATGGCGGAAAAAGGCGTTGCAATCGCCGCGGCGCGTCGTGCTTTCGTTCGCCGGCTCCAAGAGGCCCTTCATCTTGGCATTGCCCCTTTCCCGCGCGCACGTGTGGCACTTCGGGGTAACGTTGAAAGCTGGCTCGACGAGGCGCCCGCCCTCAAGGTCGAGGATCGGTTCAAGACGCATCTTGCGGCTTCGCGTACACAGGACATCGAGGCGGTCGGCGGACTCGACGGACCGCATCGCACCGATCTCGCCGTCCAGCACGTCGAAAACGGGATGCCGGCCGCGCTTTGTTCGACGGGCGAGCAGAAAGCGCTCCTGATCGCCCTCGTGCTGGCCCACGCGCGGCTCTTGGCACTCGAGCACTCGGCACCCCCGATTCTGCTGCTCGACGAGGTCGCGGCACACCTCGATCACGTGCGACGCACGGCACTTTACGATGAACTACGCGCATTGGGTGCGCAGGCCTGGATGACCGGCACGGATGAAGCGCTCTTCGAAAGCATGGGCGACAATGCGCGATATTTTCGAGTAGCCGGTGGCGAGGTCGCACCGCGTTGAGCGCTGCGACAGCGATGAAAGAAGGCGAGAGGGATGGCTGACAAGGCAACCGATCCAGTAGCACCGCAGGGTGACGAGACCTATGACTCGCACTCGATCAAGATCTTGCGCGGCCTCGATGCGGTGCGCAAGCGCCCGGGCATGTATATCGGGGATACGGACGACGGCTCGGGCCTCCATCACATGGTCTACGAAGTCGTGGACAATGCGATCGACGAATCGCTTGCCGGTTATTGCGATCGCATCGATGTCATTCTGAACGCCGACGGCTCGGTCACCGTGCGCGACAACGGCCGGGGCATTCCGGTCGACATCCACGCCGAGGAAGGCGTCTCGGCGGCCGAAGTCATCATGACGCAGCTCCACGCAGGCGGGAAATTCGATCAGAATTCCTACAAGGTATCGGGCGGCTTGCACGGCGTGGGGGTTTCCGTCGTGAACGCGCTCTCCGAAACGCTCGATTTGCACGTGTGGCGCAACGGGGCCGAGCACTCCATGCGCTTTCGTGACGGCGAGCCCGAGGCACCTTTGGCCATTGTCGGCCCCCATGCCGGCCGCTCCGGTACGGAAATCACGTTCCTCCCGTCACGAAAGGTCTTCACAAAGACCGAATTCGATTTCGCGACCCTCGAGCATCGGCTGCGCGAACTTGCCTTTCTCAATTCAGGCGTGTTTCTCAACCTGACCGACGCACGCGGGCTTCAACCGAAATCGGTGGCCCTCCATTATGAGGGTGGGGTTGAGGCGTTCGTAACCTGGCTCGACCGCTCGAAGACAGCACTCCACCAGGGGCCGATCGTGGTCGGCGGCGAGCGCGAGGGGATCGGCGTCGAGGTAGCTCTCCAATGGAACGACAGCTATCACGAGACGATGCTGTGCTTCACGAACAACATCCCGCAAAAGGACGGCGGGACGCACCTTGCGGGATTCCGTGCGGCCCTTACGCGCACCATCAACAACTACGCGAACGAGCAAGGGATCGCCAAGAAGGAAAAGATCGCCCTGACCGGCGACGACATGCGCGAAGGGCTGACTTGCGTGCTGTCATGCAAAGTGCCCGACCCGAAATTCTCTTCCCAGACCAAGGAGAAGCTCGTCTCCTCGGAGGTCCGCCCCGTCGTCGAGAGCATCATCGCAGACAAGCTCGCCCAATGGTTCGAGGAGCATCCGGCCGACGCAAAGCGCATCGTCGGCAAGGTGGTCGAGGCCGCCGCCGCCCGCGAGGCGGCCCGCAAGGCCCGTGAGCTTACGCGACGCAAGGGAGCGCTCGACATGGCCTCGCTCCCCGGCAAGCTCGCCGATTGCCAGGAACGCGACCCGGCCAAGGCCGAACTCTTCATCGTCGAGGGCGACTCGGCGGGCGGATCCGCCAAACAGGGGCGCGATCGCGCGACCCAGGCGATCCTTCCCCTGCGGGGCAAGATTTTGAACGTGGAACGCGCGCGTTTTGACAAGATGCTGGGCTCGGCCGAGATCGGCACCCTCATCTCGGCACTCGGCACGGGGATCGGGCCCGAGGATTTCAACCCCGAGAAACTTCGCTACCACAAGATCATCATCATGACGGACGCCGACGTTGACGGCAGCCACATCCGCACGCTCTTGCTCACGTTCTTTTATCGCCAGATGCGCGAACTCGTCGACCGCGGCAACCTCTACATTGCACAGCCGCCCCTCTACCGCGCCAAACGCGGCTCGTCCGAGGTCTATTTGAAGGACGATCGCATGCTCGAGGACTACCTCATGAGTGCCGCCCTCGAAGACGCGGTCTTCACCTCCCACGACGCGGTTCAGCATGCGGGTGCGGATTTCCGAGACATCGTGCAGAAGGCGCGCACGGTGAAGGCGCTGCTCCAGCCGCTGATCCGCCATCTGGGAAACGCCGCCGTCGTGGAGCAGGCCGCGATCGCAGGTGCGCTCAATCCCGATATCCTCCAGAATCGCCAGCAGGCGCAGGACGCGGCGAACTATATCGCAGCCCGCCTCGATCGGCTGGCCGCCGAACACGAACGCGGTTGGAAGGCAACACCGCTTCCCGACGGCGGACTCGAATTTGCACGCACGCGTCGCGGCGTCACCGAGCGTCATGTCATCGACGGAACCGTGATCCGCTCGGCCGAGGCACGCCGGGTCGACGCCTTTGCGGGCGAGCTCCAGGCACTCTATGTGAAACGCGGCAAGCTCACTGCGAAGGACAAGGAATTTTCGATCGCCGGTCCGATCGGCCTCGTCGATGCGGTACTCGAGCTCGGAAAGAAAGGTGTGGCCATCCAGCGCTACAAGGGCCTGGGCGAGATGAATCCGGAGCAGCTGTGGCAGACGACCCTCGATCCCCACGCGCGTTCGCTGCTCCAGGTGCGTGTCGAGCATATGGACCAGGCGGAGGAAGTGTTCTCAACGCTCATGGGCGACATCGTCGAACCACGCCGCGACTTCATCCAGCAAAATGCGCTCAAGGTGGCCAACCTGGACGTGTGAATGGCGGGATTGCGGGGTCGTGCGTGCTGGCGGCGCCAGCGCGCGAGGGTGGCGGCATTCGGCACGGAGGGGTGCGATGATCGGGAGCGTCGACAAATCACTCGTATTGGCCCTCGTGGCGGGTGCGGCAATCGGTGCTACGGGTGTCAAGGCGCTCCATGCGCAAGGCGGCATCCCACCGGCCTATGTCGTCGTCGAACAGGACATCGTCGATCGTCAGGCGTTCCAGAAGTTTTCGAAGGCTTATACGGCGGCGGTGGCTCCCTATAACGCGCATTTCCTCGCGGCGAATGGGCGGAAGGCGCCGGTGTTCGGCTCGCCCCCCCTCGGCCAGGTTGCAATCGTCGAATTTCCAAGCATGGCCGAGGCGCAGCGCTTTTACGCCTCCCCCGCCTATGCGGAAATCAAGCCCCTCCGCGACAGTTCGGTTTCCGACAAATCACGGGCGTTCATTATCGAGGGCCGCTCTCCCTGAAATGTGTCAGGTGGCACTCAACCCGACGCCTGCAGCGACGACGGTGCGAGGAGTTGGGCCGAATCGCTATCGAGGAAGAGTGTACATGCGGCGTGCTTGCGTAGGATCGAGGCCGGCGCCATCGGCCCGATGGGGCCTTCGACGCATGTCTTGACCGCTTTGGCCTTCCGCGCCTCCGGCACGGTGCAGACGATCGCGGTCGATTTCACGATTTGCCGCACGGACATCGAAATGGCGACCTTCGGCACGTCGGCGAGCGAGGCGAACCACCCCTCGCCGAATTGCTGGTTGCGGCATTCCTCGTCCAGGATCACGGGAATGTAAGGCAGGTCGGTCTCGAAGTCCGCCGGCGGGTCGTTGAAGGCCAAATGACCGTTCTCCCCGATACCGACGAACGCGACATCGACCTCCGTCGCCCTCAAGAGCGCATTCAGCCGCTCGATTTCCTGCCTGAGATTCGGCGCATCGGTCTCGATGAAGTGGGCCGTCCCGATCGGAACCTTGCCTGTCAGGCGTTCGCGCAAGTAACGGCGAAAGCTCGCGGGGTGATCGGCGGGAAAGCCGATATACTCGTCGAGATGGAACATGGCCGTCCGCGGCCACGCGATTCCCGGCGCCGCGGTGAGATGACGCAGGAAAGCCATTTGGGAAGCACCGGTCGCCGCGATAAATGCAGCGCTTCCCTTGCGGGCGAGTGCCGCACGAAGAATTTGCGCTGCCGCCTCGGCGGCGGCTTTCGCCATTTCGTCGGCATTCTTGTGTACCGAAATCCTCATCGTTGCGATCCTCCCCATAGAGCAATCCGATCGCCATCGACGACACTATGCCTGCCGAAGGCAGCGCGTGCAAATCGCGCATTGTCTTCAGAGTGCGCACGAAATTAACCGCTCGTTAAGCACTCCCCCGTTCAATTCGACTGTTCCTTTATCGCTCCGGTGCGAGGTCGCCTCCATGCATCCTTCGCGCAAGAAATCGACGGACATGCCAATCGCTGCGGCGGGAGCCTGGGCCCTTCACGCCGATCCCGCCGCCCGCTGGAATATCGCTAGCCCTGCCGAGCCTATGCCCGTGCCGTTCGCCCGCACGCTCGAAAGAGCAGGCGAATTGGTGGCCGCCGGGCTGGACCTCTCGAATCGCGCAATCGCATGCGCAAGCCTCATCGGCCGCCGGAGGATTGCAAAGCCGGGCTGAACCGCCCCGCCG
>Ga0187766_10000094_pt1 | contig 42436 bp, 34 predicted proteins | sample 0216_QUI02_MP05__4_FD_132971 | JGI IMG/M metagenome (GOLD analysis project Ga0187766, IMG submission 132971) | Tropical peat soil microbial communities from peatlands in Department of Meta, Colombia - 0216_QUI02_MP05_20_MG | ecosystem: Environmental > Terrestrial > Soil > Wetlands > Peat ... | reverse complement strand
GGGTCGCTGGTATCTCGTGGGCCACGACCGCGATCGCGACGCCACCCGGGTCTTCCGGCTGTCCCGGATCGGTGCCGAGGTGACGCCGATCGGTCCGGTCGGCGCAAGCACTCGGCTCGACGGCGTCGATCTGCGCGCGATCGTGGCCGGGGCGGTCGCGGAGACGCCGACCGGGGTGCGGGCCACGGTGTGGGTGGCCGACGGGCGGGCCACTGCGCTGCGGCGCGCCGGAAAGTCGTTCGGGCCGCGGGAAATGGCTGGCCGCGACGGCGAGGAGATCGAACTCGACATCGGATCCACCGACCGCCTGGCGCGTGATATCGCCGGCTACGGGGCCGACGCCGTCGTGCTGGCGCCACCGTCCTTGCGCGACGATGTGCTGGCCCGGCTGCGTGCCCAGGCCGACATGGGTGAACTGCCGATATGACCCAGCTGTCCACCCGTCTGGTGCGGCTGCTCAACATGGTGCCGTACTTCCAGGCCAACCCGCGGATCACCCGCGCCGAGGCGGCCGCCGACCTGGGTCTGTCCGAAAAGCAGCTCGAAGAGGACCTCAACCAGCTGTGGATGTGTGGGCTTCCCGGCTACGGCCCCGGCGATCTCATCGACTTCGAATTCTCCGGCGACACCATCGAGGTTACGTTCTCGGCCGGCATCGACAAGCCCCTCAAGCTCACCTCGCCGGAGGCCACCGGCCTGCTGGTGGCCCTGCGGGCACTCGCGGACATTCCAGGCGTGGTCGACCCGGAAGCGGCGCGAAGTGCGATAGCCAAGATTGAAGCGGCGGTCGGCACCGTCGGGCACAGCGCAGCCTCGGCCGTCGATGAGTCGGCACCCGCAGAGAATCCAGCCGCGGCTGCGGTGCGCGCCGCCGTGCGTGGCAATCGTGCACTGGCGATCGACTACTACGCCGCCTCGCACGACGCGCTGTCCAGCCGCGTCGTCGACCCCATCCGGGTGCTGCTTATCGGCGATCACAGCTATCTGGAGGCCTGGTCGCGCGAGGCGGAAGGGGTCCGGTTGTTCCGCTTCGACCGGATCGTCGACGCTCACGTGCTCGACGAGCCGTCGTCGCCGCCGGAACCCGCGGTCCAGGCGCGGCCGGACACCTCGCTGTTCGACGCCGATCCGTCGCTCCCGTCGGCGACGTTGCGGGTGGCGCCGTCCACGTCCTGGATGTTCGAGTACTACCCGATACGCCTGCTGCGTGAGCTGCCTGACCGTTACTGCGACGCGGCGATGACCTACGCCTCTGACGACTGGATGACGCGCCTGGTGCTCGGGCTGGGACCGGCGGTGCGGGTGCTGGCGCCGGAGTCGCTGGCACAGCGGGTGCGCGAGGCCGCGGTGGCGGCGCTGGAGGTTTACCAGGCTGCGGCGCGGGCCGAAGGGGATTGCCGCAGCTGCGGTAGCATCGTGGCGACGTCTGGAGGTAACCAAAGTGGGCAGTCTTAGTCCGTGGCACTGGGCGATCCTTGCCGCCGTGGTGATTGTGCTGTTCGGTGCCAAGAGGCTTCCCGACGCGGCACGCGCATTGGGCAAGTCGTTGCGAATCTTCAAATCCGAGGTCCGTGAACTGCAGAACGAGAGCAAGTCGGAGACGTCTGCCGCTGAGCCCCCGCAGCCGACCCAGGTGCAGTCCGAGCGGGTCGAACCTCCCACGACTCCTGGGCAGGGCCACGGCGACGCACGGCCGGCCTAGCCTGGCATCACCGCCGCGGTGCCCGAGCGCAACTGAGCGACCGTCGTGAACGCCTTGCGAGTCTCGCCGCGCGCCACCCGGGTATTCCGGCGGCTCGACCCGCGCCTTCGTCGCAGCCGCACCAATCCCGACGGGACGATGTCGCTGGTCGACCACCTGACCGAGCTGCGCGCTCGGCTGTTGATCTCACTGGCCACGATCGTGCTCACCACGACCGTGGGATTCGTCTGGTACTCGCACTCACTCTTCGGACTGGAAAGCCTCGGCGAGTGGCTGCGGCATCCGTACTGTGCGCTGCCGCAGTCGGCGCGCGCCCAGATCACCGCGGAGGGGCAGTGCCGGCTGCTGGCCACGGCGCCGTTTGACCAATTCATGTTGCGGCTCAAAGTCGGGCTGACCGCCGGCATCGTGCTGGCCTGTCCGATGTGGCTCTACCAACTCTGGGCGTTTATCACCCCGGGGCTGTTCACGAAGGAGCGCCGGTTCGCGGTGGCGTTCGTCATCCCGGGGGCGGTGCTGTTCGCCGCCGGCGCCGTGCTGGCCTATCTGGTGCTGTCCAAGGCGTTACGCTTCTTGTTGACCGTCGGCAGCGACGTGCAGGTGACCGCCCTGTCCGGCGACCGGTATTTCGGTTTCCTGATCAACCTGCTGCTGGTTTTCGGGATCAGCTTCGAGTTCCCGTTGCTGATCGTCATGCTCAACCTGGCGGGTGTGCTGAGTTATCAGCGGCTCAAGTCGTGGCGGCGGGGTCTGATATTTGCGATGTTCGTGTTCGCGGCGGTATTCACGCCCGGATCCGATCCGTTCTCGATGATCGCGCTCGGGCTGGCGCTGACCCTGCTCCTCGAGCTAGCCATTCAGATCGCCCGGCTGCACGACAAACGAAAGGCCAAGCGCGAAGTTATGATTCCCGACGATGAAGCGTCGGTGATCGAGCGGCCCTCGCCGGTGCCGGCGCCGTCGCGCATAGCCGGACCCCATGACGACATCACCTGAGGGGCAAGTGGCGGCCGCAAGCGAGCTGGTCCGCTTCACCGCGGAACTGCCGTTCTCGCTGGACGAGTTTCAACAGCGGGCCTGCACCGCGCTGGAACGCGGCCACGGTGTGCTGGTGTGTGCACCGACCGGCGCCGGCAAGACCGTGGTCGGCGAATTCGCGGTGCACCTGGCGCTGGCCGCGGGCGGCAAATGCTTCTACACCACGCCGCTGAAGGCGCTGAGCAACCAGAAGCACACCGATCTCACGGCACGCTACGGCCGGGACCGGATAGGGCTGCTCACCGGTGACCTGTCGGTCAACGCCAACGCACCCGTGGTGGTGATGACCACCGAAGTGCTGCGCAATATGCTCTACGCCGATTCGCCTGCGCTGCAAGGACTTTCCTATGTGGTGATGGACGAGGTGCATTTCCTCGCCGACCGAATGCGGGGTCCGGTGTGGGAGGAGGTCATCCTGCATCTGCCCGAGGAGGTGCGGGTGGTGAGCCTGTCGGCGACGGTGAGCAACGCCGAGGAGTTCGGCGGCTGGATCCAGACCGTGCGCGGAGACACCACGGTGGTGGTCGACGAGCACCGGCCGGTGCCGCTGTGGCAACACGTATTGGTGGGTAAGCGCCTTTTCGACCTGTTCGACGACGACGCCGATTCAGCCGGCAGCGGACGCCAGCCGCACGTGGACCCGGAACTGGTGCGCCACATCGCACATCGCCGCGAGGCGGACCGATTGGCCGACTGGCAGCCCCGCCGGCGCGGTCCCGGGCGCCCGGGCCGGCCCCATATCTACCGCCCGCCCACCCGGCCTGACGTGATCGCAATCCTTGACCGGGAGGGGCTGTTGCCGGCGATCACGTTCGTGTTCTCCCGCGCAGGCTGCGACGCCGCGGTCAACCAGTGCCTGCGGTCGTCGCTGCGGCTGACCACCGAGGAAGAGCGGGCCCAGATCGCGGAGGTGATCGATCACCGCTGCGGTGACCTGCCCGACTCCGACCTGGCCGTGCTCGGCTACTACGAGTGGCGGGAAGGGCTGCTGCGCGGTTTGGCGGCCCACCACGCGGGACTGTTGCCGGCGTTCCGGCACACCGTCGAGGAGCTGTTCACCGCGGGACTGGTCAAAGCGGTGTTCGCCACCGAAACCTTGGCGCTGGGCATCAACATGCCCGCCCGCACCGTGGTGCTCGAACGGCTGGTGAAGTTCAACGGTGAGCAGCACGTCCCGCTGACGCCGGGGGAGTACACGCAGCTGACCGGCCGGGCCGGCAGGCGCGGTATCGACGTCGAGGGCCACGCGGTGGTGATCTGGCATCCGGATATCGAGCCGGCCGAAGTCGCCGGCCTGGCCTCCACCCGCACCTTTCCGCTGCACAGCTCGTTCGCGCCCTCGTACAACATGACGATAAACCTGCTGCGCCACATGCGGCCCGAGCAGGCGCACCGGTTGCTGGAACAGTCGTTCGCGCAGTATCAGGCCGACCGATCCGTTGTCGGCCTGGTCCGCGGTATCGAACGCGGCAAGCGGATGCTCGACGAGATCGCCACCGAACTGGGTGGACCAGACGCGGCGATCCTCGATTACGCCCGGCTGCGCGCACGGCTGTCCGAGCGGGAGCGCACGCAGGCCCGCGCGTCGCGGGCGCAACGCCGGCAGGCGACCAGCGATGCGCTGGCCGCGCTGCGCCGTGGCGACATCATCACCATCACGCACCACCGCCGCGGCGGGCTGGCGGTCGTCCTGGAATCCGACCGCGACAGCTCGGACCCCCGACCGTTGGTGCTGACCGAACACCGCTGGGCGGGACGGATTTCGTCGGCCGACTATTCCGGGGCCTCGGCGCCGGTCGGGTCCATGGCATTACCCAAGCGGGTGGAACACCGCCAGCCGCGGGTCCGCCACGATCTGGCCTCGGCACTGCGATCGGCCGCCGCCGGGCTGGCGGTTCCGGCTGGCCCCGGGACGGGCCGCACCCGGACCGAGGACGCCGACGTCGACCCCGAGCTGGCGTCCCTGCGCGCACAGTTGCGTCGCCATCCCGCACACCACCCGCCCGACGCCCAGGTCCGCGTCGCCGAACGCTACCTGCGCATCGAACGCGACAACGCCCAATTGGAGAAGAAGGTGGCTGCCGCCACCAATTCATTGGCCCGGATATTCGACCGGATCGTCGGGCTGCTCACGGAGCGCGGGTTCATCCGGGGCACCCACGACGATCCGCGAGTCACCGCCGACGGCCAGTTACTGGCCCGTATCTACAGCGAAAGCGACCTGTTGGTCGCCGAATGCCTACGAACCGGCGCGTGGGCCGATCTGCGGCCCGCCGAGTTGGCGGCGGTGGTCTCGGCGGTGCTCTACGAATCTCGGGGCGGTGACGGTCCGGCCTCGCCGCAGGGTGCCGAGCTGCCCACGCGGCGATTACGGCAAGCTCTGGACCGGACAGGGCGGTTGTCAGCGAAGTTGCGTGCCGACGAGCAGCGGCATCGGATCACCCCAAGTCGCGAGCCCGACGACGGCTTTGTCGGCGCCATCTACCGCTGGGCCAGCACCGGTGACCTGACCGCCGCGTTGGGCGCCGCCGACGTGGAGGACACCGGGTCGATGTTGTCCGCCGGGGATTTCGTGCGCTGGTGCCGGCAGGTGCTCGACCTCTTGGACCAGGTCCGCAACGCCGCCCCAGGACCCGACCTGCGGGTCACCGCCAAGCGCGCCATCGACGATATTCGGCGCGGCGTCGTCGCAGTTGACGCGGGGTAGGCTGAGCCGGAGCTACGGTTACATTCAGGTGGTCCGGATCTGGACCAGAACCGAGAGGACTGAAGAGAGACGATGAGCGGACCGCAGGGATCCGACCCGACGCAGCCGTGGCAACGACCCGGCCAGGGTGAAGACCAGCAATCCACCGGCAGTGAGCCAACGGTGCAGTCGCCCTGGCAGCAGCCCGCCGGCGAGCAGACGCCCTGGCAAGCGCCCGCATACACACCCTCCGAATACCCGCAGTACCAACAGCCGCCGGCACAGTTCTACCCTCAGCAGTACCCGCAACCTACGCCCGGCTACCCGCAGCCGGAGCAGTATGCCCAGCCCGGCCAGTACGGCCAGCCTGGGCAGTACCCACAGCAGCCGGGGTACGGGCAGCCTGGCCAGTACCCACAACGGCCCGGCGAATACGGCCAGCCCGGCCAGTACGGCCAGCCCGGCCAGTACGGCCAGCCGGGCCAGTACGGCCAGCCGGGCCAGTTCCCCCAACAACCCGGACCCTACGGCCCGCCCGGTGCCCGCTCGAAGCGCTCAGTTGCGGTGATCGGCACCGTGATCGGTGTGTTCGCCGCGATCGTCGTCGCGGCGGTGCTGGTGCTCGGCTTCTGGGCGCCCGGGTTCTTCGTGACCACCAAACTGGACATCAACAAGGCCCAGGCCGGTGTGCAACAGGTTCTCACCGACGAGACCAACGGGTACGGCGCGAAGAACGTCAAAGATGTCAAATGCAATAACGGTCAAAACCCCACCGTGAAAAAGGGCAGCACCTTTGACTGCGAGGTCAGCATCGACGGCACCAAGCGGCAGGTGACCGTGACCTTCCAGGACAACAAGGGCACCTACGAGGTCGGCCGGCCCAAGTAAGCTCACCCCGGCAGCGAGTCCAGCGCCTTCTGCATGCGGGCGATCGACGATTCGACCCCAAGTCGGGTCGCCAGGTCTGCCGTGTGCGCGGGGTCGGCCGCCGCCAGCGGGAGGGCGTCGGTGGATGTCGACAGCGTGACGGGCGCGTCGGCGGCCACCCGCACCACCGGGTCCGCGGCCGCGATGTAGTCGACGGCGGCCAGCAGTTTGGTTCGAAGCCCCTTGGCCATCGCGGATTTCGGGTCGTGGGCAACAGCCAGGATCTGCTCCAGCGAGCCGTGCTGCGCCAGCAGCGCAGCCGCCGTCTTCTCACCGATGCCCGGCACACCCGGTAGGCCGTCTGACGGGTCGCCCCGTAACAGCGCCAGCTCAGCGTAGGCCGGTCCGGCCCGCTCGACCGGTACCCCGTAGTGCTCGGCCACCTCGACGGGCCCGAACATCGTCGCTTTGGACAGCCCACGGCCCAGGTACAGCACCCGAACCGGGACGGGATCGTCGGCCACCAGCTGCAGCAGGTCGCGGTCTCCGCTCACCACCACAACCGGGTCGAAACGTTCCCGGATGGCCAGCGTGCCGATCACGTCGTCGGCCTCGAACCCCGGCGCGCCGGCCGTCGGGATGCCGAATGCGTCCAGCAGCTCGAGGATCATGTCGATCTGCGGCGTCAGCTCGTCGGGCACGTCCTCGATGTCGGGCTGGCCGTCGGGTTCGGGCTCGGCGACCCGATGCGCCTTGTACGACGGGATGAGATCCACCCGGAACTGCGGCCGCCAGTCCAGGTCGAGACACACCACCAACCGCCGGGGCCGCTGTTGGGTGATCACCGCGGCCATGGAGTCCAGGAATCCGCGCACCGCGTTGACCGGCCGGCCGTCGGGCGCGGTGATCGAGGACGGCACCCCGTAGTAGGAGCGAAACCACATGCTGGCGCCGTCGAGCAGCAGAAGGGAGGCGGGCATGCTCGCCATCCTGCCAGCGCACCGGTGCGGTTAGCCTGGCTGCCATGGGTTCTCGCCGGTTCGACGCAGTCGTCTATGCCCGTCGGCTGGCCGCGGCGGCAGCCGCTACCGCCGACTCCGGTCTGGCCGGTCTGGTGATCACTCCGGGTTACGACCTGCGGTATCTGATCGGTTCGCGCGCGCAGACTTTCGAGCGGCTCACCGCGCTGGTGCTGCCCGCCTCCGGAGAGCCGACTGTCGTGGTGCCGCGGCTGGAGCTGGCCGCGCTCAAGGAGTCCGCCGTGAGGGAGCTGGGCCTGCCGGTGCGGGACTGGGTCGACGGCGATGATCCGTATCGGCTGGTGAGCGCGGCCCTGGGCGGCGGCCCGGCCGCGGTGACCGACTCCATGCCGGCGCTGCATCTGTTACGGCTGGCCGACGTGCTCGGGGCGGTGCCGGTGCTGGCCACCAGCGTGCTGCGCGGGCTGCGGATGATCAAGGACACAGCCGAGATCGACACGCTGCGTAAGGCCGGCGCGGCCATCGACCGGGTCCATGCCCGGGTGCCGGAGTTTCTGGTGCCCGGCCGGACGGAAGCCGACGTCGCCGCCGACATCGCCGAAGCGATTGTCGCCGAGGGGCATTCGGAGGTGGCGTTCGTCATCGTCGGCTCCGGGCCGCACAGCGCCGACCCGCACCACGAGTGCTCGGATCGTGAACTGCGGGCCGGTGACGTGGTCGTCGTCGACATCGGTGGCACGTGTGAGCCGGGGTACCACTCCGACTCGACACGGACCTACAGCATCGGCGAGCCCAGCGCCGAAGTGGCGCAGCAGTATTCGGTGCTGCAGCGCGCCCAGCGCGCGGCCGTCGACGCGGTCTGTCCGGGTGTGACCGCCGAGCAGGTCGACGCCGCCGCCCGCGACTCGCTGGCCGAGGCCGGGCTTGCCGAGTATTTCGTGCACCGCACCGGGCACGGGATCGGGCTGTCGGTGCATGAAGAGCCCTACATCGTCGCGGGCAATGATCTGCCGCTGGTGGCGGGCATGGCGTTTTCGGTCGAGCCCGGCATCTACTTCGCGGGCCGGTGGGGTGCCCGTATCGAGGACATCGTCATCGTGACCGACGACGGCGCCATGCCCGTCAACAACCGGCCGCACGAGCTTATTGAGGTGGAACTTACCTGACTCCTGATGCGGAGTCCGGCGTTCTTTGCACCGGCGTGCACGCACTACGCTTATGCGATGATCGACCACGACCGCGCCGCTGCCCGCCGGGAGATTAGCGACGCCCTGCTCACCGCGCTCGAACGTCGTCACGAGGTTCTGGATGTGATCGTGGAGGCCAACGATCGGCTGGCTGCGGTCGAGGCGATCGTGGCCTTGCTTGGCACTTCGCGCCCGGGCGGCGAGGCGGTGATGGGCATGTCGTTCGACCAACTCACCAAGGATTCGCGCCGAAAGATCGCCGCCGAGCTCGACGACCTGAACAACCAATTGACTTTTACACTCAACGAGCGGCCGGCGAGCTCGGGCGACACCCTGGTGCTCCGCCCCTTCGCTGGCGAGTCCGACCGCGACATCTTCGCCGCGCGCACCGAGGACACCGGCGCCCCGGGCGACGGGTCCGGTGGGCCTGCCGGTGATCTCGACGACGAGATCCGCTCAGCGCTGGCACGAATCGACGCCGAGGAGGCTGCCTGGTTCGTCGCGGTCGACGGAATGCAGAAGGTCGGTATGGTCTTCGGCGAGCTCGCCGGCGGCGAGGTTAACGTGAGGATCTGGATCCATCCCGATTACCGGCACCGAGGCTATGGCACCGCCGCACTGCGTAAGTCGCGACCGGAGATGGCGGCCTATTTCCCTGCGGTGCCGCTGGTTATTCGAGCGCCCGGCGCCAGGCCTGCGTAGCGATCCCAAGCGTGGCTGACCTCATCAAGGTCGACGGGTGTTGGCTGATGGACCGGTTCGACCAGGTAGCAGTCAGCCTTTGGTCCCGCGGTCGAGCAGATCCGAGGATCCCAGCACCCGCTCCACCTGGACCTCGATGACCACCCGCCGCGGGTTGACCCGCGGTGTCCGGTAGCGCTGGGCGTAGCGCAGTTCGGCGTCGCGGACGGCGTCGATGTCGCTGTTCACCCTGGCCCGGCCCTCCAGCGAGATCCAGCGCGCGCCGTCGACCTGGCTGAGCACGGCGACCCCGCCGCGCTCAGCGTTGACCGCCTTCTGGGAGCCGCCGGTGGTGATGACCCGCGCGATATGCGTCTTGGGGTCGAAGGTGAAACCCACGGCCACCACGTGTGGCGAATTGTCGGCGCGCAGCGTGGTCAACATGGCGAGATGACGTTCGGTGAGGAACGACAGCGCCTCGTTGGTGAGCCGGGTGGTGCTGTTTGCCATCACCGCTCACGCTAGCGCAGGCGATAATCGCATCCGTGAATGACACGGGTGCCGGGCTGGTGGTGATTTTCGGTGGCCGCAGCGAGATCGGCACCGAGCTCGCGCTGCGTCTGGCGCCCGGGGCGACGGTGATACTGGCGGCGCGTGGCGCGGACCGGCTCGGCGAGCAGGCGTCGATGGTTAGGGCTGCGGGGGCGGCGGCGGTGCACACCTGGGAGTTCGACGCCGACGACCTGGAGTCGCACGGCCCGCTGGTCACCTCGATCATCGCCGAGCACGGCCCCATCGACACCGCGGTGCTGGCGTTCGGGATCCTCGGCGACCAGTCCCGGGCGGAAAAAGATGCCGCGCACACGGTGGCCGTCGTGCACACCGACTACGTGGCGCAGGTCAGCCTGCTCACCCATCTGGCGGCGGCGATGCGCACCGCCCGCCGCGGATCGCTGGTGGTGTTCTCCTCGGTAGCCGGGGTGCGGGTGCGCCGCGCCAACTACGTGTATGGCTCGGCCAAGGCCGGTCTGGATAGCTTCGCCAGCGGATTGGCCGACGCGCTGCACGGCACCGGGGTGCGGGTGCTGATCGCCCGGCCAGGCTTCGTCATCGGGCGGATGACGCGGGGTATGACGCCCGCACCGTTGTCCAGCACGCCGGCGCAGGTGGCCGCCGCCATCGCCCGTGCGCTCACCAAAGGCCGGCGCACCGTGTGGATCCCGTGGGCACTGCGTCCGTTGTTTTTCGGAATGCGGCTGCTGCCGCAGTTCATCTGGCGCCGGATCCCGCGATGATCGTGGTGGTCGGTATCGGCGCCGACGGCATGCCAGGTTTGCCGGACCCCTCACGCTGCGAATTACGCAGGGCGACAGTCATTTACGGGTCACGACGACAACTTGGCCTGCTCGACGACACCGTGGGCGCGGCGCGCCGGGAGTGGCCGTCACCGATGATGCCCGCGCTGCGCGGCCTGCTCGACAACGGAGCCGACGTGCATGTGCTGGCCAGTGGTGACCCGCTGCTGCACGGGATCGGCGGCACGTTGATCCGGCTCTTCGGGCCTGAGCAGGTGAGGGTGTTGCCGCACGTGTCGGCGGTCGCGCTGGCGTGCGCGCGGATGGGCTGGACCGTGCAGGACACCGAGGTGATCAGCCTGGTCACCGCCGATCCCCACACCGCGGTGCGCCGCGGCGCCCAGGCAATCGTGCTGTCGAGCGACCGGTCCACGCCGAAGACACTGGCGGTGCTGCTCAACGCGTATGGTCGCGGCGACTCGGAGTTCAGCGTTCTCGAACAGCTCGGCGGCCCGGCAGAACGCCGACGCGACGGCACGGCGCGGGAGTGGGCCACCGACGCGCCCCTCGACGTCGACGATCTCAACGTGATCGCGGTCCGCTACCTGCCTGACGAGCGCAGGTCGTCATTGCCCGACGACGCGTTCGTCAACGACGGGCAGATCACCAAACTCGGGATCCGGGCGGTGACTTTGGCGGCGCTGGCGCCGCGGCCCGGGGAGCGGTTGTGGGACGTCGGCGCCGGCTCAGGCAGCATCGCTGTCGAGTGGTGCCGGAGTTGGCCTAGCTGCACCGCGGTGGCGTTCGAACGCGAGGAGCGGCGCCGCCTCTTCATCGGGTTGAACGCTGCGGCGTTCGGCGTCAGCATCGACGTGCGCGGTGAAGCACCGGATGCGTTCGACGGCGCCGCAACGCCGTCGGCGGTCTTCATAGGGGGCGGCCTCACCCAGCCTGGTGTGCTCGACGCCTGCCTCGACAACCTGCCCGTCGGCGGTCGGCTGGTCGCCAACGCCGTCACCGCCGAATCCGAAGCCATTCTAGCGCAGGCATATTCGCGCCTTGGCGGAGAGCTGCGGCGCTTCCAGCACTATCACGGAGAGCCGCTCGGTGACTTCACCGGTTGGCGCCCACAGCTGCCGGTCACGCAATGGGAGGTGATCACGCGGTGACGGTGTATTTCATCGGCGCGGGGCCTGGTGCCGCCGACCTGATCACCGTCCGCGGGCAGCGGCTACTCAGCGAATGCCCGGTGTGTCTGTACGCCGGGTCGATCATGCCCGACGACTTGCTGGCGTGCTGCCCGCCGGATGCCCGGATTGTCGACACGGGTCCGCTGACCCTGGAGCAGATCGTCGCCGAACTGGCCGCCGCCGACGCCGCCGGTCACGACGTGGCCCGGCTGCACTCCGGTGACCCGTCGCTGTACAGCGCGCTGGCCGAGCAATGCCGCCGGCTCGACGTCCTGGGCATCGGTTACGAAATCGTGCCCGGCGTCCCGGCTTTCGCGGCGGCCGCCGCCGCGCTGGGCCGCGAGCTCACCGTTCCGGGTGTCGCGCAGACGGTGACGCTGAGCCGGGTGGCGACCTTGTCGACGCCCATGCCGCCCGGGGAAGACCTCACGGCGCTGGCCCGGCCCGGCGCCACCCTGGTGCTGCACCTGGCCGCCGCGCAGATTGACGCCGTCGTCCCGCAGCTGCTGGCCGGCGGTTACCGACCCGAAACACCCGCGGCGGTGGTGGCATTCGCCAGCTGGCCAGAGCAGACCGTGCTGCGCGGCACGCTGGCCGATATCGCAGGGCAGATGCGCGACGCGGCGATCCGCAAAACTGCGGTCATCATCGTCGGTGACGTGCTGGCCGCCGAGGGATTCACCGACAGTTACCTGTATTCGCTGGCCCGCCGTAGCCCTGGGGCGCACTGATGCGGGTTCTGCTGCTCGGTGGCACCGCCGAGGCGCGAGCATTGGCAGCGCGGCTGCATCCCGATGTCGACATCATCAGCTCGCTGGCTGGCCGGGTGCCGCACCCGGCGCTGCCGGTCGGGCCGGTGCGTGTCGGCGGGTTCGGCGGCGCAGACGGGCTGCGCGGCTGGCTGCGGGAGGAGTACATCGACGCGGTCGTCGACGCCACCCACCCGTTCGCGGCGACCATCACCGCGCACGCCGCCCAAGTGTGCAGCGAGCTGGGGCTGCCGTATCTGCTGCTGGCCCGGTCGGCATGGGAGCCCGGGGACGCCATCGTGGTGGCATCAGACACCGAGGCAGCCGAAAGGGTTGCACAGCAATCGTTTGCGCGAATATTTCTGACGACGGGCCGGTCAGCGGTCGTGGCCTTTGCCAATAGCGACGCATGGTTTTTGATCCGCGCGGTCACCGCGCCCGACGCCGACTCGCTGCCGCGCCGCCATGAGATCGTGCTGTCCCGCGGGCCGTATCTCTACGACGACGAATACGCGCTGCTGCGCGAGCACCGCATTGACGCGCTGGTCACCAAGAACAGCGGCGGCGACATGACGCGGGCGAAGCTGGACGCCGCTGCCGCACTGGACATCCCGGTGGTGATGGTGGCGCGCCCGCCACTGCCGGCCAGGGCGACGACGGTCGGGACCGTCGAAGAGGCTGCTGAATGGGTCGCTCACATGCTGCGCCGCGCGCAGCGAATCGACGAGTCACGCGACACCGGCAGAAATGCCATGCGCGGCAAGGCTTGACAGCCCACAGAGCGTCGCTCGCGGGTAGTAATCACCCATGACGGCGGCGGCTTGGTCAGGAGAGGCATCGGGCGGCACGTTCTGAACGGCGTGTCCGAAGTCATTGTTGGCGAGCAGGTTTCTCAGCAGCAGGAAGTGCTTCTCTTGGGCGTGCGCGGAGGAGATCGGCACAAACACCGAAGGAATCGTCTCGATTTGTGCGCGTTGCGATTCGGTACCGACAACGTAGGTGTAGAAGCCCCGCGGGTCCACCTGCGTCTGGCTGTCGTCGCGGCAACCGTTGTCATACGAGCCGTTCGGCAACTGGTTGTGTGTGACCGGCGCCGGGAAGATCGAGGGGTAGCTGCACAATGACACGTAGCGCACGTCCAGACCGGATCGCGGCCACGGTGCCGAGTGATCGCCGACGGGGTGGCTGGGCGCTTTGCCCCGCACGACAAGAACCTGGTCGGCAGCGGGTGGCACGAGCACGTAGACGAGGTAGGCGGCGTCGACGTTGGGGAACGCCGAGATCCCGCTTGCGTTGACCCGGTGGAACCCACTGCTGGGTTGTTGGTTCGGCAGCGGGGTGCCCGGGCGCGGGCGACGATCGGTGACCGCCCGGGGGAGTTCGCCGACGTTGTGCGCGGTGCAGGGCGCAACTGTGCGCGACGAGGTTGCTGTGGCGAAAGTGACCGTGGGCAACTGGACGGCGGCCGGGCCACCAGCGGGCAGATAAGTCCGAAGGATGAGGTAGCCCGTGGCTCCGTCGGGTGTGTCCGAAGGCGCTAGTGGCAGCGCATTGACTTCTCCGGTGTTCACAGTCGAGCGGATGCTGACGGTGTAGGACCCTCCCTTCGCGGACGGTTGCCGCCACGGGTTGACGTCGCCGGGGTCCGGTTCGATCTTGTAGTCGGCGATCGCCGATGCGACGCCGTTAGTGGTGAAACCGCGGAATCGTGCGTCATAGGTGTTGAACGATAGATACCTGGCGTCGGGGAAGCGGCCCTTGACGGTAAGCGTCAGCCCAGGCTGCACGGTGTAGCGCAGTGTCCAGTACGCCGCGGCGGTATCGGGCGCGGCGACATTGACGTCGTTGAGCGTCCGGGTCGACAGTTCCACGTTCCACGCGCACGGCGGGGCGTTGGCGCTCTGCCGCCCGCAGCCCAGCAGTGTGCCGACGCCGAAGACAGTTGCGCTCAGCAACGCCCCGAGACGGGGAATCCACACGCTTGTCAGCCGCCTCCACACTGCCTGCGTACCCGATTACCGCCTATAATCCGTGTTCGACAACCGAACCTAGGGAAGCTCCGGTTAAAATGTCAACCATGGTTGTCGAATTTGCTGAACGCTGTTCGACTAACTGGTGGCCGGACCAATGACCGAGATCGGCAGACCCGAAGGCGCAAGAAATCCACAGACCGCGTTTGGCCGGGCGCTGAGGATCGCCTGGTGGAGTTATGTGCGCAGGCTGGATGCCGACCTGGCGGCCGCGGGCTTCGATGAGCGGCGCTTCCCGATGATCTACATGTTCGCCTTGTACGCCGAGCCCGCCGCGATGACGATCTCCCAGATGGCCGGACGGTTCGCCATAAGCCGGCAAGCAGCCAGCAAGATCGTCGCGAAACTGCGTGAGCTCGGTTATGTCACGGTAACTCCCTCCACGACGGACCGCCGGGAGAAAATGGTCGAATTGACCTCACGGGCAGTCGAATACTTGACGGCGCGCCGACGTGCGGCATCGGCTCTCGACACCGAGATCCAGAGCGCGCTGGGCGGCAATGACTTCGATCACCTGCAGAGAGTGCTTGCAGCTGTCGCCGAAATCGCAAACAGGCCCGGGATGTTCGACTCAGGTTTTCGAACATCAAATTTCGGCGGGCTTTTTGGCGGTGAATAGCCTGCAAGACGCCGGATCTCGGCCAGTCGCGGGGATGCGCTCGTTGAGCAACTACTTATGACACGGGCGCGCCAAAAAGCACGCCATACCTGGCCACTCGGCGAAAATTAAGATGGGTAGCGCCGCGGGGTGAACACCCGGTCAGCGGAATCCGCTGAGTACCACTGGGTTTGCGACGAGCCGACGATCAGCAGGCAGCGCATGTCGACATCGGCCGGGTCCAGGTCGGCCAACCGCACCACCTTGACGTTTTCACCAGGGTCGGACACGTCGCGGCCAATCACCACAGGTGTGCCCGGATCACGATGGGCCAGCAGCAGGTCCCGCATCGCGGCGACCTGCCACGTGCGCGTCTTGGACGCCGGGTTGTAGACGGCCAGCACCAGGTCGGCGGCGGCCGCGGCGGCGAGCCGCGCGGCGATCACTTTCCACGGCTTGAGCCGGTCGGACAACGAGATCACCGCGTAGTCGTGACCAAGCGGCGCGCCGACGCGGCTGGCGACCGCCTGGGCCGCGGTCATTCCCGGGACCACCCGGATCTGCACGCCCAGCCACTGTTTGGCCTCCTCGAGCACCGCGGTGGCCATCGCGAACACCCCCGGATCGCCCGACGACACTACCGCCACCGCACGTCCCTGCTCGGCCAGCTCGCAGGCCAGCCGGGCACGCGCGGCTTCGTCGGTGTTATCGCTGGGGTGCCGGCGCTGACCGTCACGGGTCGGGACGCGGTCCAGGTATGGCCCGTAGCCGATCAGGTCGGTCGCGGCCGCCAGCTCGCGGCGGCTCTGCGGTGTCATCCAGTCGGTGCCGCCGGGCCCGAGGCCCACCACCGCGACGCCGCCGGCCCGCGGTTCCCGCCGGCGGCCACCCGGCAGCAACGCCAGCGAGAAGTACGGCACGCTGGTCTCCTCGACATCCGCGGCGGGCAGCACCCGCTGCCCGGCGGTGCTGGCCCGCTCCACATAGACCGCGTCGTCAAGCTGTCCGGCCGCTGAAAGTGCTTCCCGCACAGCCGGATATGAGCGGCCCAGTTTGAGCACCACGGCCGCGTCCGCGTCGGCGAGCCGCCGGGTGAGCTCGGCGACACCCAACGTGCCGGGCAGCACCGACAGCACTTCGTCGCCGGCGACCAGCGGGGTCGCGATCGCCGCCGAGGCGGCGCTGACCGATGTCACACCCGGCACGATGACCGCGTCGAACCGCCGCGTCAGCCGGGAGTGTAAATGCATGTAGGAGCTGTAGAACAGCGGATCGCCCTCGGCGAGCAGCGCCACGTCGCGGCCGGCGCCCAGGTGCGCGGCGATGCGTTCGGTGGCCTCAGCGTAGAAATCCTCGAGCGCCCCGGCGTAGCCGCCCGGATGATCGGTCACTTCGGTGGTGACCGGGTAGACCAGGTGTTCCTCGATCTGGCCGGGCCGCAGATACGGTTCGGCGATCCCGCGGGCGATGCTGCGGCCGTGCCGGGCGCTGTGGTAGGCCACCACGTCGGCCTCGCCGATCACCCGGGCGGCCTTGACGGTCACCAAGTCCGGGTCGCCCGGCCCCAGCCCGACGCCGAAAAGCGTTCCGCGGGTAGTCATTCGCTGTTAGCCGCGATCGCGTTGACGGCGGCGGCGGCCATGGCGCTGCCGCCGCGACGGCCCCGCACCACCAGATAGGACATCCCGCGGGGGCGGTCGATGAGCTCCTGCTTGGCCTGTGCCGAGCCGACGAAGCCGACCGGCCCGCCGAGCACCGCGGCCGGCACCGGCGCCCCGTCGTCGACCAGTTCGAGCAGCCGGAACAGGGCGGTGGGCGCGTTACCGATCGCCAGCACCGCGCCGGCCAGCCGATCGGCCCACAGCTCCACCCCGGCCGCTGAACGGGTGGTGTGCCGGCGCTTGGCCAGCTCGGCCGCGCGCGGGTCGCCGACCAGCGACACGATCCGGTTGTCGGCGGGCAGCCGAGTGATGCCGGCGGCCACCATCGACGAGTCACACAGCACGGGGGCGCCGCCCCGCAGCGCGGCGCTGACCCTGGTGACGACATCGTCGGTGTAGGCGACATGTTCGGCGACGTCGACCTGGCCGCAGGTGTGGATCAGCCGGACCACGACGTGCGCCACATCGGCGGGAAACCGCGACAGGTCGGCCTCGGCGCGGATGGCCGCGAACGACTGCCGGTAGATCTCGGCGGCGTCGCGAATGTAGTCGAGCACCCGCTCACCCTACGGCTCCGGGCGCAGCAGTCGGTATCCGTCTCCGGTCGCGACCAGCACCTCACCGGCGGGCGGGCTGCCGCACGCCCGTTCGCAGCCGACGAAGTGCCGACGACCGGTGCCCGCTTCGCCGGCCAGCACGGTCGCGGCGGCGTCTGCCCGCACATCGGCGGCCGAATGTGCACAACCGGGACTGCCTGTGCAGGCGCTGACGTTCAGCCAGGGGGAGTTCTCGTCGAACACCAGGCCCATCGGAGCGAGCACCCGCAGCGCCGCGTCGGCGAGCGCGTCGTCGAGGTCGCACACCAGCACCGATCGCCACGGCGTGACCACCAGCGGCGCGTCGAGTGCGGCCAGGCGCTCCGCGATCGATGCCTGCAGAACCCCGAGCGGCACGCCGGCGCCCAGCGTGACGCGGCCGTCGTCTTGGCGTATCCAGCCCACCGGTGGCGTGGTGACGGGCGGAAACGGTGTGGCGCTGGGCTCCACGCCGGGCAGCAGGTCAGTGAGGTCATCCAATTCGGCTACCCGCCAAGCTTTTCCGCGGATCGCCACGAAACGCGCGGTCAGCTCTACCAGCGCTTCCACGACATCGGCGGCCGCCAGCCGCACCCCGGTGTCACGGCCTGCCAGCAGCAGCGCGATTCCGTCGTCGAGGATGTGAGCGCCAACGTCGGCACCGAGGCCGGAGACATCGGCCCGGCCGTCGTCGATGCTGAACCAGAAGCGGCCAGGCAGGTCGGCCAACAAAGGCTCGGCCCGGATCGCCGCATCCAAGCTACCGACCCAGCCCCGGACGTCGGCGTGCCCGCCGACCCGCCCGGACAGCGGCGAGGCGACGATGTTGCGGACCCGCTCATGGGTCGGCGACGGCAGCAGACCCGCTTTGTCGATGGCGTCCGCCAGAGCCCCCGCGTCGGTGATCGCGCGCACTTGCACGTTGCCGCGGGCGGTCAGCTCCAGCGTTGCCGAGCCGAACCGGCTCGACACACTGGCCAGCGTCGCCAACTGCGCGGCGGTCAGCGTCCCGCCGGGCAGCCGCACTCGCACTAACGCGCCGTCGGCCGCCTGGTGCACCTGCAGCGCGCCGGGGCAGGCGTCGTCCGCACGGGTTCGGGCCACCGGTCTACGGTACGGCTCCGTAGATTTTCTGAACACAAGGCTGAATCTGACGCTAGGATGAATTTCGCCAGAGCAGTGGTCTACGAAGTTCGGCGCATGCCGGAAGAGCCTGCAAGGCCACCACTTAATTGAACTTATGCCAAATTAACGTGCTATCCAAAATTTTTGCTGAAATGTTGATATCGGGCGGAAACCTTGGGCGGACTCGGGTAACGTCTGCGAAAAAGACGTAGCCAGGGAGGTTCGACGGCCAGTGCAAACGGGGAGCGGGTCGAAGTGGCCGATGGTGGGTCGCGATGACGAGTTCCGTCAGGCGCTGGCGGCGCTAGACGACGGCGCGGAGTTCCAGGGCGTCGTTTTGGTGGGCGACAGCGGGGTCGGCAAATCGACATTGGCTCGCGCCCTGGCCACGACCGTCGAGTCGGGCGGGGCGACGGTGCGGTATGTGCTGGGCACCCAAACCGGCTCCACTGTGCCGTTGGGTGCGTTCTATCGGTCGGTGACTGTGGACGCACCGCGGGAACCGACCGCCATGCTCGCGGCCGCGCAAAGAACCCTGGAGCGGGAAGAGGGGCTGGTCGTCGTCGTCGATGACGCCGACTTGCTCGATCCGTTGTCGGCCACGCTGGTACACCAGCTTGCGGCCAGTGGCAGTGCACGATTGATCGTGACGATTAGGTCGGGCCACGACGCGCCCGATGCGGTGACGGCGCTGTGGAAAGAGCGGCTGTTGCTGAGTCTGCGCATCGAAGCGTTCACCCGGGACCAGACCGGGGAGCTCGCCCGCGCCGTGCTGGGCGGGGTCGTCGATACCAGGCTGGTCAACGAGTTACACGAACGAGCTGCAGGCAGCCCGCTGCTGCTGCGTCACTTGCTGAGTGCAGGTCGGGAAAGTGGTGTGTTGGTGCGCACGGATGCGGGCTGGCAACTTCGAGGTGCGCTGCGTGCCGACCGCCAACTCTACGATCTGCTTGAGTTTCGCCTGCGATCCTTGGCGCCGGAGGAATTGGAGGCGGTAGAGATCTTGGCGGCTGCGGAGGTGCTCGACTTGGAGATTTTGCGTGGGCTTTGCGATGCCGACGTGGTGGGACGCCTTGAGCGTCGTGGAGTAATCCAGGTGGTTGCGGACGGGTCAAACACGGTGGCGCGGTTGGGTCACCCCGTCTTGGGTGAGGCGGCAATGCGACGAGCCGGGGTGGTGCGTTCGCGGCAGCTCAATGGCATGCTGGCACAACATCTTCGGAAGTACTTGGAGGCGGAAGGGCAGCGATCCAGGTTGCCCGACGTGCGCACCCGGATACAGCTGGCACAGTTCATGATGCGAAGCGATCTGTCGCCAGACCTCGACGTGATCATCGATGCAGCGGGGAGCGCGGTGACCATGTCGGACATCGCACTCGGCGAGGAGCTGTCCCGATTCGCGTTCGATCACGGCGGTGGCCCGCCGGCCGCGATCGTGCTTGCTAGGGCGCTGAGTTTGCAGGGACGCGGCGACGAGACCGAGGCAGTGCTTGCCGACGTCGACCTCGATGGTGCCGATGAGTTGCTGATCGTGCAGTGGGGTGGTCTGCGCGCCTTGAGTCTGTTCTTTAACTGCGGGCAGGTCGAGCAGGCACGGCAGGTACTCGCCGACGTGAAGAATCGTGTCGCTTCCGAGGCTTTCGTCGTTCTCGTCACAGCCCTAGAGGTGTCGTTTGGGTTCTTCTCCGGCGACCTTGCGACAGCGATCGAGACCGGGCCGATGCTGTGTGGATCGGATGTGCTGCCGTTGGCGTCGTTGTGGGCGGCGGTGGCAACGTCGTGTGCGTTAGCCCTCGCCGGCCGGTTTGGCGAAGTTCACCGGATAGCGGATGCGGGGTTGCGGGCGGCTGCGCTCAGCGAATGGGGATCGCAACGGTATGCCATTGGGTTGGCTGAGGCCATGGCGTTGACTGCGGCCGGGGATTTCCCGGCGGCCGAGCGGGTTTGCGAACGCCATGCCGCAATGGCCGCGGGCGTGCCGGCAGCCAACGCGATGGTGGACGCGATGCTTGGGCTTGTGAAGCTTGCTCGCGGTGCGCTGCCGTCTGCCTGCGCTGCATTCCACGATTCGATAGCGGCGATGTCGCAGGGTTTTCCGTCGCCCTGGACGATGCTGGTGGCGGCCTGGTGCGCGCAGGCCGAAGGCGCGCGGGGACACGGTGAGGCTGCCGCCGCCGCGCTGCGCAGGTCGGAGGACGCCTACGGACCGCAGGTCGCCGTGTTCTTGCCCGCACTTGAGCTGGCCCGGGCCTGGGAGCGGGCGTCCGTCGGCCAGACAACAGCCGCCAAGATGCATTCGATGCGTGCCGCGCACATCGCGCACCAATCCGGAATGTACGCCATCGAGATGCGCGCTCTGCACACCGCCGTTGGGTTCGGCGATCAGTCGTGCGCCGCACGGCTGGGCGAGCTCGCCACGATGCTGAACACCCCGTTGGCGGAGGCGATCGCTACCCATGCTCGCGGCCTGGCCGACCACGACGGAGACCTGCTCGATGCAGCGGCAGATCGGTTCGCCGACATGGGGGCTGTGGCGCTTGCCGCCGACGCGGCAGCCCAGGCGGCGCGCGAACACGCACGCGCCGGCCAGCGTGGCAAGGAAATCGAGTCGGCGGCCCGCGCGCACGGGTTGGCCACGCAGGGCGGAATACGAACACCAGCGGTCAATGCCGCGGCGCAACCGCTGCCCATCACCGACCGTGAACGCGAGATCGCGATACTAGTCGCGGCTGGTTTATCCAACCGTCAGGTCGCCGACCGGCTGAGCGTCTCAGTTCGAACGGTGGATGGACACCTTTACCGCATCTTCGCCAAGCTCGGCATCGATGACCGCGACCAGCTCGTCCACTTAGTACGTTTGGCTCGGCCCGAGACCTAAGACGGCAGCCATTACGTGTACACCGGTGTCTACACCGGTGTCGCGACCGGCCACTGGCAGCGCCGCACCATCTGCGCCGATGTCAGCGGTCTGGTGTACCCGCAACGGGTAGGGCTGTGAATTAGTTGAACCGCTGTCAAATTGACGGCTGGCTAGCCAAAAATATTGGTCGGCAATTCACACATCTGCCAGGAGCGGTGAGCCGAGTCCAGGTAGCGTCTGCCCACAGACGTAGCCTGGGAGGTTCGGCAGCCGGTGCAAACGGTGAGCGGGTCGAGGTGGCCGATAGTGGCCCGCGACGACGAATTACGCCAGGCGTTGACGGCATTCGCTGCCGCGGAGTTCCAGGGCGTCGCATTGCTCGGCGATAGCGGCGTTGGCAAATCCACGCTGGCTCGCGCCGTTGCCGACACTCTCGAGTCGCAGGGCCTGACGCTGCGGTTTGTGCTGGGCACCCAGACGGGCCGCACGATACCGTTGGGCGCGCTCTCTCGGTCGGTGACCGCCGACTCGGCACATCAACCCGCCACAATGCTGGCCGCCGCGCATAAAACCCTGGAGCAAGAAGACAACTTAGTTGTCGTCGTCGATGACGCCCAGTTGCTCGATCCCTTGTCGGCCACCCTGGTGCACCAGCTTGCAGCCAGCCGCAGTGCACGATTGATCGTGACGATCCGGACGGACGATACCGTGCCCGACGCGGTGACAGCGCTTTTGAAGGAGCGGCTGTTGCTGAGCTTGCGGATCGACGCGTTCAACCGGGAGCAGACCGGGGAACTTGCCCGCCGCGTGCTCGGCGGTGCCGTCGGGATTCGGCTGATCGACGAGTTATATGGCCGGACTGCAGGCAACTTGCTCATGCTGCGTCACTTGCTAGGTGCAGGTCAGAGAAGTGGTGCGTTAGTGCGCACGGAACACGGTTGGCAACTTCGAGGTCCGCTGCGCGCAGATCGCGAACTCACTGATTTGCTTGAGTTTCGGCTGCGGTCCCTTGCCCCGGAAGAATTGGAGGCGGTCGAGGTTTTGACGGCTGCGGAGGTGCTGGACTGGGAGATCCTGCATGCGCTTTGCGATGCTGAGACGGTGGGACGCCTTGAGCGTCGAGGCGTGATCCAGTTGGTTGCCGACGGATCAGAGACGGTTGCGCGGTTGTTTCACCCCATCGTGGGTGAAGCGGCAATCCGGCTCGCTGGAGTGGTGCGTTCGCGGCAGCTCAATGGCACGCTGGCACAACAACTTCGGAAGCGCCTTGAGACAGAAGTACAGCGCTCGAGGTTGCCTGACGTGCGCGCTCAAATTCGGCTGGCCCAGTTCATGATGCGCAGCGACCTCTCGCCAGACCTCGATGTGATCATCCGCGCAGCGGCGAACGCGGTGACCATGTCGACGGTGTCTCTGGGTGAGGAGCTGGCCCGATTCGCTTTCGATCGCGGCGGTGGCCTGCCGGCCGCGCTTGTGCTGGCTGACGCACTGAGTTGGCAGGGGCGGGGCGAGGAAGCCGAGGCGGTGCTCGCCGACGTCGAACCCTATGGCGGCGATGAGTTGGTGGTGGTGCAGTGGGGCTGTCTCCGCGCCGCGAATCTGTTCTGGGTATGCGGGCAGGTTGAGCAAGCCCAACAAGTACTGGCCAACGTGAAGGATCGTGTGGAGTCCGAGGAGGGCGTCGTTCTCGTCAGGGCCTTGGAGCTGTCGTTTGGGTTCTTCTCCGGCGACCTTGCGACGACGATCGAGACTGGCCCGGCCCTGTGTGCATCGGATGTCCCGCAGTTGGCGACGGTGTGGGCGGCTGTGGCAACGGCGTCTGCCTTGGCCCTCGCCGGGCTGTTCGGCGAAGTTCATCGCATAGCGGATGCGGGGCTTCGGGCGGCTGCGCTCAGCGAATCGGGACCGCCACGGTTCGCTATCGGAGTGGCTGAGGTCATGGCGTTGACGGCCGCCGGTGATCTGCCCGCGGCCGAGCGCGTGTGCGAACGCTATGCCGCGATGGCCGCCGGCGTGCCTGAAGCAGTTGCCATGGTGGACGCGATATTAGGATTCGTGCAGCTCGCCCGTGGTGCGCTGCCGGCCGCGTGTTCCGCATTTCACGAGTCGATATCGGCGTTGTCGCTTGGTTTTCCGTCGCCCTGGACGATGCTGGTGGCTGCCTGGTCCGCGCAGGCTGAAGGGGCGCGGGGAAACGGTGAGGCTGTCGCTGCCGCGCTGCAGAGTGCGGAAGAAGCCAACGGACCGCAGGTAGCCGCGTTCTTGCCGGAACTTGAGCTCGCCCGCGCCTGGGAGCGGGCATCGGTCGGCCAGACGACGGCCGCCCAGATGCATTCGGTGCGTGCCGCACAGATCGCTCGTAACTCTGGGATGTACGCCGTCGAGATGCGCGCGCTGCATACCGCTGTCCGGTTCGGTGACCGTTCGCAGGCCGCGAGGCTGGTGGAGCTTGCCGGAACACTGAACAGTCCCCTGGCGGAGGCGGTTGCCGCACACGCTCGTGGTCTGGCCAACCGCGACGGCGACCAGCTCGACGCGGCGGCAAATCGTTTCACGAAGATCGGGGCACTGGCTCTTGCCGCCGACGCGGCAGCTCAGGCAGCGCGCGAATACGCGCACACGGGACCTCGCGGCAAGAAATTAGCGTCTTCGACCCGGGCACACTGGCTGGCCAGCCAGTGTGGAATACGAACGCCGGCGGTCGATGCCGCGGCACAGCCGCTGCCAATCACCGACCGTGAACGCGAGATCACGATGCTGGTCGCGGGGGGTCTATCCAACCGCCAAATCGCCGATCGGCTCTGTGTCTCAGTGCGGACGGTGGACGGACACCTCTATCGCATCTTCACCAAGCTCGGCATCGAGCGCCGCGAGCAGCTCGTCCACTTAGTTAGGGCCCGGTCCGAGGCTTAAGTCGATGTGAACAACTCGCCGCACGTGGTGACCATCGCTTTGTGCCCGTCGACCCCCAAGAAATGTCGCCCTGGCGCGGTAGGTCTAGGGGTTCTGATGTCAAGTAACGGCGACCAAAAACCTGTTTCGAAGGTTCGACATCTGGTCCGAATGGTCGGGGAGGTCGGGGTAGCGTCTGGCGAAAATGTAGCCTAGCCCGGGAGGTTCGACGGCCGGTGCAAATGGAGAGCGGGTCGGGGTGGCCGATAGTGGCCCGCGATGACGAGCTGCGCCAAGCGTTGGCGGCACTCGAGGATGGCGCGGAGTTCCATGGCGTCGCGTTGGTCGGCGATAGCGGGGTTGGCAAATCGACGCTCGCTCGCGCCGTTGCCGACTCTCTCGAGTCGTACGGGCGGACGGTGCGGTATGTGCTGGGCACCCAAACCGGCTCCACGGTGCCGTTGGGCGCGTTTTATCGGTCGGTGACTGTCGACGCGCCACAGGAACCCGCTGCCATGCTCGCGGCCGCGCAAAAAACCCTGGAGCGGGAAGAGAACCTGGTCGTCGTCGTCGACGACGCGCAGTTGCTTGATCCGTTGTCGGCCACGTTGGTGTACCAGCTCGCGGCCAGTGGCAGTGCACGATTGATCGTGACGATCCGGTCCGGCGACCCGGTGCCCGACGCGGTAACAGCGCTGTGGAAAGAGCGGTTGTTGCTGAGTCTGCGCATTGAAGCGTTCACCCGGGAGCAGACCGGGGAGCTCGCCCGCGCCGTGCTCGGTGGCGTCGTCGATACCAGGCTGGTCAACGAGTTACACGAACGAACTGCGGGCAACCCGCTGCTGCTGCGCGGCTTGTTGAGCGCGGGTCGGGAAAGTGGTGTGTTGGTGGGCACGGATACCGGCTGGCAACTTCGAGGTGCGCTGCGTGCCGACCGCCAACTCCACGATCTGTTTGAGTTTCGACTGCAATCCTTCGCGCCGGAGGAATTGGAGGCGGTAGAGATCTTGGCGGCTGCGGAGGTGCTGGACTGGGAGATTCTGCGTGGACTGTGCGATGCCGACGTGGTGGGACGCCTGGAGCGCCGTGGAGTAATCCAGGTGGTTGCGGACGGGTCAAACACGGTGGCGCGGTTGGGTCACCCCATCTTCGGTGAGGCGGCAATGCAGCGAGCCGGGATGGTGCGTTCGCGGCAGCTCAATGGCATGCTGGCACAACATCTTCAGAAGTACTTGGAGGCGGAACGGCAGCGATCCAGGTTGCCCGATGTGCGCACCCGGATCCAGCTCGCACAGTTCATGATGCGAAGCGATCTGTCGCCGGACCTCGACCTGATCGTCGATGCGGCGGCGAGCGCGGTGACGATGTCGGACATCGCTTGCGGTGAGGAGCTGGCCCGATTCGCGTTCGAGCGCGGCGCCGGCGTGACGGCGGCGCTCGTGCTTGCTGAGGCGATCGGCTGGCAGGGACGAGGCGACGAGGTCGAGGCGGTGCTTGGTGACGTCGACCCCGATGGTGCGGATGAGTGGCTGATCGTGCAGTGGGGCTGTCTGCGTGCCGCGAATCTCTTCTTCACCGGCGGGCAGGTTGAGCAGGCACGGCTGGCACTCGCTGACGTGGGGGCGCGTGTTGATTCTGAGGCGCTGCTCCCGTTCGTCACGGCCATGGAAGCGGCGTTTGCGTTCTTTTCCGGTGACGTCCGGACGGCACTTGACCTCGGGTTGACCGTGTGTACATCCGATGTGCAACCGGTGGTGACGGTGTGGGCGACTACGTCGACGTGTTGGGCGTTGGCCCTCGCCGGGCGGTTTGGTGAAGTCCAGCGTGTAGCGGATGCTGGGCGGGCAGCTATGTTCGATCAATCGGGACCATACCGGTTTGTCATGGGTTTGGCCGAGGTCGTGGCATTGACGGCCGCCGGTGATCACGTGGCGGCCGAACGGGTTTGGGAACGCTATGCTCCGACGACCAGGGTGTGGCCTGCTGCAGACGCCTTCCTGCGCGCCATGCTCGGATTGGTGCAGGTTGCCCGCGGTGCGCTGCCGTCCGCCTGTTCTGCCTTTCAGGATTCGATATCGGCAATGTCGCATGGTTTTCCAGGGGGCTGGTTGATGCTGGTGTCGGCCTGGTCCGCGCAGACCGAAGGCGCTCGGGGAGATGCTGAGGCTGCCGCCACGGCGCTGCGCAGGTCGGAGGAAGCCTACGGCCCGCAGGTCGCCGTGTTCTTGCCGGAGCTTGAGCTGGCCCGGGCCTGGGAGCGGGCATCGGTCGGCCAGACGATGGCCGCGCAGACACATGCGGTACGTGCCGCGCAGATCGCGCGACGGTCCGGGATGTTCGCCGTCGAGATGCGCGCGCTGCACACCGCTGTCCGGTTCGATGACTGTTCGCAAACCGAGAGGCTGGGGGAGCTGGCCAAGACACTGAACACTCCGTTGGCGGAGGCGATCGCGGAGCACGCTCGCGGCATGGCTGACCGCGACGGCGATCTGCTCGATGACGCGGCAGATCGGTTCGCCGACATGGGCGCAGTGGCGCTTGCCGCTGACGCGGCGGCTCAGGCGGCGCGCGAACACGCGCGCACCGGCCAGCGTGGCAAGGAAATAAAGTCGGCGGCCCGTGCACACGAGCTGGCCGCGCAGGGGGGAATACGAACACCGGCGGTCGATGCAGCGGCCCGGCCGCTGCCCATCACCGACCGTGAACGCGAGATCGCGAACTTGGTCGCGGCTGGTTTGTCCAGCCGTCAGGTCGCCGACCGGCTGTGCGTCTCAGTACGAACGGTGGACGGACACCTTTACCGCATCTTCGCCAAGCTCGGCATCGATGACCGCGACCAACTCGTCCATTTAGTACATCTGGCTCGGTCGAAGACTTAGGAGATCCACGCCAGGGGTACGACAGAACGGGTGGGAGTTAGGACGGCCGGTGTCACAGTAACGGCCGCCCGAAGGTTTCAGTCGGAAGATTGGACATCCGCTGCGAACCAGTGAGGGAGTCACACCGCACACCGCCGAACAGCGGACGGCATACGAGGGCGCCGTATTCGATCGCCGGGGCACCGGTTCGGCAGCCTACCTGCGCTAGATTGCGCCCACGCTCAGGGCCTGGCTGTCGGCGACGAAAGGCATCGGCATCCAGCGCGTGGATAGCAGTGACTTCATGGCGTTGCTTGGGATCGGGCGAGACAGCAAAAACCCCTGCGCTCGGTGACACCCATGTTGCAGCAAGGTCAGCGCGGCAGCCTTAGTCTCCACACCCTCGGCAACCAATTGCAGATCGAACGCCTCAGCAAGCCCGATTATGGCGCGGACGATTGCCAGATCTCTGGTGTTTGTCCCCAGCTCGCGCACGAATTGCCTGTCGATCTTGAGCATGTCGACTGGAAGGGACTTGAGGTGCGACAGGACCGCATGGCCGGTGCCGAAGTCGTCGATGGCGATGTGGACCCCGACCTCCTTCAACTCCGCGAGGCTTCTCCGGGTGGTTTCGGTGTCGTGGACCACTGCGCGTTCGGTGATCTCCAGGCAAACCGAGTCGGCATTGATTTCGAACTCCGCGATGGTGTCGGCAACACCACTGACGAAACCGGGGGTGGCCAGTTGAGCGCGCGATACGTTGATGCGCAAGATGGCGGTGTGCCCCACACCATGTGATCGCCACCGGCTGAAGTCGGCGCAGGCGCTTCTGATAACCCATCGGCCCAGTTCCCCGGCGAGGTTCATCGATTCGGCTACCCCCATGAACGAATCCGGCAGCAACAGCCCTCGCGTGGGGTGCCGCCAACGGACGAGCGCCTCGGCCCCCAGGATCGCCCCGGTCCACAAGTCGACCTCGGGTAGGTAGTGGAGCACAAGCGCTTCGCTGTCGATGTCGTCCTGAAGAAGGAGTTCGATATCGCTGCGGATGAGACTCTTGAAGGTAACGTGATCGCACACCGCGACTTGGTTACCGCCCCCGCGCTTGGCCGCCAGGACGGCCTCATCGGCATGGTGGAGTAGATCGGTGCTGTCCTCGCGTCCCGGCATGCCCGACGCCACTCCGATGCTGACAGTGCGGGTGATCATGTGGCCGCCTAGCGCCAGGCGATCACACAGCTTCGTCCGAAGCTCATCAGCAAGTGATTCAGCGGCATCGATTGACATCGGCCGAGCCGGAATGACGATGAACTCGTCCCCGCCTAGCCGACCGATCATGCTCTGACTGCTGGCGCACGCACGAAGCCGTTTCGCGAATAGTTGGATGAACCAATCGCCGGCGGTATGGCCAAAGTAATCGTTGATCGACTTCAGACGGTCGAGGTCGATGTATAACACCGAGACGGGTCCGGGCCGTCCCGCCGCGAGTCTGTCGGAAAGGTGCGCAATAAGCGCTCGACGATTGTGCAGACCGGTCAGATCGTCATGCTCAACCAGATAGCGAAGCTTTTCTTCGGCGGTGATACGGGCCTGGAGCTGCGCGAACAAGGAGGCGACCGCCTCGAGGATGTTGAGCACGCTCGGGTTCCACTTCCGGCCACCAAATTTGACGAAGCCGAGCGCGCCAGTAGTCACTTCACTTGAGATCAGCGGCGCGGCGGCCACCAAGGGCGGCGCGGCGTGGGGGTTTTGCGCGACCCAGTGGCGGTACGCAGTGTTCATCTGGTCAGGCTCAATTACGATCAGTGACTTGGCATCTGGGCAGAGCCTGAATACGGGGTCGGCGCTGGCGAAGTGGACAAGGGCCCAGGGATCCGGGTCGGGAACATTAGGTCGCGGTGGCCACTCCGCGATCAACTTCGAGGCACGGATCTCATGGTCGTTGTGGCGTAAGAATGCGTAGTCCACGTCGAGTTGCTCGACGAGCTTAGCCAGCACCCGTTCGCTCACGTGGACAGCGGTAGATGTAGTCGCCTCCATCAGCAGGGTAGCAACGGCGGGGACGAGACTCCGCGACATGGAGGCCTCCGATATGGCGTGGTGCGTAGGCCGTCGTAGCCACCGCACCCGATTCTCAATTCGTTGACGGGCCAAATAACTCCGGATGACGTCGTTAGAGGACGGCGCCTCCGTTAGGAGAAAAAGAAATCGTCGGGCCACCGCGAAAGCGTTCACGTCAACGCTGTCCCTAGCCTCGCGAGCGTTCTTTGAGTGGTACCCCCCGATGCGCCGATGCCACACCGGCCCGAGCACGTTCAACAGCAATGCCTACGGGCGCGCGGTCGGACGCCAACGGTCTGAGGTTGACGGATCGGGCCGGCGTGACACGCTGGTCGGGCAGGCCTGTACCGGTCACCCGCCAGTCCAGGTCGATGCCGAGTACAGTCGCCAGCCTGGCCAGTTGGGGCAAAGTGAACGTCTGTCCGCCGCTGGGTGCAGCCAAGAACGCTTCCACAGACATGCCGACGAAGGCGGCCAGTTGGCGCAGTGTGCCGTCATCACTGGTGACACGCGAGCAGATCCGGCCTGCTGCGATTCCCTGATGCATCGGGTCCATGGCGCTGGAGTCGTTGACCGGCCTCCGCTTAGGCGCATCGCCACTACGCATGACGGCTCCCCCTCCTGAACACGGTGCTTTCTTACCGGGCCCCCGCATGACCAGGTTCAACGCCGTTTGTCTGGCGTTTTCGCTCGCACTGCTGACCAGTAACGAGGCTGTCATTATGTCGTCGAGCAGACGCAGCGGCCTAGAGTAGCGGGCTACTCTAATTGCATCTAATGGCGATCGCGCCCAGATCTCCCTATGGAGTCGTGCACAAATCTGTCGCCCGAGCTGCGCGAATTGACAGCCGACGCTGGCGATTGACAACCGTTGCGGTAGGAATGGCTAGTGCCCGAGCCGACCGTCCTGCTGCTGTCGACGTCCGACACCGACCTGATCACTGCGCGCGCCAGCGGCAAAAATTATCGGTGGGCCAATCCGTCGCGGCTCTCCGACGACGAGCTGCCGGACCTGCTTGATGTCGACGTCGCGGTGGTGCGGATCCTCGGCGGCTACCGCGCCTGGCAGCCCGGTATCGACATGGTGATCGCCAGCGGCGTCCCCACAGTGCTGGTCAGTGGCGAGCAAGCCGCCGACGCCGAGTTGACGGACCGCTCCACGGTACCGGCCGGCACTGCGCTGCAGGCGCACATCTACCTGGCCCACGGCGGCGTGGACAACCTGCGCCAGCTGCACGCCTTCCTGTGCGACACCGTGCTGATGACCGGCTTCGGGTTCGCACCGCCGGCCGAGACCCCTACGTGGGGAGTGCTCGAGCGCCCGGATTCGTCCAACACCGGCCCGACGATCGCGGTGCTGTATTACCGCGCGCAGCACCTGGCCGGCAACACGGGATATGTCGAGGCGCTGTGCCGGGCGATCGAAGCCGCCGGCGGGCGGCCGCTGCCGGTGTACTGCGCGTCGCTGCGCACCGCTGAACCGGAACTCTTGGACACGCTGAGGCAGGCCGACGCCATGGTGGTCACCGTGCTGGCCGCCGGGGGAGTCACACCAGCCACCGCCGCCGCGGGCGGCGACGATTCCTGGAACGTCGAACACCTGGCGACGCTGGACATCCCGATCTTGCAGGGGCTGTGCCTGACCAGCTCACGGCAACAATGGCACGACAACGACGACGGGCTCAGCCCGCTCGACGTCGCCAGCCAGGTGGCGGTGCCGGAGTTCGACGGCCGCATCATCACAGTTCCGTTCTCGTTCAAAGAGATTGACGACGAGGGCTTGATCTCCTATGTCGCCGACCGGGAGCGCTGCGCACGGGTCGTCGGCCTGGCGGTCCGGCACGCGCAGCTGCGCCGGGTCGCCGCCGCCGACAAGCGGGTGGCCATTGTGTTTTCCGCGTATCCGACCAAGCACGCGCGCATCGGCAACGCGGTCGGCTTGGACACCCCGGCGAGCGCCGTGGCGCTGTTGCGAGCAATGCGCGAGCACGGGTACCGGGTGGGCGAGCTGCCCGGGGTCGACGCCGCCGACGGCGATGCCCTGGTGCACGCGTTGATCGAGCGCGGCAGCCAAGACCCTGACTGGCTCACCGACGGGCAGCTGGCCGCCAACCCGATCCGGGTGTCCGCCAAGGATTATCGCAACTGGTTCGCGACCCTGCCCGCCGAACTGGCTGACGCTGTGCAACGGCACTGGGGCCCGCCGCCGGGCGAGCTGTTCGTCGACCGGACTAACGATCCCAACGGCGAAATCGTCATCGCCGCGATGCAAGCGGGCAACATCGTGCTGATGGTCCAACCACCGCGTGGCTTCGGCAACAACCCGGTGGCGATCTATCATGACCCGGATCTGCCGCCCAGCCACCACTACCTGGCCGCCTACCAATGGCTAGGCAACGGGTTTCCGACCAGCTTTGACGCGCACGCCGTGGTGCATTTGGGCAAGCACGGCAATCTGGAATGGCTGCCGGGAAAGACGCTGGGCATGTCGGCGGCCTGCGGGTCCGACGCCGCGCTGGGCGACCTGCCGCTGGTCTACCCGTTCCTGGTCAACGACCCCGGCGAGGGCGCCCAGGCCAAGCGGCGTGCGCACGCCGTGCTCGTCGGCCACCTCATCCCGCCGATGGCGCGCGCCGAAACCTACGGCGACATCGCCCGTTTGGAGCAGCTGCTCGACGAGCACGCCACCATCGCCGCGCTGGATCCCGGCAAGCTGCCCGCGATCCGCCAGCAGATCTGGACGCTGATCCGGGCCGCCAAGATGCACCACGACCTGGGGCTGACAGAGCGTCCGGAAGACGACTCGTTTGACGACATGCTGCTGCACGTCGACGGCTGGCTGTGCGAGATCAAGGACGTCCAGATCCGCGACGGGCTGCACATCCTCGGCCAAAAGCCGACGGGCGAAACCGAACTCGACCTCGTGCTGGCTATTCTGCGGGCCCGCCAGCTCTTCGGCGGCGAGCACGTTATCCCAGGCTTGCGGCAGGCGCTGGGACTGGCCGAGGACGGCACCGACGAGCGGACGAAAGTCGACGTGGCCGAAGCCGCGGCGCGTGAACTGGTGGCGGCGCTCCAAGCTAGCGGCTGGGATCCCGAAGCGACTGACCAGCTCACCGATAACCCGCACGTGGCCGCGGTGCTGAGGTTCGCCGCCACTGAAGTGGTGCCCCGGCTTGCCGGTACCGCCGCCGAAATCGACCAGGTCCTACAGGCGCTGGACGGCCGGTTCATTCCGGCCGGACCGTCGGGCTCACCGCTGCGCGGTCTGGTCAACGTGCTGCCCACGGGACGCAACTTCTACTCCGTGGACCCCAAGGCGGTGCCGTCGCGGCTGGCCTGGGAAACCGGTGTGGCGATGGCAGATTCGCTGCTGTCCCGCTACCGCGACGACTACGGACACTGGCCGGCATCGGTGGGGCTGTCGGTGTGGGGCACCTCGGCCATGCGCACCGCCGGCGACGATATCGCTGAAGTGCTTGCCCTGCTGGGTGTCCGGCCGGTGTGGGACGACGCGTCCCGGCGGGTAGTGGACCTGGAACCGATCCCGCTTGTCGAGCTGGGCCGGCCCCGCATTGACGTCACGGTGCGGATCTCCGGCTTCTTCCGAGACGCGTTCCCGCATGTGGTGACCATGCTCGACGACGCGGTGCGGTTGGTCGCCGCCCTGGACGAGCCCGTCGACCACAACTACGTCCGCGCGCACGCCCAGGCCGATCTCGCTCAGCACGGTGACCAACGCCGTTCCACAACAAGGATTTTCGGATCCAAACCAGGAACCTACGGGGCCGGCCTGTTGCAGCTGATCGACAGCCGTAACTGGCGTGACGACGCGGACCTCGCCCAGGTGTACACCGCGTGGGGCGGATACGCCTACGGCCGGGGGCTCGACGGGCGGAAGGCGGCCGACGATATGAACCGGCAGTACCGCCGCATCGCCGTGGCCGTCAAGAACACCGACACCCGCGAACACGACATCGCCGACTCCGACGACTACTTCCAATACCACGGCGGCATGGTGGCCACCGTGCGGGCACTGACCGGCCGGGCACCGGCCGCCTATATCGGCGACAACACCCGCCCCGACGCGATCCGCACCCGCACGCTCTCGGAAGAGACCACCCGCGTCTTCCGCGCACGGGTGGTCAATCCCCGCTGGATGAGCGCGATGCGCCGGCATGGCTACAAGGGCGCATTCGAGATGGCCGCGACCGTCGACTATCTGTTCGGCTACGACGCCACGGCGGGGGTGATGGCCGACTGGATGTACGAGCAGCTCACCCAGCGCTACGTGCTGGATCGCCAGAACCGCAAATTCATGGCCCAGTCCAACCCGTGGGCGCTGCACGGTATGGCCGAACGGCTGCTGGAAGCCGTGAGCCGGGGCATGTGGGCGGCCCCGCAGCCCGGCACCCTCGACGGGTTGCGTCAGGTGCTGCTAGAAACCGAGGGCGACCTGGAAGGGTGAAGGGTGATGCTGGCTTTTACATCGCAGGCAAGCTGTCCACCTTTGCGTGGATTCCGTCCGTTCGGGGGTGGAGCCCGGCGTTGCACGGGGGCCGCATACGCCAAGATGGAAGATGAACGTGGTGCTGCGAACAGTGCTGCGGCACTTCACTATCGAGACCACTACGGCTCCGGGCGAGAAGTGGCACACCGGGAACCTTGGTTTCACCCCGAAGGACGGCGGGCGGATCGTGGTGCATCGGCGCCACACCTGAAACACTCGGTTTGCCGCCTGATTGTCGCTTCCGCAGGACGTCAACACTAGATTGGCGCTGTGGCTGCCACCTTCGCCGACATCGCCAAATCGCAGCACATCTTGCTGACCACCTTCACCAAGGATGGCCGTCCCAAGCCGACTCCGATCTGGGCTGCCGCCGACGGTGACCGACTGCTGGTCATCACGGAAGAAAAATCCTGGAAGGTCAAGCGGATCCGTAACTCCCCACGGGTCACGCTGGCCGCTTGCGACCTGCGCGGGCGCCCGAAGAGTGAAGCGATCGAGGCGATCGCGACCATCCTCGACAAGTCGCACAATGCTGCCGTCTACAGCGCTATCGGCAAGCGGTACGGCCTGTTGGGTTGGACATTCAACCTGTTCAGCAAGCTGCGCGGTGGCATGCAGAACAATGTCGGGCTTGAATTGCGGCCCGCGGGCTGAAGCCAGCCGCAGGCAAGTGACTTCGGCAATTGTGAGCGGCAAACGAACCGGCCGCTACGTCGATGCTCCGGCTCGCAGGTGTTCGCCGAAGAACGCGAAGACGCGGCTCCAGGCGTCCTCGGTCGCGACTGCGTTGTAGCCGAATCCCGTGATCCGGAGCAATGGCTGGGCGGGGAGCCTATTCGCGAAGCTGTGCCCGGCGCCGGGGTAGGCCTTGATATCGGCGGTGATGTGCTTGTTCAAAACGGCTTCGCGTAATCGTGTGGCTGCGCCGATGCCCAGCGGATCGCGGCCGCCGAAGCTGGCCACGATCGGGCAGGCCCCGTCCAGCGTTTCGCTGAGGTTGCGGGGCAGCGGGGTGCCGTAGAACGGAGCGGAGGCGCCAAAACCCTTGGGCGACATTACCAATGCGAACTGGCCACCCGTACAGAAGCCGGCGATGCCGACACGGCCGGAGCATTCGGGCATGGACTGCAGGTGATCACGTGCCGCCAGGATGTCGTCAACGGCGCGGCCCCGCTTGGTCAAGAGGTCGCGAAACACTTTGGTGACACAGCGCGCCCAGCCCCCCCGCGCGAACAGGTTCGGAGTAAGCGCCACGTATCCGGCCGCGGCGATGTGATCGGAGATCGTCTTCTTATCCCGGCCGTAGCCGATCGCATCGTGGACCACTACCACACCCGGCCACGGGCCCTGCCCTTCGGGAATGCTCAGCAGCGCATCGATTGGGCCAGCGGGTGTGTCGATATCGATTGTCGTCGTCATACCGGTTATCTAACTGCACGGGCTTCGGCTCGCCCGCGGAACTTGCGCGACCCTGGAGACGTTGCCCTCACATGCTGTCGCGGCTGTTTCTGGTCTACGCACTCGTCGAGCTCACGGTGGTGGTGGCGCTGGCATCGGCGATTGGGTTTGGTTGGACCCTGCTGTTGCTGCTGGCCACGTTTCTCGTCGGGGTCGTGCTGGCCGGTTCGCAGGTTAAGCACCAACTCATTCGGTTGCGGTCGGGCCTGACCACAGCGCGGGCGACCGCGGTGAGCGACGGCGCGCTGGTCGCCCTCGGTATGGTCCTGGTCGTCGTTCCCGGGCTGGTCACCTCCGCGGCCGGGCTGCTGCTTCTGCTGCCGCTGACACGGGCCGTGGCCCGCCCGGTATTGACCGCACTGGCGGTCCGCGGTATCGGTCGGCGCGAGCCGCTGATCACCGTCGCTACCGTCGGCGCTAACCGGTACGCCACCGGGCGCCGCCAACAGCGGCGTGACTTCATCGACGGCGAGGTCATCGACGTTACCGATGTCGAGCCGCCCGCCTTGCCGGGCTGGCCCGAGTAACCTCCATAACCCCGTAGTTTTCCGATGTGACGACGCTGCTGCTCAACGGCCGGGTGTGCAGCTCCACCCACCCCGACGCCACCGCTATGGCGGTCCGCGACGGTGTCGTCGCGTGGCTGGGCAGCGATGACGTTGACCGAGACCAGTTTCCCGACGCCGATGTAGTCGATCTCGACGGCGGCTTCGTGCGCCCGGATTCGTGGACAGCCACATCCACCTCACCGCCACGGGCCTGACGCTCACCGGGTTGGATTTGCGGCCCGCCACCTCCCGTCAGCATTGCCTGCGCATGATCGCCGATTACGCGGGCGCTCACGTCGGCCAGACGGTGTGGGGTCACCGCTGGGACGAGTCCTGCTGGCCCGAAAACGACGCGCCGAGCACCGGCGACCTGGACGCGGTGCTCGGCGACCGGCCCGCCTACCTGGCCCGTGTCGACGTGCAGTCCGCGCTGGCCTCGACCGGGCTGCGCTGGCTGGTCCCGGGATTGGCTGGCGCGGGCGGTTTCACCGCACATAGCAACCCCTCGTCGGCGACGCTCACCACTTGGCCCGGGCCGCAGCCTGCGACTTGCTGACGGATGGACAGCTCGCTGAAGCCCGCGCGGCGGCGCTGGACGCCGCGGCGGGTTCCGGCATCGTGGCGGTGTACGAATGCGCCGGCCTCGACATCGGCGGGCTCGACGACTGGCAGCAGCTGCGGGACACCGACCATGGCGTCGAGCTGATTGGCTACTGGGGCGAGGCGGTCACCAGCCCGGCGCAGGCCCGCGCGCTGGTGGACGACACCAGCGCCCGGGGCCTGGCTGGTGACCTGTTCGTCGACGGGCCCTCGGGTCGCGCACCGCCTGGCTGCACGAGCCGTACGCCGATGCCCCGGACCGCATCGGCACCTGCCATCTCGACCTCGACGCCATCGTTGCGCATGCGCGAGCGTGTACCGAGGCCGGCGTGACGGCGGGCTTCCACGTCATCGGGGACGCCGCGGTCTCGGTGGTGGTCGCCGCGTTCGAACGGGCGGTCGACGACTTCGGCATTGCCGCCGTTGCCCGGTGCGGGCACCGCCGGGAGCATGTGGAAATGGTGACCGCAGACCAGGCAGCCAAGCTGGGCGCCTGGGGCATTATCGCCAGCGTGCAACCCAATTTTGACGCGCTGTGGGGTGGCAGCAACGGCATGTACGCCCGCCGCCTCGGTATTTACCGGGGCAGCAGACTCAATAACTTTGCGCTGTTAGCATCGCAAGGCGTGCCCCTCGCGTTTGGTTCCGACGCCCCGGTGACGGGTCTGGATCCATGGGTGAGTGTGCGCGCGGCAGCCAATCACCGCACGCCAGGCAGCGCGGTGTCGATGCGGGCGGCGTTCGCCGCCGCGACCCGCGGCGGCTGGCGGGCCGCGGGTGTCCGCGACGGTGTGACGGGCACCCTGACGCCCGGTGCGCCGGCCTCCTATGCCGTGTGGGACATCGGGGAACGTGACGTCTTCGCTCCGCGTGACGCCATCCAGCGCTGGTCTACCGATCCGCGTTCGCGGCTGCCCGCATTACCGCGGCTGGGTCCGACCGACGCCTTGCTCCGGTGCCGACAAACCGTGCATCGAGGTGCGGTCATCTATGGCTAGAGAAGCCAACCGCTCCGACCGGAGAACGCGGCGTGATGACGCCACCGAGATCATCCCAGGGGTTGGAGACGACGACACCGGCGCGATCACCACTGAGGCTGACGACGCCGTCGGCGCAGACCTAGAGCTGGAGGAAGACGGGCCCGACTCGCTGGAAACGCCAGCAGCGAAGGACGCCACTGACTCGTCAACAGCATCGAGGCCGACCGTGCGGCTCGGCGCTGCGGTACGGCAGCGACTGCCTCAGCTCGGCACCCTGGTGCTGGCGTGGCTGGCCGCGCTGCTGGCGCGGCTGGACGCGCTGGGCACCGCCCTGCCGGCGCGGCTGGCCGCGCTGGGCACCGCGCTGCCGGCGCGGCTGCCGCGGCTGGGCAAGGCTCTGCTGCCGCGGTTGCCACGGCTGGCCAGCACGACCGGGGCGGCTTTACTGTTTTGGGCCAGCTTCCCTCCGCTGAACTGGTGGTGGGCCGCTGTCGTCGCGTTCGCATTGCTCGCCTGGGTGCTGACTCGTGCGGCCACCACGGCGGTCGGCGGCCTGGGTTACGGCTTCCTGTTCGGGCTGGTGTTCTACCTGCCGCTGCTGCCATGGATTGGCACGCTCGTGGGCGCGATGCCCTGGGTGGTGCTGTCGACGGCGTGCGCAGTGTTTCCGGGTCTCTTCGGCCTGCTGGCCGTCGTGGTGCGCCGGTTGCCGGGATGGCCGATCTGGTTCGCGGTGCTGTGGGGAACGCAGGAGTGGTTGAAGTCGACGGTCCCGTTCGGGGGATTCCCGTGGGGCGTGGTGGCCGCTGGTCAAACCGATGGCCCGTTTCTGCCGTTGGTCCAGCTGGGCGGCGTTCCACTGCTCTCGGTTGCGATCGTGCTGCTGGGCTGCAGCGTGACCGCGATCGCACAGGAGATCGTGCTGCGGTGGCAAACTGCCCGGCCCGTCCGCACCGGCTCCGGTGGTTCAGGCGGCGAGGGTATCGACGGACGCGACGCCGATGCCGACAGTATCGATGCGCCGCCGGCTGTGGTGCTGCCGGCCATTTGCATCTGCCTGACGTTATTCGCCAGCGTTATCATCTGGCCGCAGGTCCGGCACTCGGGCGCGGGAGCAGGTGACGAACCTGCCGTCACCTTGGCCGCCGTGCAGGGCAACGTGCCTCGGCTCGGTCTTGATTTCAACGCGCAACGTCTCGCGGTGCTCCGCAACCACGTCCGAGAGACTCTCCGGCTGGCCGACGACGTACATGCCGGTCGCGCGCCGCGACCTCAGTTTGTTGTCTGGCCCGAGGACGCGTCGGAAATCGATCCGCTGCTCAACCCCGATGCTGCGCAGCAGATCTCACTGGCCGTCGAGGCGATCGGCGCGCCGATCCTGGTCGGCGCGCTGTTTGAGGCTCCGGGCATGACTGAAGACCACCCGGCGTACACGAACACGGTGATCGTCTGGAATCCGGGGACCGGACCGGCCGATCGCCACGACAAGCAGATCGTGCAGCCGTTCGGGGAGTACCTGCCGTGGCGCGGGTTCTTTCGGCATCTCACGCCCCTCGCCAACTTGGCAGGCTATATCGTGCCGGGTAAGAGCACCGGGGTGCTGCACCCGGCAGGTATTCCTGTCGGCGTTGCCACCTGCTGGGAAGTGATTTTCGACCGCGCGTCACGAGAATCGGTCCGCAACGGCGCCCAGCTGCTGGCCGTACCCAGCAACAACGCCACCTTCAACAAGGCAATGAGTGAACAGCAGCTGGCCTTCGACAAGGTGCGCGCCGTGGAGCACGACCGATACGTCGTCGCCGCCGGCACCACCGGGATCAGTGCGGTCATCGCGCCGGATGGTCGCGAGCTGGACCGCACCGGCTTCTTCGAGCCCGCCTACCTGGACACCCAGGTGCACCTCAAGAGCACGCTGACGCCGGCAACCCGCTGGGGTCCGATCATGCAGTGGATTCTGGTGGCGGCGGGTGTCGCCGTCGTCCTTGCCGCGATACGGCAGAATGGGTGGTTCCCGCGTCGGAATCGTCGTCGGCTTCGGTCGGCGGACGACTCCGGTGCGTCTTCGAGCGGACCTGAGGGCGACACGCCGCCCGACGGGGGCGCCGACGACACCCCGCCCGACGGGGGCGGGCAACATTAGGCCAGGCGACATAGACATAGAGGAGCCACATGACCATCGGCCAGCCGGCGTCCCGGGTCCCGGGCAGTCGTCCGAGCCGGCGCACTCTGGTGATCATCCCCACTTTCAACGAACGCGAGAACCTTCCGTTGATCCTGCAACGGCTGCGCCAGGCACGCCCCGACGTGCACGTGCTAGTCGTGGACGACAGCAGTCCGGACGGCACCGGCCAGGTCGCCGACGAACTGGCACAGGCTGACCCCGGCAGGGTGCACGTCATGCACCGCACCACCAAGGAAGGCCTGGGTGCCGCATACCTGGCGGGTTTCGCCTGGGGGCTAGGCCGGCAGTACTCGGTGCTGGTCGAGATGGACGCCGATGGCAGCCACGCTCCCGAACAGCTGCACCGTCTGCTGGACGCCGTCGACGCCGGAGCGGACCTGGCCATCGGTTCCCGCTACGTCGACGGTGGGGCAGTACGTAACTGGCCGTGGCGGCGGGTGGGGCTGTCCAAGGTCGCCAACACCTATTCGCGGCTGCTGCTCGGTATCGGCGTCCACGACATCACCGCCGGCTATCGTGCCTACCGCCGCGAAGTGCTGGAGGCGATCGACCTCGACGGCGTGGACTCCAAGGGCTATTGCTTCCAGATCGATCTGACCTTCCGCACCGTGACCAACGGCTTCGTGGTCGTCGAAGTGCCCATCACGTTCACCGAGCGTGAACTCGGCGTGTCCAAGATGAGCGGCTCCAATATTCGCGAGGCGCTGGTCAAAGTTGCTCGATGGGGCATCGAGGGACGGCTGACCCGGGCTCGCGCCGTGCGCGCCGACGACCTCACAGAGCCGTAGCCGCTGGCATACCGCCAGTGTGTATAAGGCAGCGCGCCCCGAACCCCGAGGCTCAGAGCAGCGGTTTGGCAAGCTGCAGGCGCGGTGGTCAGCTGCCGCGACGGCGCGACCGGATGAGTTCGAGGCGCTCCTTGAGCAGCTCGTCAAGCTCCTCGATCGTGCGACGCTCAAGCAGCATGTCCCAGTGCGTACGTGGCGGCTTGGCCTTCTTCGGCTCGGGCAGATCACCCTCGATCAGGGTGCCTTCCATACCGTTGCGGCACAGCCACGTGCCGGGGATTTCGGCGTCGTCGGCGAACGGGACCTCGAACTCCTCACCATTGTCGGTGCGGTACCGCGCAATTCGACGTGGCGCCAGGTCATGGTTGCGGTCGGTCTCGTAGCTCACGGCTCCAAGGCGGCTGCCTCTCAGGACGCGATCAGCCATCAGCCCGTACTCCTCTAAACTTCCTCTGCGCTAATTTCTCTTCGCGGTTAACCAACGCAGCGACGGTCTGCGTAGTTCCCGGGCTCGGTCCGATTGCCCGCCTCCTCCTCGGGCCGCTCCGCGCCCGCATTGTCGGCGGGCTGCAGTCCGATTTGCCCGCCTCCTCCTCGGGCCGCTCCGCGCCCGCATTGTCGGCGGGCTCAAGACGCGACGTTCCATGATACCGGGATGGCGGTCTGGTGCCGATTAGAGTCGACAGGCGTGACTCGTCGTTCGCGACCGCAACCGTGCCGCTGGTGCGGTCGCGATGTGACTGATAACGGCATGGGCCGTCGCCGCCAGTACTGCCGGCAGTCTTGTCGGCAGCGGGCCTACGAGCAGCGTGCCTCGATCAACGGGGCCAAGTCGGCGTCCCTGCCACGCGACGTGGTGGTGCTGTCGGCCGACGAGGCGGCCTACCTCTCGGATCGCGTCTACCAGGTGCGATGTGCGGCGGAGGACGTCGCCACGGCGCTTGACGAAGGAGCCGGGGCAACCGAATTGCGTGAACTGTGCGACGCGTTGATCCGGGCAGCCAGGGCCGCCGACGGCTGGCGCTGACTCGCGCCGCCACCACGCCGTAAAACTTCCAGACTTCGTGCTTCCTGTGACAGGCGACCCGGATAAGACGCGCCTGACCGTCACCAATAGCTGGCAGGTACAGTCGCGCCATGGACCGCCGGGGTTACGCCAGAGTTGGCTGAAAACCCAGGTCACGGATCGGGTGAGCAAGTCGGCGCGCAGCGCCACTTCGTCATGCAGAAAGCCGGGAACATCGGAAGTTTTGGTAATCCTGCCGGAGTTAGCCATACTCACCCCCGACGTTCTTGGGTTGGAGAGCAGGCACACGACGTCGCTTCGTGCAGCAACTTTCGTGACTCGGCGAGGGCCGCATTCGGCAGTCAGAGACGACCAATGTTAGGCGAGGGGTAGCTACATGGTTGATCAACTCCAGCATGCGACCGAAGCGCTGCGGAAAGCGCTGGTCCAGGTCGAGCGGCTGAAGCGCAAGAACCGTGCGCTGCTGGAACGGTCGAGTGAACCAATCGCGATCGTCGGTATGGCGTGCCGTTTCCCGGGTGGCGTGGATTCGCCGGACGGTCTGTGGGAGATGGTCGCCGGGGGCCGTGACGTGATGTCGGAGTTCCCGACGGATCGCGGCTGGGACCTGGCGGGGCTGTTTGACCCAGACCCCGACGCGCCGCACAAGTCCTACACGCGCTACGGGGGATTCGTCGATGACGTCGCGGGTTTCGACGCCGGGTTCTTCGGGGTGTCGCCGACCGAAGCGTTGGCGACCGACCCGCAGCATCGGATGCTGTTGGAGCTGTCGTGGGAGGCGTTGGAGCGGGCAGGGATTGATCCGACGTCGTTACGGGGCAGCCCCACCGGGGTGTTCGCGGGGCTCATCGTGCAGGGGTACGGCATGCTCGCCGACGAGATCGAGGGCTACCGACTGACCGGCATGACCTCGAGTGTGGCGACCGGCCGGGTGGCGTATGTGTTGGGGTTGGAGGGCCCGGCGGTGTCGGTGGACACGGCGTGTTCGTCGTCGTTGGTGGCGCTGCATATGGCGGTGCAATCGCTGCGTTCGGGCGAATGCGATCTCGCGCTGGCCGGGGGAGTGACGGTGAACGCCACACCGACCGTCTTCGTGGAGTTCAGCCGGCACCGGGGGTTGGCGCCGGATGGCCGGTGCAAGCCGTTTGCCGGGGCGGCCGACGGGGTCGGCTGGTCCGAGGGTGGGGGGATGGTGGTGCTGGAGCGGCTTTCGGATGCGCAGCGGTTGGGGCATCCGGTGTTGGCGCTGGTGCGCGGGTCGGCGGTCAATCAGGACGGGGCCTCCAATGGGTTGACCGCCCCCAATGG
>Ga0187766_10000093_pt1 | contig 43088 bp, 45 predicted proteins | sample 0216_QUI02_MP05__4_FD_132971 | JGI IMG/M metagenome (GOLD analysis project Ga0187766, IMG submission 132971) | Tropical peat soil microbial communities from peatlands in Department of Meta, Colombia - 0216_QUI02_MP05_20_MG | ecosystem: Environmental > Terrestrial > Soil > Wetlands > Peat ... | reverse complement strand
GATGTGGAATAGGCCGAACCGGCAAAAGGATGAATTGCGTGACCGGCAATCGAGGTGACGTTGACGATCGACCCTTTACCTTTCGCGAGTGCGGGCGCCAATCCGCGCGAAAGGGAGAGGGGTGCGAAGAAATTCAGCTCGTACACCCGCCGCCACTCGGCCAAATCGCCATTGAGGCAACCGAGACGTTCCTTGAAGGGGGCCTTCGGCGATATCGCTGCGTTATTGACGAGGGCGTGAAGGGCGTCGCCGCCAAGGATTGCGAGTGTTTCTTTTGTGAAGGCCTCCACACTCGACGGCTCCTCGAGATCGGCGACGATGTGGTGCGTCCAATTCGGATCGCGCTTGCAGTCTGGAGGCACGTCCTCCCGGCTGCAAGTGACGATACGCCAACCCTCGTCGGAGAAGCGCTTGACGGTGGCGTGCCCGATCCCCCGGCTCGCACCCGTGAGCACCAACGTCTTGGTCGCGACCGAGGCATGCGATGTAGCGTGCCCCCTCGGCTTGGTTTGGGATATGGCATGAGACATGACGGCGAGTGTAGCGGAAATCGGCCGTAACGCTAATGTCGCAAATACGGCGCGTCCTCATCGACTGTCCGTGCGCGCCAGGGGCTGATTTCCTGACACGCCAGCCCGACGACCGGCCCGCCCCTGCCTCAATGGGCAAGCAGGACCGGAAGTTTTGCGTCATTGAGCACGGCACGCGTGGCACCGCCGAAAATCGTCTCGCGCATTCGGCTATGCCCATAGCCGCCCATGACGATGAAATCGGCCTTGGCTGCGGCCGCCTCGTCGACAAGCTGTTCACCGACCGGCCAGCCCTTGAGTGCCACATGCTTTTGTTCGGCCCGGATGCCGTGATGGCCGAGCCAATCCGCAAGGGCCTCGACCGGGGGGTCGACCGGCACCTCCTTGGCACCAGAGAGAATGAGAACGCGCTCCGCCTGGGCGAGGAGTGGCAGGGCGGCGGTTGCGGCGCGCGCTGCCTCGGCGCTTCCGTTCCACGCGATCGCGATCGTCTTGCCGATGGTGTCGCGCCTTTCGGCCGGCAGCAACAAAACGGGGCGTCCTCCATCCATAAGTGCTGCCTCCAGGGTAAGGCGCCAATCGATATCGCTGCCCTCGGGCACACGTCCCATCACCACGAGATCGTGGACGCGCGCGCGCGAAGCCACTTCGTCGGGCATCCGCCCGACAATGGCCGTGAAGCGTGCCCCCGCCTTGGCGCCCGACGCCACGACCTTGGCCGCCCGACAAGCGCTGTCGAAGAGGCTATGCGCCGTCTTGGCACGCGTTTCCCCCTCCCGCTCGGCCATCGCCATGATATCTGCGACCACGGGCCCCGCCGCGCCTTCGCCCAGCATTCTGAGAGCGTCTCGCGGATCTGGCTTCACATGCAGCACGTCCACGAAGGCACCGAGCTTTCGCGCGAGCGTCAATCCCGTAACCAGCGCGCCGTCGGTCGTCTCGTAGCCCGTGATCGGAGCTAAGATACTCTTGATCGCCATCGACTCCTCCATAGGCCCGGTTGCGAGAGATGACTGTTTCCCCGAGATTACTGCCAGGGGGCGCAACTTGCGTGATCTAGATCAATGAGTGGCGCCGGCAATGCCGAGCCTGCTTCGAACAAGTTCGAGCGCCTCCGGAAGAGTACCGCCAACGTCGATTTTGCCCCATCTCATAGGACCCAGCGAATACTGAAGCTGGCGGTGCAAGACCGCAACCGTTGCATCCGAGGCGTCGTTGTGCCGGCCGGTTATCCTCGAAGTAAGCACTTCGCTCGGTGCTTCGAGCCATAGTCCATCGAACCGGACCCCGCACCCACTTGCGACGGCCTCGATCGAACGCCGCTCCTCGGGCCGAGCGTACACCGCATCGGTAACGACGGCATGCCCCGCCGCCAGGGCCTCCCGCGCACGCACGGCGAGGGTCGTGTAGACCCGCTCGGTTATTTCCGCCGTATAGGCTTCGGGACCGAGCCGTTCGAGTGGTGCCACGCCGATAAGCTGCTTTCGGATCACGTCGCTGCGAAGCACGATCGCACCTGGTGCAGGATCGATGCTCGGTGCTGCTTCGCGCGCGAGGGTCGATTTCCCGCTCCCCGACAGCCCGCCGATCGCCACGAGCCGAGGTGCGTGGGGCGCTGCATATTGCAGAGCGAGACCGAGGTAGGGCTTCACCTCCGCGAGAAGCTGCCGTGAGGCGAGGGCATCGGATTGCGCCGATGCCATGGCAACACCTACGACGGCGCGAACAGCCGCACGCGCTGAGAGAAAGAGCGGCAGCGTCGCAAGGCCCGAGAGATCGCCGAGGCCGTCAAACCGGGTGCCCTCCGAGAAATAACGGTTGAGCACGAGGTTGGCAAATTTGCGCAGGCCCAGGCGATCGAGGTCCATAAGCAGGAACGCCAGATCGTATAGTACGTCGATGCAGGAGAGGCGTTCATTGAATTCGATCGCGTCGAAGAGTACCGGTCTTCCGTCGATGGAACAGATGTTCCGCAAATGGAGGTCGCCATGGCAATGACGCACAAGGCCGCGCACGCGTCTCGATTCGAGTAATGGTCGCACGCGTTCGAGTGCAGCGTCACTTGTCGTTCGCAATCGCGCCACGGCGTCGGGCGGAAAGCACTCTCCCGCTTCTCGCAAACCTTGATCGTTGTCGGCAATCACACGTGCAAAATCCGCGGCGTTGCCTTGATCGGGCCGACGCTCGGCGCTCTCATGAAAGCGCAAGATCGCATCGGTGAGTTCGGTCATGAGATTTGCGTCGAGTGCGCCGCGTTTGGCGAGCCGGTCGAAGAGCAAGGATTGATCGAAACGCCGCATCACGACGACCCAGTCGACCGTTTCTCCGACGCCGCCGACGGCAAGCGCACCGGATGCCGCGCGGACGATCGGCTGAGTGCCCAAATAAAGCCCAGGTGCCGTGCGCAAATTAAGCCTTACCTCAGCCTCGCACGCCCGCCTGCGCAGCTCTACCGTGGAAAAGTCCATATAAGGGAAACGCACTGCGCGCTTAAGCTTCAATGCCCGCTCCCCGACAAGGATGACGACAGCGCCGTGGGTATCCACGCGCGTCACCGAAGCGCCACCATGACTCCGTGGGTCGGCGAGGAATGCGATCGCTTCGCTCTGATCTTCGACCACGTGGCTCGGCCTGCGCATATCGGCCGTCCTCAAATCTTGCCTGCGTCGTAAACTGTCTCCCGCCTGACGCGGCTACGGTCAGCGCTCGGCGTCGCCTCGCCCATACACGGCCAACGGGGCCATTTCCCGGCTGAATGTTTCCGGCGGTCGGCGGATTTAGCGCGCATACTCCCGGCGCAGTTCGGGAATGCCAGCGGGATCCTCGTGGATGATTACTTCTGCGCCTGGGAAGGCTTCTAGAAGCCTTGCCTCGACCGAATCGGAAATCTCATGGGCACGCGCGAGCGTGATGTCCGGATTCATTTCGAGGTGAAGTTGTATGAAGAGCGTTGGGCCGGCGGAGCGGGTGCGCAGATCGTGCATTGCGACCACGTGCGGATTTTCTGTTACGATCTCCTTGATACGAGAGCGGGCATCGTCGCGCAGCTCTCGGTCCATGAGCTGATCGAGTGATTTTCGCGATATCTGCCAGGCGCTGGCTACGATGAATGCGGCGATGCCGATGGCGAATATCGGATCCAGGATGTGCCAGCCGAACTGCATCCCGAGAAAGAGCGATATCAGCACGCTGCCGTTGACCAGCAGATCGCCGAAGTAGTGAAGCGCATCGGCGCCGATCGCAACGGAACCGGTGGCGCGCACGACGTAGCGCTGAAAACTGACCAGGCCGATCGTGACCACGATTGAAAATGCCATCACGGCCATGCCGATGGCGCCGTTATGCACCGGTTGGACGTCAAAGAGGCGATGGCCGGCCTCGAATATCAAGAACACCGCCGAGCCGGCAATGAACGCGGACTGGCGAAGCCCGGCAAGCGACTCCGCCTTGCCGTGGCCGAAACGATGCTCTCGGTCGGCCGGCGTCAATGCGTGGCGCACGGCGAGCAGATTGATGATTGAAGCTGCAGCGTCGAGTAGCGAATCGATCAGGGTCGAAAGCAGAGCAACCGAATCGGTCACCAGAAAGGCGGCGATCTTCGCGACGATCAGCACGGCCGCGGCAGCCACCGAAGCATGGGTTGCCGCGGTCATCAAGCGCGCGTTCCTCGTGCTCGTAACCGACGCTTGGATCATCGCGCAATCGCCTCCTCAGCGATCAAGGATCAAGGATAGAGCCGCTCGGTCCGCCAGCCATTCCCTTGGCGCCGATAGACGACGCGCTCGTGCAATCGAAAGGGGCGCTCACGCCAGAATTCGATGCGCGACGGTGCGACACGAAAGCCCGACCAATAGGGCGGGCGCGGCACTTGGCCGAAGCCGTATTTTGCCGCGTATTGAGCCACTTTTCGCTCGAGTTCGAAAATCCCTGCAAGCGGTCTCGATTGCTGGGAAGCCCAGGCGCCAATCTGGCTTTGCCGATGCCGCGTCGCGAAATAGGCGTCCGCCTCCTCGGCGGAGACGGGCATGACTGTCCCTTCGATACGCACCTGGCGGCGCAGGGACTTCCAATGAAAGCAAAGTGCGGCATGCGGGTTCTCCACGAGTTCGCGTCCTTTTCGACTTTCGGTGTTCGTGTAGAACACAAAGCCCGCCGAATCGACATCCTTAAGGAGCACCATGCGTGCCGAGGGCACACCACGGGCGTCCGCCGTGGCCAGCGCCACGGCGTTGGCGTCTGAAGGCTCTCCGGTCTCGGCTTCCTTCAGCCATTGGCGGAAAAGCTTTATCGGATCCTCGGACGAATTTTCGTTCATGACACGTTCAACACGATTTCTCTGGCTAGGTGCGGCAACGCGCCGCGTTTGATATAGATCGCGATCCACCATCCTGCCTGACAAATGCTGCATTTCCGGCGAGCATTCGTCGCCTTGTCCGCCGCGCTTTTCGGGAGCGCAGCATAGGTCGAAGGCGGTCTTGTCGTATTCCGACAGGTCCGCTACATCATGACCGATATCGCCCTGGCCCGGAAGGGTTCGGGATTAGCGGCAACAAGCGAGGTTCGTTGATGACATTCAAAAATATCACCGTTGCGGCAATGATAGTTCTTAGTCTGGCCGCCTGCACTCAAGGACCGAACGGTGAGACCGAGACCCCGCTCGGCGGAACGAAGCAGACGGTCGGCACGATCGGGGGGGCAGGCGTTGGGGCCTTGATCGGCAATCAGATCGGCCACGGCTCAGGCAATGTGGCGGCCACCGTGGTAGGCGGCCTGCTCGGCGCCTTCGTCGGAAGCGAGATCGGCAAGTCTCTAGACCGCGCGGACCAGCTGGCGATGCAGCGCACGACCCAGACGAGCCTCGAAACGACTCCTATCGGCCAGTCGAGCGCTTGGCAGAATCCGGATACGGGCCATTCGGGCACCGTAACGCCCGTCAGAACTTACCAAACGGACGCAGGCCAGTATTGCCGCGAGTTTCAGCAAACCGTCACGATCAGTGGCCAAACGCAGCAAGCCTACGGCACCGCCTGCCGGCAGCCAGACGGAAGCTGGAAAATAGTCAGCCAATAGGCTTTCGCCGGGCCATCCCATCCAGCCGTTTCCCGTGTCGGGGAGCCTTGCCCCAAGGCCGATCCGGTGCAAGCCGGATAGCGAGGCAAAAGTCGCGGTTTCTTGAGAAGTGTCTGATGCGATTGAATTCCCGCGTCGGCGGGAGGTCGCTTTGACCCCCTCGAGCTTTTGTGTAGGATGCGCCGGCCCGGTAAGTCATTCCTGTAATTCACGCAAAGGGCAGCGAAAGGGGCGACAATGACCCAAGCAGCGTCACTAATGAACGGCAAGCGCGGTCTCGTCATGGGCGTGGCGAACGACCGGTCGATGGCTTGGGGTATTGCCAAGACACTCGCAGCGCACGGTGCGGAGCTGGCGCTCACCTACCAGATCGACCAGCTCGAGCGGCGCGTGCGTCCGCTTGCCGAATCGGTGAATGCGCCACTCGTGCTGCTTTGCGACGCGATGGACAGTGCGAGCTTGGATGCCGTGTTCGATGCGATGGCGAGTCGTTGGGGTTCCATCGATTTCATCGTGCATGCGATCGCCTTCTCCGACCGCAATGAGCTGACGGGCAAATACGTCAATACGAGTAAGGACAATTTCGTCCAGACGATGCTGGTCTCCTGTTATTCGTTCACCGATATGGCGCGTCGCGCCGCACGACTGATGCCCCAGGGCGGGAGTCTCCTGACGCTGAGCTATTACGGTGCGGAGAAGGTCATGCCCCACTACAACGTCATGGGCGTGGCCAAGGCAGCACTCGAGGCGAGCGTGCGCTATCTGGCTGTCGACCTCGGCGGACAGCAGGTTCGCGTGAATGCCATTTCGGCAGGACCTGTCAAGACGCTGGCGGCTTCGGGCATCGGCGACTTCCGCTACATCCTCAAGTGGAACGAGCATAACGCGCCCTTGAAGCACAACATCACGACAGACCAGGTCGGCGGGGCCGCACTCTATTTGCTGAGCGATCTCGGCGCCGGCGTGACAGGCGAGATCCACCATGTCGACGCGGGATATCACGTCGTCGGAATGATGGCGGTCGACGCGGTCCCCGCCATCAAGGAACTTCTACAGACCGTCAAGACCACCCTATGACGGAAGCACCGATGCGCGGGGATGCTTCATAATGCCCGGCAACAGCTTCGGACACGCATTTCGCTACACGACTTGGGGCGAAAGCCATGGCCCCGCGATCGGATGCGTGGTCGATGGCGTGCCGCCGCGTATTCCGCTGGCCGAAGCAGATATCCAAAAGTGGCTGGACAAGCGCCGGCCGGGCCAATCCCGTTTCACGACCCAGCGCCGGGAGCCAGATCAGGTGAGGATCCTGTCGGGCACATTCGAAGGGGCCACGACCGGGACTCCGATCTCCCTCCTCATCGAGAACGTCGACCAGCGCTCGAAAGACTATAGCGAGATCAAGGATCTCTACCGTCCCGGCCACGCGGACTATACCTACCAGGCAAAATACGGAATCCGCGATTACCGCGGCGGGGGACGGGCGTCGGCGCGGGAGACGGCGTGCCGAGTGGCGGCGGGCGCCATCGCACGCCTGATCCTGGGCGACCGCGTGTCAATCCTCGGCGCCATGATCCAAATGGGCCCGCACAAGATCGACCCCCACCGATGGGACTGGACTCAAGTCGAACAGAATCCCTTCTTCTGCCCGGATGCGGCTGCCGCCAAGGCCTGGGAGGTCGAGCTCGACGCCATCCGCAAGCGAGGCTCCTCCGCGGGGGCGATCGTCGAAGTGCATGCCTCCGGCGTGCCGGCCGGGTTGGGCGAGCCGATCTACGACAAGCTCGACGCCGACCTTGCCAAGGCGATGATGAGCATCAATGCGGTCAAGGCCGTCGAAATCGGCGACGGTTTCGCAGGGGCCGCTACCCCCGGCGAAGAAGCCCACGACACGATGCGCATGCGCGACGGCAAGCCGGTATTCGTCACAAATCATGCGGGTGGCACGCTTGGCGGCATTTCGAACGGCGCCGACGTCGTCGTGCGATTTGCGGTCAAGCCGACGAGTTCGATTCTCATCCCGCAACAAGGCGTCAACGCGAATGGCGAGGAGGTCGAGGTCGTCACCAAGGGGCGCCACGATCCGTGCGTCGGCATACGCGCGGTACCCGTCGGCGAAGCCATGATGGCGATTGTGTTGGCCGACCACCTTTTGCGCCACCGTGCCCAGTGCGGATGAAAATGAAATAGCGGATTGCGCGACCGCCGACGCCGTCAGTTGCGTCGGCACCAACTGGAGAAGTGCGATGCCACAGCCGAGCCGCATCATGGCGCTCAAGGTTCCGGCCGAAGGATCGGCGGAGGAAGACGTAAAGGCGTTCTACGCGAAGTGCCGCGAGAAACTGGGCCTCGTGCCGAACGTGTTGCGCGCCTATCAACTTCGACCCAAGAAACTGCGCAACTTCATTGCCTTCTACAATGAGCTGATGCTCGGCGATTCGGGCCTCAGCAAGCTCGAGCGGGAGATGATTGCGGTCGTCGTGTCGTCGATCAACCACTGCTACTATTGCCTCGTCGCGCACGGACAGGCGGTGCGCAAGCTCTCCGGGGACCCTCAATTGGGCGAGATGCTGGTCATGAATTATCGCGTCGCATCGCTCGAGCCGCGCCATCGCGCGATGCTCGATTTTGCAGCCAAGCTCACCGAGCGGCCGCATGCGATGGAGGAGTCCGATCGCGCTGCCCTTCACGCGGCCGGCTTCAGCGAGGAGGACATCTTCGACATCGCGGACGTCGCGGGTTTTTACAACATGTCGAACCGGGTCGCATCGGCGGTCGAAATGATGCCCAATCCGGAATATCACGCAATGGACCGCTGACCGTCCCACAACACCTCACCTCTTCTCGGGAATCGCTGGCATGCGGTGGTTGAAACGTATCGTCGTTGGATTTTTCGCGATCGTCGGATTCGTCGTCGTAGCGCTGACGGTTCTCGGCGTCTGGATCGGCACGAGTGCTATCAGATCGAACATCAAGGCGGTCCCGGATACCGCGGTATTGCAACTCGATCTCTCGAAAGGGCTCGCGCAAGGAAGTGGCGACGATCCGTTTAGCGGGCTCTTCCAGCGCGACCGGCTCACGCTGCGACAGATCGAAGAGGCGCTGAACCACGGCGCCAATGATGCGCGCGTCAAGGGCCTCGTCATGCGCGTGGGTAGCGGGCTCGGTTTCGCAACGACGCAGGAGCTCCGCGACGCCATAGCCGATTTTCGCAAGGCTGGCAAATTTGCGCTCGCATTCGGCGAGAGCTATGGCGAAGGTGGGGGAGGAAACGGCGCCTATTATCTCGCAAGCGCCTGCGAGGAGATTTGGCTCCAGCCATCGGGTGAGGTCGGTCTCGCCGGTGTTGCCGCCGAGACGCCCTTCCTCAAGGGAACACTCGACAAGCTCGGCATCGTCCCGCACTTCGCCAAGCGCGAGGAATACAAGAATGCGATCGATCAACTGACCGATGCCGCATACAGCCCGGCATTTCGCGAATCGATGACGAGCCTCTTGAGCTCGATCTACGACCAGCTCACCAAGGGCGTCTCAGACGGCCGCGGCTTACCGCTCGACGACGTCAAGATGCTCGTGGACCGCGGCCCATTCCTGGCGAACGATGCGCTCGGCGCCAAGCTCGTCGACAAACTGGGCTATCGCGACGAGGTCGAGGATGCGGCGCGTCGGCGCGCCGGCAACGGAGCCAAATTGATCGGGCTTCGGGATTATTTCCAGGCGACGCGCGAGGCGCGCACAGGCGGACACGTGATCGCGCTCGTCGAGGGCAGCGGTCCGATCGTGTCGGGCGAGAGCGATTTCGACAACCCGCTCGACGGGACCGATCGAATCGGCGCCGACACCATGACCGACGCACTCGACGAGGCCGCGCAAAGCCGCACGGTCGAGGCGATCGTTCTGCGGGTCGACAGCCCGGGTGGCTCTTACGTCGCCTCGGACACAATCTGGCGTGCGGTCGAGCGAGCAAAGCAGGCCGGCAAGCCAGTCATCGTTTCGATGGGCAATGTGGCGGCGTCGGGCGGATACTTTATTTCAGTTCCGGCGAGCAAGATCGTCGCCGAGCCCGGTACGCTCACGGGCTCGATCGGCGTTTTCGGCGGCAAGTTCGTCGTGACAGGCCTCATGGAGAAGCTCGGGATCAGCTTCGATTCGGTCGGGTTCGGCGCCAACGCCGAAATGTGGAGCGCCACACGCGATTTCACGCCGGAAGGCTGGGCCAAGCTTCAAGCCTCGCTCGACGCTGTCTATAAGGACTTCACGGGCAAGGTCGCGAAGGGTCGCGCCTTCGACGCAGGCCGGATTCCATCGGTTGCGAAGGGCCGGGTCTTCACCGGCGACCAGGCGTACAAGAATGGGCTGATCGACGCCCTTGGCGGACTGCCCACGGCGATCCAGCTCGCGCGCGAGGCCGCCAACATCAAGCCGGAGGAGACCGTCCGACTCGTCGTCTACCCCCCGCCAGGCCGGGAATTCCGGCGGCTGTTGAGGGAGCTCTTTGCCGATGACGCCCGCGTCGAAGCAAGAGTGGTGTCGAGCTTGGCCGAACGTCTCGGCGACACGGTCTCGGCACTCCACCCGCTCGCGGTGGAGCTGCCGGCATTGCTCTCGCGAGAGGAAGCCTGGCTTCTCGCTCCACCCGTCGAAATTCGATAGGGCCCGTCGTTATTCGTCGCGGGGTGTCTCGCGCAGTCGCTTGGTCGCGCCGCGGCGAATCTTGCCATCGAGGCGCCGGCGGCGTGCCGCGGCCGTTGGCTTGGTAGGCCTGCGCGGGGTTGGCGGCTTCTCGGCCCGGCGGATCAGTTCGATGAGCTTTGCCATCGCCTCGTCGCGATTGCGAGCCTGGGTGCGGTGACGCTGTGCCGTAATGATGAGCACGCCGTGTTGCGTGAGACGCCGGCCGGCGAGGCGTTCGAGCCTCGCCCGAACCCCGGGGGGCAAAGACGGGGAGCGGCGAACATCGAAGCGTAATTCGACCGCAGTCGCGACCTTGTTGACGTTCTGTCCGCCGGGGCCGGACCCAAGGACGAATCTCTCCGCAATCTCGCCTTCATCGAGCGCGATATTGGCCGTTATCCGGATCATGCATGGTACTAGATCAGCCTCGGCAGAGCGCACCAAGCAAAAACAACACGTTTTGGGTCGACCGATTGCCGAGCACGATGGCGCAACCTCGAGAAGGCGGCGCTCACGCGGGCTGCAGGCGAGGCCGCACGGGGCGTTGGGCGAAGTAGGCGCGGATAGCACCGATCAGGGCCGCGAGCGTTCCGGCGGAGAGCGTGATCCAGCTCGGCCGAATGCCGATCATGAACGTGAAATTCGCGTCAAGCACGCGCATCGGATCGACGTCGAGCTTGATCCAGTAATAGGACGCCTCGCCCAACGCCATCGCCAAAGTCGAAGCAAGCGCCAACACAAAGAGCGCCCAAAGGGGGACGTGGCTCTTGTTACCGCAAAGCCAAGCCATCACGCGATAGCCCATCAGCCAAGCGAAGAGGCCCGACATCCACATCGCCTCGTCTACGTTCACCTTGCTTTGATAGAAAAAATGTATGAGCGCCAACACACCGACAACGTAAACAAGCTGGTGAAGTCGCCGCCATCTCTTCCCGCCGAGCCAGCGAACGGCGCCGTCAGTCGATGTGGCGGCCAAGGCCGTGAGCATCAAGAGGGCTGTGAATCCAAGTGTGAGATAAAAGCGCAAGGCGATTTCCGAAACGACTTTTTCGAGATCGAATGCCTGATCCATCACGTAGATGCAAAGATGCAGTGAAGCGTAGAAAAATGTGGCGACACCGATCATGCGCCGCACGAGGACAAGGTGCGGCCACTGGAGGATTTGCCTGACCGGCGTGATCGCGAGCGAGGTGAAGAGTAAGCGGATTGTCCAAAGGCCGATCTCGTGGGTCGCCGCGTTGATGGGGCGAGGCCCGAGCTCTCCCATGACGTAGGCGAGCCCGGTCCACGCGGCCGGGACGAAAAGGGCCCCAAAAACCAACGTTTTGAAGGGCGAAAGGCGGCCGCTGCGATCGAGCCAGGGGGTTATCATGGATCTCCTTAGCGCATCATTTCGCCCCTGGGGACAACGATTTCGAGTCAACTTCCGTTCAAGTTACCGCGAGCGCTGAAGATCCTGTGCGGTGCCAGCGATTTCTCGAATATATAAATATACAGGGACAGCGCGGTCGCAAAGTTTTGATCTCACTCGACTTGATTGCCCCTTCAACCCATGATAGCGAAAACGTGCGGCGTTCGGCTGTAAATCCGTCCCGCCCGGCACGGTATCCATTTCCGATGTTTAGCCGGCTGAGTAACGGCCATCCGAGAGTACCAAACGAGAGAGGTGTCATGTTCCGTCGCGCCAGCGTCCTTGCGCTTACCTTCATCGTGTGCGTGGTCGGTGCGGCACAAGCGCAAAACGCTCCGCCCGTTCGTATTCGGGGCCAAATCGCCGCCATCGACGACACTTCAATGACGATCGCCACGCGCGAAGGACCGAAGGTCACGCTCAAGCTCGCCGACAATCTCGGCGTCAACGCCGTTGTGCGGGCGAAGCTGTCGGCCGTGAAACCGGGCACCTTCATCGGCACGGCGGCGGAAGCCGCCCCCGACGGAAACCTCCGCGCGCTTGAGGTACTGATCTTCCCGGAGGCTTTGCGCGGCTCGGGCGAAGGCCACTATGATTGGGATCTCAAGCCCGGCAGCACGATGACGAATGCGACGGTGACGGCGGTGGTCAAGGGAAAATCGGGGCGCAACCTCGAACTTTCGTACAAGGATGGGACCGCCACGGTCACGGTTCCGCCGAAGACTCCAATCGTGACGTTCGTGCCGGGCATGCGCGCCGACCTGAAGAAGGGACAAAAGGTCTTTGTCGTCGCCAACAAGGGGGCTGACGGCCAACTTACCGCCCTGCGGGTCAATTACGGCAAGGGCGTGGCACCCCCGATGTAGTTAGCGGTGTCGGGCGCTGTCCGCGACTTTTCCAGTTTGCCTCCCGCTCGCGGAAGCCCTGTTCGCCAACTTATCGCGCTGCCGTGGCGCCGGCTCGTACGTGCGGGCGGCGATGGCGATCTTGAAATTGTGCATCCCATTGACGCGCGACCTCCGCAAGGCGTTCGCAGGCGCGAAGCGGTTACCTCATTGTAATTCCGCAGAGATCGCGAGGTCGATTAAGGGAATCTTCGAAGCATAAAATAATAATATAAGCACTTACTGATAAATTATATTGTCACAAATATTCAATCGACAGAGAAAAAATAAATACTTCTGGACTATTTGAGGGGACGCGATCTAGTCTCGTCCTTACTTTGAAGTTGTCGATCGGCTGACCCTATTCGCCCGTGGGCGATCTGAAATACAGCCGATCAGGACGCAGGAGTATGACCATGACGAATGATAAGCTTCGCGCACTCACCGCGCAGGAAGTGGAGGTTGTGAGCGGGGGTCTCTCCCTCCCGATCATTGTTAAAAGTCCGCCAAACCCGATCCTCATTGGCCATAAGCCCATCATCAATCCACCTTGGGGGCCAAATCCGCCGCATTTCCCGAAGTTTCCTATTCCGCAACCGGAGTGACGAGGCTTGTTTGCCTCCCCCGAGAATCCGGGCGGCCACTGGGAAGGAAATCGGGCTTAGGCCTGTAAACACGGGCGCGGCGTCGCGATAAAGACACCGCGCCAGCCACGTCATCGACCAAAACGCCCCGCCGGTCACTACCGGCGGGGTCATTATCTGACTTGGCAATTATTTGCCATCGCAGCGAGCGACGGTTGCCGCATCGGCTTACTTTCGGGAAAATGTCGCGACCAGTTCGAGATGGGGCGACCAGAGGAACTGGTCGACCGGCTGAATCCAATCGAGCGTGAAGCCGCCGTCGATGAGTGTGCGCGCGTCGCGTGCGAACGTCGCGGGATTGCACGACACCGCGACGACGCGCGCAACACCGCTGCGCGCAAGCATTTCGGCTTGGGCGCGCGCACCAGCGCGCGGCGGATCGAACACCACCGCTTCGCAGGGCCGAAGTTCGTCCGGTGCGAGGGGGCGGCGGTCGAGATCCCGCCTTAGGGCCGTGACGCGCAACCGTGGGTACGCCCCCACCGCAACCGCCATCGCTTCTACCATATCGCCATCGCCCTCGACGGCGTGAACCGTGCGACCCGCGGCCGCGAGTGCGAAGGCGAACGTGCCGCAGCCGGCATAGAGGTCGGCGACGCGCGACGCCGGACCGACTCCCTCCTCGACCGCAAGGCGCAACGCTGTTTCGCCCTCCGAACTCGCTTGAAGGAAAGCGCCGGGCGGTATTCCGACCGCGATGTCGCCGAAGCGCATACGCACCGGGCGACGCTCCAGGATGGTTTCCGTGCCGCGCGATCGTGGATGCTTGCGGGCGATCCGCGCAAGATCGTGCGCTTCGGCGAATGCCGCAAGGGATTCACGCCGCTTGAGGCCGAATTGCGCGCCGGTCGCGAGCAGCAAGTCGAGCCCGCTGTCGCTCTTCAGCACCGCGACTTCAGCCGCGTTGGCAGGGTCGAGCAGCCCTGACAATAGCTCGCGCAGGGGCGCCACTAACGCCACGATCTCGGGGATCAGCACAGGGCATTCGACGAGATCGATCACCTGGTGGCTGAGTCGGGCGTTGAGGCCGAGGACGACATCATGCTTGCGACGCATGGCGCTAAATTCCGCACGCCGGCGGGAGCCAGCCGGCAATACCTTCAAGTTGCGGATTTCGCGCACCGCGACACCCTGTCGCGTGAGGGCCTCGCCGAGCAGGGCAAGCTTCCAGTGGCGGTAGTGGTCGGCTGAAAGATGCTGAAGCGCACAGCCCCCACAATGCCCGAAGTGTCGGCAGAGGGGCTCACCGCGGCCCGGCCCTTCTGCAAGTATAGCCGTAACTCGCCCCGCGAAACCGTCCGGTCGAGGCTGTCCCAGACGCGCACGCACGCGGTCGCCGGGCGCCGTGAATGGCACGTAAAGCCGCCGGCCGTCCTCGAGGGTGCCGATGCCGTCACCGCGCGCGCCGATCTTTTCGATGTCGATTTCGAGTTCGACCTTCACGGCACCTCGACCCCGAAGCGTGCCGCGATAAGAAATTCCTTGTTGCCCTCGGCACCGGCGATGGGGCTATCAACAATGCCGAGTACGCGCCAGCCTGGAAGGCTCTCGAGCCAGTCCTCGATGCGATGGCATACCGCCCGGTGAAGCGTCGGATCGCGCACGATCCCCCCTTTGCCGACTTCGTGAGGTCCGACTTCGAACTGGGGCTTGATCAGTGCCACGAGTGCTGCGTTCGGCGCAACAAGGGCGAGTGCTGCCGGCAGCACTGTCGCGAGACCGATGAAGCTAGTGTCACAGACAATGAGGTCGACCGGTGCGGGGACATGCTCGCGCGTCAAATGGCGTGCGTTGGTGCGCTCCAATACGATCACACGAGGATCTTCGCGGAGTTTCCAGGCAAGCTGGCCCTGCCCGACATCGACCGCATAGACTTTGACCGCCCCTTGCGACAGAAGCACGTCGGTAAATCCGCCCGTCGACGCCCCGACGTCCAAGGCCGTCCTTCCTGCCGGATCGATCCCGAAATGCTCAAGCGCATGCGCAAGCTTGAGCCCGCCACGTGACACCCACGGATGATCGGCTCCACGCAGCGAAAGCGGCGTTTCGATAGGAAGCAGTGCGCCGGGCTTGTCGAGACGCCGGTCGCCCGAGAAAACGAGGCCCGCCATGACGAGGGCCTGCGCGCGATTACGGCTTTCGACGAGCCCACGATCGACGAGGAGCAGGTCGAGCCGGCTCTTCTTCCGTGGCTTCGAATCCTTAAGGTGCCTGCTGGGCATTCTACGGTCGTCGAGATCGGGTCCAGCGTGCGACGAAGCCAAGAAACGAGGGCCGCACGCATGCGCACGGCCCCTCTTTTCGAGACGAGTGGCGAACCTCGGCCCAACGCCGGCAGGATCAGGCGCGCGCTTGTTGCCCTCTCAAATCCTGGCCGAGTGCCGTCAGCGCCTGGCCGACGATGTGCTTGGCGTTGAGGCCCGCCTGCTCATACTGCAGCTCAGGCTTGTCGTGATCCATGATGCGGTCCGGTAGGCACATCGGCCGGAACTTGAGGCGGCCGCGATCGAGCAGCCCCGCGTGCGCGAGGAACTGCATGACATGGCCGGCGAAGCCGCCGATCGCATTCTCCTCGACCGTGATCAACACTTCATGCTCGCTTGCAAGGTGCCGCACGAGCTCGGCATCGAGGGGCTTGCAGAACCGCGCATCCGCAACAGTCGTCGAAAGCCCCCGTGCCTGCAACTCCTCCGCCGCCTTGAGCGCTTCATGAAGCCGCGTACCGTAGGAAAGTATGGCGACGGCGGTCCCCTCGCGCACGATGCGGCCTTTTCCGAGCGGAACGGGCACGCCGGCCTCGGGCATTTGCACCCCGACCCCGTCGCCACGCGGATACCGCATCGCGCTCGGACGATCGTCGATCGCAACCTGGGTTGCGACCATGTGCACAAGTTCGGCCTCGTCCGACGGCGCCATCAGCACGAAATTGGGCAGGCAGCCAAGATAGCTAACATCAAAGGCCCCGTGGTGGGTTTGGCCGTCGGCGCCGACATAGCCGGCACGATCGAGCACGAAGCGCACCGGCAGCTGCTGGATCGCCACATCGTGCACGACCTGATCGTAAGCGCGCTGAAGGAACGTCGAATAGATCGCGCAGAATGGCTTCATACCCTCGGTTGCCATGCCCGCCGCGAAGGTAACGCCGTGCTGCTCCGCGATGCCGACGTCGAAGGCGCGATCGGGGAAGCGATCGGCGAAGATGTTGACGCCCGTACCCGACGGCATTGCTGCCGTGATTGCGACTATTCGCGCGTCCTTCTCCGCTTCCTTCACAAGCGCCTGACCGAACACCTTGGTATAAGCGGGCGCGTTGGACTTTGCCTTGACCTGCTGGCCGGTCGCGACATCGAATTTGACGACGCCATGATACTTGTCCGCCGACGCCTCCGCCGGCGCATAACCCTTGCCCTTCTGGGTGACCACGTGAATGAGGATGGGACCTTCGTCCGCGTCGCGCACGTTTTTGAGCACCGGCAAAAGGTGATCCAGGTTATGGCCGTCGATCGGCCCCACATAGAAGAACCCAAGCTCCTCGAACAGCGTGCCGCCGGTGACGAGGCCGCGAGCATATTCCTCAGCACGCCGTGCCGCGTTCTCGATGGAGCGTGGAAAACGCTTGGAGATCTCCTTGCCGAGATGGCGGAGCGAACGGTACGACTTCGAGGATACGAGCTTTGCCAGATAGGCGCTCATGGCGCCCACGGGTGGTGCAATGGACATATCGTTGTCGTTCAAGACGACAATCAGGCGACTCGACTTCGAGCCTGCATTGTTCATCGCCTCGTAGGCCATGCCGGCGCTCATCGCGCCGTCGCCGATCACCGCAATCACGTTGTTCTTGCGCCCGAGCAGATCGCGCGCAACCGCCATGCCGAGGCTCGACGAAATCGAGGTCGAGCTGTGCGCAGCGCCGAAGGGATCGTAAATGCTCTCCGATCGCTTGGTGAAGCCTGAAAGCCCGCCACCCTGGCGCAGCGTGCGAATACGGTCGCGCCGACCGGTCAGAATCTTATGCGGATAGCATTGATGGCCGACGTCCCAGACGAGCCGGTCCTCGGGCGTCTTGAAGACGTGATGGATGGCGATTGTCAGCTCGATCACGCCCAGGCCCGCGCCGAGATGACCGCCCGTGACGGACACTGCGTCGATCGTCTCGCTCCGAAGCTCCTCCGCAAGCTTCTTGAGTTCGTCCACGGAAAGTTCCCGGAGATCCTTCGGCTCCTTCACCCGGTCCAAGAGTGGCGTGTTGCTATGCTCAGTCAAGTCATCCTCCACTACGCCCTGCGCGACACGACAAACCGCGCAAGCTCGGCCAAAGGTTCGGCCTTTTCGCCAAAAATATCAAGAGAAGATACGGCCCGCTCACCTAACATATGTGCCTCGTTTCGAGCCTTCTCAATACCCAAATGGGATACAAAAGTCGCTTTGCCGAGTACTGCGTCTTTTCTCACCTTCTTGCCTACTTCTGCTTCTGTTCCTTCGGCATCCAAAAGATCGTCCACGATTTGAAATGCCAGACCCAGGTCTTGTGCATAAGATAACAATGATTTACGCGCTAAATCAGATGCATTGCCCAAAATGGCCCCCGCTTCGCACGAAAAATTGAAGAGCGCTCCGGTCTTCATCCGCTGAAGACGCATGATTTCTTCAAGGCTGAGTGGCCGGGTTTCCGCGGCGAGATCGAACATTTGGCCGCCGACCATGCCGTTCGGTCCCGCTGCCTTGGCGAGCGCTGCGACGAGTGCTATCCGCACACCCGGGTCCTTGTGGGTTGCCTCATCGGCGAGGACCTCGAAAGCCAGCGTCAGAAGCGCATCGCCCGCGAGGATCGCCGTCGCTTCGTCGAATTGTATATGGCAGGTCGGCCGGCCTCGGCGAAGTTCGTCATCGTCCATTGCAGGCAGATCGTCGTGAACAAGCGAATAGCAATGGATCAATTCGACCGCGGCCCCGGCGCGCGCGGCATTCTCCAATGGAACGCCGAAGAGCCTTGCCCCCTCGATCACCAAAAAGGGCCGCAGGCGCTTGCCACCGCCGAGGCTCGAGTATCGCATGGCCTCGAAGAGGCGCACCTCCGGACCGCCGTTATCGGGCAGCACGCGCCCGAGCGTGGCTTCAACAATGGCGGCCGAAGCGGCCAGGGCTGCATCGAATTCCCGCAAATCAGGCCTCAATCGATCTTGGCTGGCTCGAGCCCGATCGGCCCGCTCTGACCCAACACGATTTTGTCGATCTTGGCTTTCGCTTCAGCAAGCTTTGCTTCGCAGTGGCGCTTCAGGGCGGCCCCACGCGTATAGCTTTTGATCGCATCGTCGAGATTGCCCTTGCCGTCTTCGAGCTGGCGCACGATCAATTCGAGCTCCTTCAGGGCGTCCTCGAAGCTTAGCTTGGCGACATCGGCAGGAATCGGACTCTCGGCCATACCGTTCCTCGGAAGGACTACCGCGCGGCGGACTATAGTCAGCCCGTCCCGATCGGGCAAGGATCGAAGAAATATTTGTGCAATTTCACCTTCTTAGGCACAATTCGCATCCCTTGTCGGCCGATCCGCCCAGCGGCGAATTACGGCCTCGCGCATGGCCCTGGAAAAGCCGTCAGCCCGACATCAATACATCGACATGGGCCGCCACGGAACCCGCGAGCGCCCTCAGGTCATAGCCGCCTTCGAGCGCCGAAACGACCCTGCTCTTGCACTGTCGAGCGGCAATCTCGCACAGTTTGCGAGTGACCCACGCATAGTCGTCCTCGACAAGGTTTAGCGAGGCAAGCGGGTCGCGCAAGTGTGCGTCGAACCCAGCAGAGACGATTACGAGTTCCGGCGCGAAGCCCTCGAGTGCGGGCAGTACGATACGCTCCATCGCACTTCGAAATTCCGTCGAACCCGCAAACGCCGGCAGCGGAGCATTCACGACATTGTTGGCAACACCGCGCTCTTCAGGGTGCCCGGTGCCCGGATAAAGCGGAGACTGGTGGGTCGAGGCGTAAAAAAGGTCGCCGTCCTTCTCGAAGGCCGCCTGCGTGCCGTTGCCGTGATGGACGTCGAAATCGACGACCGCAACGCGCTTCAAGCCGTGCACCGCGCGTGCATGGGCGGCCCCGACCGCGACATTATTGAACAGGCAGAATCCCATCGCGCGTTCCGGCTCGGCATGATGGCCCGGCGGGCGGATCGCGCAAAACGCGTTCCGCGCCTCACCGGTCACGACGGCATCCACCGCGGCGCACACCGCGCCGGCTGCACGGAGTGCCGCCTCGCCCGATCCGGGCGATATGATCGTATCGGCGTCAAGACCGGCCAAACCATCGTCTGGAATTTGTTCAAGGACCCAATCGACAAACCTTTGGGGATGCACGCGCGCGATTTGCGCTTTTTCAGCCAAAGGCGCCTCGCGACGATCGAGAAGCGAAAATGCCTCGGTCTCCAGGATCGCCGTGATCGCGCGCAAGCGGTCGGGTCGCTCCGGATGATGGGGGCCGGTATCGTGATCGAGGAATGCCGAATGGCTATAAAGCAATGTAGACATAGGTCTCCGTGATCGATGGGAGTGCCTTCCCCGGATCATGGGCGTGCCGGCGGCCTCGTGTCATCAAGATTTAGCGTCCGCAAATGCCGCTCGCACCTCCGCCGCGCGCGCGGGAACCGCACCCGCTTCTGCAATCGCGCGGAGGGCTTTCTCGGTAAGCTCAAGATTGCTCAGCGTGCAGCCGAATGGCGCATCTTCGAGGCCCACGCGCGCGTGGCCGCCACGCCGGACCGCCTCGCCGACGAGGGGCGAAATATCGACAGCGAGTCCGGCAACCATCCAAGGTGCCGCCAGCGCCTCGCCACGAAAGAGCGAGAGATAAGCCTCGAGCGCGTATAGGGCTGGTGGAAACCCAAAGAAGATATCGTCCGAGAACATGAACCGATAGAGCGGCTTCGGCACGCCACGGCAATGGCCGGCAAGTGCGGCACCCAAGCGCACGAACCCAGGCTCGTAACAGGCATAGCTTGGATGAAAGCCGTAGCGCCTGGCAAGTTCAAGCCCGTGGCGAATGTCGTCTTCGGAATTGAAGTAGACGAAACCGCTGCGTCCGGCCGCAAGCTCTCGCCGGTGGGTCAAGTTGACCGAGCCGGGATCGACCACAGCCCATTCGATCAGGCCGCGCCTTGCAAGCGCTTCGATGACGGCGAATCGCGCCTCGGGTTTCACCGATCCACGGGCGTCGGCACTGCCTGCAAAGGGTATCGTTGGGTAGACGATCGCGTCGACGTGCCCACGGATTCCTTCGATGATCGCGGCGTAAGTCTCGGCGTCGTCTTTCTGCCGTCCCGTCGCGGGGTCGTAGGCATGGACATGGATGATCGCCGCTCCGGCTTCGGCGCAGGCAATACCCTCGCGCACGATCTCGTCAACCGTGATCGGAATGCGCGGTTGAACCGCCCGCGACCAAGGGCCGTTGAGTGCAACTTCGAGCCAGACGTTCGGCGCCATCGCTTACCGCCGGTTCAGTTCGCCTTTTCGATCTTGAAGATGAAAATATCGCCGTCTTGGCGGGAGTCGAGCAGCCGGTCTCCCGTGGTCCGGCAAAAGGCCTCGAAATCCTTCACCGATCCGGGATCCGTCGCCAGCACCTCGAGCACGTCTCCCGAGGCGAGTTCCTTCATCGCCCGCCGCGCCTTCAAAACCGGCAGTGGGCATTTCAGCCCCTTCGTATCGAGAGTCTTCTTGACCGGCATGATCCGCGACGCTTTCCGTCAACCATTGCCGGACCGATTTTAGTGAGCATCGGGCCGTTGCCGCAATCCTGGAGACCGATCTTTATAACGTGCAGGAGTCGACCGGGGCCTCGCGGCTCGTGTGGCTAATTCGAAATTCGTCAGATTTGGGGGTGGGACCGCGAGCGAATTTCGGATTCAAGGCACAGTCGCGCGTTGTGTCCGACAAATAATTCCGGACTTCTCCATTCGTATGGATGCCCTATCGCTGAAAGACGTGGATGCCACCAGAATGACAGGCGCTTCAAATCCACCACGCTAGTCCTCGAGACCCTCTGTCCCACCGTTGAGCCATTCGGGATCGAATTGGCCCTCATTGACGAACTTGAAGACAATTTGACGTACCCGATGAAGGAAGGCCTCAACGACGGAGGAAAATGAAAGCTGGGCGCCGGAGACCATGTCGATTTCCTCGGCACTCAATTCGCGCTGTAGAAGATTGTCGTTCAACGCGCTCTCCTTGCTTGGGGATATGTCAGATGACGATTACTCCGTCGACGCCGGCTCTACCATCGGAACAGTGGATTCGCTCAAACAAATTTTCGTGACACTCGTTCGGGGTGGCCGTGACGACAGAAATATTGCGCGTATTTTATCAGAATGCCCGTAATGAAGGAAAACCGAAGCATGGCAAGGAATTGGCGGCTCGCCATCGAAGCGCTTTCGGGATCGCATCGAATTCGAACGACGAAACACGATACGATTTTCTCCCAGCGGCGAATGAGCGTGGGCTCGATCGATGCCGAGGGATCAGCAAAAATATTTTGTCGCTGACACAAAAATAATATCAGGAATCAAATGTTTAATTACCGATACGCAAGGGTTCGGAAATCAACTTGATACCGATACAAGCAATCGTCGAATTTGTTCACGTAATCGCGAATGATATTCCGTCGAATGTGATATGCCGCGAAAAACAAGGTAGAGATGCCGCGATTCGGAGTCGATGTTGAACCAGAATCTACTTTAATACGTCTGACTGTTGTTAGAGCCGTTCACAGTCGCATCCGTGCGCCGTGGGAACGGGAAACGCACAAGGTCATTCGCACCTGCCCGCTGAAACGGGCTGGACAACTAAAACCCTAGAAGGTGTGTGCAATCCAATGAGACCAATCAACTTGAAGGCGAGTTCCAAACGCGCCACAACATTGCTCAAGGCACTCGGCAACGAACGTCGGCTTCTCATCCTGTGCTACCTCTCGGAGGGCGAGCATAGCGTGGGAGAACTCGAGGACCTCGTGAACCTCAGCCAGTCCGCACTCAGCCAGCATCTCGCCCGACTGCGCCGCGACCAGCTCGTCCGGACCCGGCGGAGTGCACAGACAATTTTCTATTCGCTGGCAAGCCACGAAGCATGTTCAGTGATGGAGACGCTTTATCGTCTCTACGTGTCGCCCATCGCGGAGGTCGAGGCCAGACCCATGGAAGCCGCAATCGCCTCCTGAAAGGGAGCGAGCCCCTTTCCAAAGAGCGTTCATCCGTAGTCTGCGATAAGGGGCGCGAATTCGACGGGACGTGCCGCGATCGACGAAGATGGGCAATATTGCTACGCCATAGCGCTATGACGGAGCGCCCGGTCGCGCGCTCCGGTGGCCAAGCCGGTGATATGATGCGATTTCGCGCAATTCTTGGCGGGCGGATGGTTGCTTCGCTTCAACGAGCTGACGGACGTCGACGGTCCCGGCGCCGTCGGAGTTGCGCCAATTGCCAACATAAAGGTATCGAGTTCACGACTGGCGCCAGGGATTGCCGATTGCCCGAAGAACAGGAGGAGCGCGTCAGGCGCAGGCTTGCCGCGATCCTGGCCGCAGACGCGGCCGGGCGGGCGCAGATTATGCGAAAGGACGAGGAGGGCACGCATCGCGGGGTCGCACGACTGTTCGGCGATGGTGTCGGGTCAATGATCGCCGCGCACTGTCAGAGCGTTCGGGCACGCGCTATCTCAATGGATCGCGTGTGAGAGGTCACCTTTACGAAGGCGGCGTCCCGATTACGGGGCGCGAGTCCCTGCGCGATTGCATCAATTATCTTCGGCAAGGCGCAAAATACAAATGGATACCGGGCCGACTCTATTATCGCTATCGCTCCCACAAATATATGCAGGCGATCGATCCGGAAATGGGACTGCTGAAATTTCTGATCGATCGGTCGAAACTCAGCCTGGATGTGGGGGCCAACCTCGGCCTCTACACATACTACCTTGCCCGCTACAGCAGTCACGTCCACGCATTCGAGCCGAACCCGCTCGCCTTCGATGTGCTGAGAAGCGTTGTCGACGCGAACGTCACTCTTCATCAAGTGGCGCTGAGCGACCAGACGACGGACCACGCTGAGTTGGTCGTGCCGCGCGGCAGACGCGGCTGGTCAAACAACGGCGCCTCGCTCACGCGCGCGAAGGAGGGCCGTTACGGGATCGCCCGCGTCGCAGCGAAGCGGATCGACGACCTCGTTCTGGACGAAATCGGTTTCATCAAGATCGACGTGGAGGGCCACGAGCTTAGCGTGTTGCATGGGGCAACGGAAACTCTCCGACGCCAACGGCCGGTACTTTTCCTGGAGAACGAGCATGCACATGTCGGCAGTGCGACCGAGGCGGTCTTCGCCCTGCTGCGCTCGCTCGAGTATGACGGTTTTTTCCTCGCGGGCGGGGTGCTTCGAAACGTCAGCCATTTCGACGTGCAGAGATTTCAGATCGAGCCACGAGCGCATCCACAGCTCGGCGGCCATTACGTCAAGAACTTCATATTTCTGCCGAGGTGAGGCGAAACAGCCGGTGTGGATGTCAATTCCTGCCGCCGAACAACCCTGCGCGCGAACATTTGCGCTTGATTTTCCGTCGCCCCCTCGAGGATGCCGAGGATGTGCGCATCGGCGCGGGCGCGTTCCACGGCGAATCGCGCGTGACGGCGCGGCCAAATGAGCAATGGCCCTTGAACCCGGCCATTCGCTCTGGCACAAGATTGGCGCTTCCAGCGGCTATGCTTTCGAACAACGAGACCGATATGTCCGCTGTAATAGACTCTGCCGTGAAGCTTCAAGGTGCGGAGGAGAAGGCGCTGGTGCTGTTCTCCGGCGGGCAGGATTCGTCGACCTGCCTTGCCTGGACACTCGAGAAATTTGCCGCCGTCGAGACGATCGGCTTCGAGTATGGACAGCGCCACCGGATCGAACTCGAATGCGGTCAAACCGTCCGCGCGGCACTCACACGGGATTTTCCCGAGTGGGGGCGACGCCTCGGCCCCGACCACCGGATCGATCTCAGCGTGCTGGGTGACATCGGCGAGACCGCACTTACGCATGAGTCCGCCATCGAGATGGGCGAGAACGGCCTGCCGACCACATTCGTGCCCGGGCGCAATATTGTCTTTCTCACGATCGCCGCGGCACTTGCCTATCGGCGCGGTATCCGCCACATCGTCGCCGGAATGTGCGAAACGGACTATTCAGGCTATCCCGACTGCCGGGACGACACCATCAAGGCACTTCAGGTGGCGCTCAATCTCGGGATGGCGAAGCGCTTCGTGCTTCACACGCCGCTCATGTGGATTGACAAGGCGGCGACTTGGCAGCTTGCGCGCGAACTTGGCGGCGACGGCCTCGTATCGCTCATCATCGACCACACCCACAGTTGCTATCTGGGCGAGCGCGTGCGTCGTCACGACTGGGGCTTTGGGTGCGGCACTTGTCCAGCCTGCGTGCTGCGCAGAAACGGTTACCGCAAATTTACCGCACTTGCCAACAGCACCTGACCTCATCGACATTGGCACCCACCACCGTTGCTGCACGCAAGAGGCCGCCACGACATGAATTCGCGCAATTTTGAGAGATCGAGTGAAGGGATCACTTTTTTCCTGGCCTTTGTGTCGTGCATTCCCACGGCGAATTGGCTGATCGATAACGTCGGGACGGCGTGCGTCCCGCAGGGGCCCTGCCTCATTCCGGTAGCACCCGGAATCATGGCGCCAAGCGGGGTGTTGATGGTGGGGCTTGCCCTCGTCTTGCGCGATCTCGTTCAACGCCGCCTCGGCCGCCGGTGGTCGCTCATTGCGATTGCCGCGGGCGCACTCGTTTCGGCCGCTTTTGCGCCACCGAGCCTGCTGTTTGCGTCCTCCGCTGCGTTTTTGCTTTCTGAGCTCGCGGACTATGCGGTGTACACCCCGCTCCAGCGCCGCGGCCTCGTGCGCGCCGTCTTTGCGAGCGCTACCGCGGCTCTTGTGATCGACAGTATTGTATTTCTCTGGATTGCGTTCGGCAGCCTGAACTTCCTTGGCGGGCAAATCATCGGCAAGGCTTGGATGGTTCTGCTCGCTCTGCCCGCGGTGAGCTATCTGCGGGATCGCGACCGTCGGCTTGGGATCCTGCCCGCCTAGTGTTGAAGCACAGTTGTGCGTTGTGCTCGACAAATGATTCCGGACTTCTCCATTCCTATAGCTGCCCAATCGGTGAAAGACGTGGATGGTCGGGTCTCGGCCTTCGGTTGGCCCGGCCATGACGTTAAAGAGAACGAACCAACAGACTCGGCAACGCCCCGCTTCGGCCTTATTCTGCGATTGTTCATCGCGAAGGGGGTACGGACATGCTTTCGTTCAAGCAAAAGACCTGTGTCGTCACGGGGGCGGGTAAAGGGATCGGCCGAGCAATCTGCCTCGCTTACGCAAGGCAAGGGGCGAACGTGGTGGGAGGAGCGCGCAGCAGTGCCGACTTGTCGTCCCTCGCCAAGGAAGTAGAGTCGCTTGGCGCCAAGGTCGTGGTCCAGCAAACCGATGTGACCGACATCGGACAGGTCGAGCGGCTGGGAAAGATCGCCGTCGAGCGCTTCGGCGGCATTGACGTCTGGGTCAATAATGCCGGCGGGTTCACGCCGAGTGCTGGCGATATGACCGATATGATCGATATGAAGGAAGCCACGCTCGACGCGATGCTGCGGCTTAACGTCACCGCTCAGGTCTTGGGCGCCCAGGTGGGCGCACGCGCCATGCGGGCAAGCGGGCGCGGCGGTTGTATCCTTTTCCTGAGCTCGATCGACAGCTTTTATGCAGCCCCCGGCGGAGAAGGCATCTATGCCGCTTGCAAGGCGGCCATCAACAGCCTGACCGAGACCATGGCCGTGGAACTCGGCCAATTCCGCATCCGCGTCAATGCGATTGCGCCGGCGGTCATCGTGACGCCGCTCACCATGCCATGGTTCCCGACCGAGGAGATGCAGCGCCAGCGCAGCAGCTTTTACCCGATGGGCCGCCTCGGCAAGCCCGAGGACATCGCATCGGCCGCCCTCTACTTGTCCTCGGACGAAGCGGGATGGGTATCGGGTGCCGTGCTGCTCGTCTCGGGTGGGGCCGTCTACACAAGCGATCCCTACCGATACCTCATGAAGCTGCACGGCCATCCGGTGCCGTAGCCCGATAACCGCTGTAACGGCATCGAAGAGGCTACAATTACGGCTATCCCTGTCTGGCGCGGTAGAGCGGTACGAGGTCTGTTTCGCCCTTGGTGCGTTGGGCGAGGCGAACGTCATCGAGGGTCGCAAGCGCTTCCGTCGCGGTCATGGTTCGCAGGCTCCGGACGGCAAGCTCCTGGTATTCGCGAGTACCTTGAATCTTCCACGCCTTTTCCTTTTCGGTGAGCGGGCGAAGGACCCTCGCCGGTATGCCGGCGACGAGCGTTGCCGGCGGAACCTCGAACCCGGCCTTCACGAAACTCAACGCTGCGACGATTGCGTCCTCACCAACCTTTGCGCCATCCATGATAACCGCACTCATGCCGACGAGCGCGTTGCGCCCGATCCGGCAGCCGTGGATTACCGCACCGTGGCCGATGTGCCCATCTTCCCCGATCTCGGTTTCGGTGCCCGGAAATCCATGCACGATGCAATTGTCCTGAAGGTTGCTGCCGCGCCGCATGAGGAGCCGGCCGAAATCGCCCCTGAGGCTCGCACCCGGCCCCACATAGCAGCCAGCCTCGACGAACACGTCGCCGATGAGCGACGCGGTTGGATGCACATAGGCTTCCGGGTGGACATAAGGCGTCACACCGTCGATCGCAAAGACGCGGACCATCTCCGTATTCCCTCGTTTTGGATGAAAGTCGCACTATAGCAGGTTCACCCACTCCCGCGCCCAGTCGAGCGCTTCCTCGTCCGGGAGGGGTTGCGTACAGGCGTCGATCTCAAGCCGTTCCCCCAAACGTTGCGCACCTAGGCCGGCGAAGAGCGCATCCATCTTCTTACCACCCCGGCAAAATGTCTCGCGATAGGTTTGGTCGCCAAGTGCTATCACGCCATAGCGAATATGAGCGAGCGCAGGCTTCTCCGTTCCGAGCGAGTCATGGAGCGGTCGGATATTCTCCGGTAGCTCGCCCTCGCCATGGGTCGAGCAGCAAACAAGCACCACCGAACGTTCGGCGAGCCTTGCGTCTCGAGCGTCCCCGCGACTCATGACTTCGATGTTGTGGCCATCCTTGCCGAGCTCGTCCTGCAAAAGATCGGCGACCATCTGGGCATTCCCGGATTCCGTGCCGACGAGAATGAGGATATCCGCCATGGAGCGATGCCAGACCAGTTTCCATCCCGACGGGCCAGCGGTACCGGCCGCGATCGATCGCTTTCCTTGGCCGGTATTCGAAGCCGGCCAAGGAAAGCGACTTCGATGCCGCGCCTGCAATTTCCCACCGCGCAATGTATCATCTTCCCGCGGATCCGACTTACATGCATGCGGGAAGGAGGGTCAAGGACGCATCCGGCGAACCTGTTCAACGCCAAGGTCATGCAGGATAGAGTGGGTCCGCGGCCGAGGCCTCAAGGAGGGCGCGCATGGCAATGGATGACACAGCAATCGTCGCCCGCATTGCAGAGGGGGGGAAGCTCGGCGGTGCCGACGAGCTGTCGGCCGGCTACCGCGCCGAACTCATGCGTCTCATGGTGGTCTTTGTCGACTCCGAATTGGCGGGTGCGGCGGGGTTCGCCGATCTGATCAATGTAGCGCCCGGCCTCAAGGAACGAAGCATCGCCGCACGCATCGTCGCGGAGAAATTCGCCCACGCCGAGCTGGTCCTCGATCTCCTGCTGCGCTTTGGCGTCAATCCGAGCCTCTATGTCCGGTCCCACCCCTGGTCGGCGCGGTTGGCTCGCACGCTCGATCTCGAAAACCGGCGCATTGCCGGTGACAAACGCCTGAATGTCTTCCATTACCCCATCGAAGGGTGGATCGACTCCGTTGCGATGAACATGCTGATGGGGACCGCGAGCGCCATTCAACTCGGCGACCTGCGCGACTGTTCCTACGCTCCTCTCGCGGACGCGATGGCAACGATCGTACCGCGCGAGACGGCGCACGCGAAGCTTGGCGAGTCCGGCCTGGCGAAGGCGATCGCGGAGGGCGACACGTCCCTTTCGGCGCAAGCCTCGGTAAATTATTGGTACCCGCGTGTCGTGGCCACCTTCGGTCGCCTCGACAGCGAGCGTTTCGAGCTTTACCGCAGATACGGACTGAGGCGGCATTCGAACGTCGAGCTGCTTGGTCGCTGGGAAAGCGAGATTGCCAGTCGCCTGGAGCGCCTCGGGCTCGAAGCGGCGGCGACGCGCTGACAGGTTTTGCCAAAAAGGCTCGTGGGAGGAGCGAACGGAATGGCATACAACACGATCCTCTACGAGGTAGGCGAAGGATATGCGGCGATCACGCTTAATCGGCCCGAAAAGCTCAACGCAATCACAGCCGAACTTCACGGCGAGTTTCGCGAGGCGCTTGCGCACGTCGCCGAGGACGCGAAGATTCGCGCTCTTCTTCTGACCGGGGCCGGCCGCGGCTTCTGTGCTGGCCAGGACCTGAACGATCGCGCGACCGCACCTGGGGATGCCCCGCGCGACCTCGGCCAAACCCTCGATACGCTTTACAATCCCCTGATCCGCGGCTTGCGGGCACTTCCGAAGCCGGTGATCTCAGCCGTCAACGGTGTTGCCGCGGGGGCTGGAGCCAATCTCGCGCTCGCTTGCGACATCGTGCTCGCCGCTCGCTCGGCGCGTTTCATTCAGGCATTTTGCCGCCTCGGCCTCGTGCCCGATTCGGGCGGAACTTATTTCCTCCCGCGCCTTGCAGGCCAGGCGCGCGCGATGGGCCTCGCCCTCCTTGGCGAACCCCTCCTGGCCGAACGGGCGGAGGAAATTGGACTGATTTGGCGGTGCGTCGACGACGACAAGCTTGCTGAAGAAGCGCGAAAGCTCGCACGACATCTTGCAACGCAACCGACCATGGGCCTTGCCCTTACGAAGCAGGCGATCAATGCATCCTGGGCCAACAATCTCGACCGTCAGCTCGATCTGGAGCGCGATCTGCAACGGGTCGCGGGACGGACGGAGGACTACCGGGAGGGCGTCAAAGCCTTTCTCGAGAAGCGTCAGCCGAACTTCAAGGGACGATGATGGCCAGGTCCCGAGCGGACGATAAGGCGGTTCGCGTTGCCGAAGACGCGGGCCGCACCATGTACGAGCGCGATCGTGCGGCGCGAGCACTTGGTATAGCGCTTCTCGACGTGAGTCCAGGTTTCGCCCGCATGTCAATGACGGTGCGGCCGGACATGGTGAACGGCCACGCAACCTGTCATGGCGGACTCGTATTCACACTCGCCGATACGGCGTTCGCCTATTCCTGCAATTCCCACAACAAGAATGCCGTCGCACAACATTGCGCGATCACCTTCGTTCAACCCGCCCATGCGGGCGATCTTCTGACCGCGGAAGCGGTCGAGCAATCGCTTTCCGGCCGAAGCGGCGTCTACGATATCAAAGTGACCAACCAGAAAGGCGAGACGGTGGCACTTTTCCGGGGCAATTCGCGGGTCATCAAGGGTGAGGTCGTCGCGGGAAATCAACCATCGCCGGAGGAGCCATCATGAGCGAAGCCTATATCTGCGATGCCGTTCGTACTCCGATCGGCCGCTACGCCGGCGCCATTTCGAGCGTGCGAGCCGACGACCTGGCTGCAATCCCGATCAAGGCCCTTATGTCGCGCAATTCGAGCGTGGATTGGTCGAAGGTCGATGACGTCATCTTTGGCTGCGCCAACCAAGCGGGCGAGGATAACCGCAACGTCGCACGAATGGCTGCACTGCTCGCGGGCCTGCCGACGGAAGTGTCGGGTGTAACGGTCAATCGGCTTTGCGGCTCCGGCATGGAGGCGGTCGCGCAATGCGCGCGCGCGATCAAGACGGGCGAGGCCGAGGTGATGATCGCAGGCGGGGTCGAAAGCATGAGCCGAGCACCTTTTGCGATGTCGAAGGCCGAATCCGCCTTTGCCCGCACGGCCGAAATCTACGACACGACGATCGGTTGGCGCTTCGTCAACCCGCTTATGAAGTCGCAATACGGTATCGATTCCATGCCCGAGACCGGCGAGAACGTGGCTGAGGAATTCCAGGTGACGCGGCAGGATCAGGACGCCTTCGCGTTCCGAAGCCAAGAGCGCGCCGGGCGCGGGATCAAAGCCGGTGTTTTCAAGACGGAGATCGTCCACGTACCGATCTCCCAGCGCAAAGGCGAGACGAAATTCGTCACGGAGGACGAGCACCCTCGCCCCGATACGACGATGGAGGCGCTGGCGAAATTACCGACGCCGTTTCGAAAGAACGGGACGGTAACCGCCGGCAATGCGTCGGGTGTGAACGATGGCTCGGCGGCCCTTTTGATCGCGTCGGAGCGGGCGGTAAAACGCTATGGGCTTTCGCCAAAGGCGCGCGTGATCGGCGCTGCGACGGCGGGCGTTCCCCCGCGAATCATGGGAATCGGGCCGGCCCCCGCGGTGCGCAAGCTGCTCGAGCGGCTCGCCCTCAAGATCGGTCAGATCGACGTGATCGAGCTCAATGAAGCCTTCGCAGCACAGGCCCTCGCCGTCACGCGGCAGCTTGGGTTGCCCGACGACGCGGAGCATGTCAACCCGAATGGCGGCGCCATTGCGCTCGGCCACCCGCTCGGGGCGAGCGGAGCGCGGCTCGTAGCGACGGCTGCATACGAGCTTGGTCGACGAAGTGGACGCTATGCGCTCACGACCATGTGCATCGGCGTGGGCCAGGGAATTGCGATGGCGATCGAGCGTGCGTGACGCAGCTGCGATACATGGCCAAATTCGCCGAGGGCTGATGCGATGAAATCAGTGCCGACGTACAAGGGCGGCCTCGATCCGATCGAGACCGCAAGCCGGGACGAAATCGCGGCACTCCAGATAAAGCGCCTCAAGAAGACGCTCAAGCATGCCTATGCGAACGTGCCCCACTACCGCAAGAAGTTCGACGACGCCGGGGTGCATCCCCGCGATTTCAGGCAAATCGAAGACCTCGCCAAGTTACCGTTTACGACCAAGGAAGATTTGCGCCAGAACTACCCCTTCGGAATGTTCGCCGTGCCGCGGGACAAAGTCGTGCGAATCCATGCCTCGAGCGGCACCACCGGCAAGCCGACCGTGGTCGGCTACACAAAGGGCGATATCGACGCGTGGGCAGCGTTGATGGCGCGTTCGATCCGTGCTGCGGGCGGTAAACCGGGCGACATCGTGCATGTCGCCTACGGCTATGGCCTTTTTACGGGCGGCCTCGGCGCCCATTACGGCGCTGAGCGTCTCGGCTGCACGGTCATTCCAATCTCGAGCGGCATGACCGAGAGGCAAGTTCAGCTCATCCGGGATTTCAAGCCCGACATCATCATGGTGACCCCGAGCTATATGCTCGCGATCGGGGACGAGTTCGTGCGTCAGGGCTTCGATCCGCGCGAATCGTCGCTGCGGATCGGCATCCACGGTGCTGAACCCTGGACCGAGGCGATGCGCAAGGAGATCGAGGCCCATTTCGATATCGACGCGGTCGACATCTACGGTCTGTCGGAGGTCATGGGACCCGGCGTTGCGATCGAATGCGTCGAGACCAAGGATGGACCCACGATCTGGGAGGACCATTTTTTCCCCGAAATCATCGATCCCGCCACGACGGAGCCGCTTGCCGACGGCGAGCTGGGCGAGATGGTCTTCACCACACTCACGAAGCAAGCGTTTCCCGTCATACGGTATCGCACCCGCGATCTTACACGTCTCGCTCCACCTTCGGCGCGGAGCTTTCGTCGCTTCACGCGGATAATGGGGCGCACCGACGACATGCTGATTATTCGTGGCGTGAATATCTTTCCAACACAGATCGAGGAACTCATTCTCAAGGACGAACGCCTCTCGCCGCACTATGTGCTCGAGGTGCGACGTGAAGAAAGACTCGACAGCTTGACCGTGGTCGTCGAGGGGGGGATGGGCTTGTCCTCGACGTTGGCGAATACCGCCGCCCGTTCGCTCGAGCACGCGATCAAGGCCTATGTCGGCGTCAATACCGACGTGAAAGTCGTTCCCGCGAATACGGTCGAGCGCTCGATGGGCAAGGCCAAGCGCATCGTCGATTTGCGGCCGCAGCGCTGAGCGGGCGGACTTCGATTACGCTTGGAATAGCAATGAGCAGCCACCAATACCGGCACTACGGCTATCGTCCGGCCAATGAGATGTCGGGCCGGCTCCACCAAGTCGTTATCGTAGGAGCGGGGCCGGTCGGGCTTGCCGCTGCGATCGACCTTGCTCAGCACGGCGTGGAATGCGTCGTCATCGACGAGGACGATACCGTCAGCGTCGGCAGCCGCGCCATCTGCTGGGCCAAACGCACGCTTGAGATTTTTGCCCGTCTCGGCGCGGTGGAAGCGATGATGGCGAAGGGCATCACCTGGAACCGCGGCCGCGTGTTCCACGGCGATCGCGAACTCTACAGCTTCGATCTCCTGCGGGAGCTCGGTCACAAATACCCGGCCTTTATCAACCTCCAACAATATTATGTCGAGGAGGCGCTCGTCGCGCGCTCCGCCCAGTTGGAAACGATCGACCTTCGTTGGCGTCACAAGCTCGTGGGCTTGCGAGCGGGAGGGGACGCCGTTTGGCTCGATGTCGAGACGCCGGAGGGTAGCTACGTCTTGACCGCCCAGTTCCTGATCGCAGCCGATGGCGCGCGGAGTACGACGCGCCACCTCCTCGGACTGGAGTTCGAAGGCCGCGTTTTCGAGGATCGCTTCCTGATCGCCGACGTCAGGATGAGGGCGGATTTTCCGACCGAGCGTTGGTTCTGGTTCGCACCTCCCTTTCACCCAGGTCCTTCGGCGCTGCTTCACCGCCAGGCCGATGATATCTGGCGCATCGATCTCCAACTTGGCCCCGACGTCGACCCAGACGAAGAGCGAAAACCCGATCGCGTGATCCCCCGGCTCAAGGCGATGCTCGGGCCGGACCGGCCATTCGAACTCGAGTGGGTCAGTGTTTACCGATTTCAGTGTCGGATGCTGGATCGTTTTCGCCACGGCCGTGTGATCTTTGTCGGCGATTCGGCGCACCAGGTCTCGCCTTTCGGCGCTCGCGGCGGCAATTCGGGCATACAGGATGCCGACAATCTCTCATGGAAACTCGCACTCGTCCTTGCCGGCCGAGCACCCGAGGCCCTCATCGACACTTACGATAGCGAGCGCGTACCTGCTGCACGCGAGAATGTCCGCGTCACCACCGCGACGACGGATTTCATGTCCGCGAAGGGCCCCTCGGCCGTTGCATTCCGCGACGCCGTGCTCGAGCTTGCCGAGACGACTCCTTGCGCGCGCGCATTCCTGAACAGCGGCCGGCTTTCGCTGCCGGCGATCCTTCGCAACTCGAGCCTCAACACGCCCGACAGCGACACGTTTTCGGGCCTGCTCGTGCCAGGCGCTCCTGCCTCCGACGCGCCGGTCGAGTGCCGCGGCGCACTGGGCTGGCTGCTCGACGAACTCGCCGGCACCTTCACGCTGCTTGTATTCGGAGACGCGATTTCGGCAAAAGCCGCCTGTGAGTCATTGCCCCCTCGCTCGCCCGCACTCCGTCTCGTCTCGATCGATGCGACGGGCAAGGGATCGCGAGACTTGATCGACGTCAAGGGCATTGCCGCAGAGCGCTACGATGCCGAGGAGGGTAGCGCCTATTTGCTGCGCCCGGATCAGCATGTCGCCGCACGCTGGCGGAAGATTGAGGGTGGGGCACTCAAGTCTGCTCTTGACCGTGCTGTTGGGCTCAAGGTTCGAACAGGGGAGTAACTGCCATGTCCGCGGTATTGCGCGAAACCTTGAATGTCGCTTCACCGGACGAGCTTTATGAATTGCTGATAAAGGCGCATGAGGGCCTTAGCGAGGCAGAGTGCCTCAAGCTCGATGCCAAGCTCATCATCCTCCTCTCGAATCATATCGGGGATATCGACGTCCTTCGCAGTGCGATCGCGAAGGCCAAAGAGCGCGAATAGCAACACGGCCCATCTATCCAACGCGCCCGACTGTTCATAAAGTAGAGGCCGATGGGCAGCATTTATCACCACGTCGTCCAAACCGTCGGCGCCAACCAGCACCTTGCTTACGCGCTCGTTTTCTTCCTTGCCTTCTCGGAGTCTTTCCCCGTCCTCGGATCGATCATACCGGGAACCTCGATTATCCTCGCGATCGCGGCCCTTGTACCGAGTGGCGCCGTAGACATCTGGTGGCTGCTCGGGTCGGCGATCCTGGGTGCGATCCTGGGAGATGGGTTTTCCTACTGGCTCGGCTATCGCTACCACGAGCAGATCCTCGCGATGTGGCCGTTCCGGAGGTATCCGCAACTCATCTCGGTCGGCCGCGCGCAAATCGAAAAGCATGGCGGCAAAAGCGTCTTCATTGCCCGCTTTACCCCGGCGATTCGCGCGGTCGTGCCGATCGTCGCGGGAATCCTGCGGATGGGTCCTTGGCGCTTCTATCTGGTGAACGTCGCTTCGGCTTTCGCGTGGGCCGTGTCGCACATCATCCCAGCCGTGGTGGCCGGTGCGTCCCTCGTACTCGCCGGCGAGGTCGGCGGACGGCTCCTCGCCCTCATCGTCATTCTGATTGTCGTCCTCTGGGTGATCATCACCGTCGTTCGCCGTATCGTGCGCCAGGGACTCCCGATTCTCGCGAATAAGCTCTTCCAGTTGTGGCACTGGGCGCGAGGTCACGACAACTGGGTGAGTCGCGAAATTCTGTCCGCCCTTGATCCGACCCACAATGAAGTGAAGGGCTTGCTCGGGCTTATCGGCCTGCTCGTCCTTTCGGGCTGGGCGCTCGTGGGCATCGTGCGCGAGGTCGTGACGGGCGACCCACTATCGCGCGCCGATCAAGCAGTGTTCAATTTCATGCAGGCCATGCGAACGGTTTGGGGCGACCGGGTCATGGTCGTCCTGACCGAGCTTGGCGACGCCGTGGTAACGGTTGCGGTGGTGCTTGCCGTAACACTTTGGCTTGCCGCCCGGCGGGCGTGGCGGGCATTGGCCTACTGGCTAGGCGCGTTTGCCTTTGCGGCCCTTTGCGTCGAGTTATTCAAACTCGTCCTGCGCGCACCACGGCCGATTCAGCTCGGCGCCGGAACGAACTCGTTCGCTTTTCCCTCCGGCCACGCCGCAATCGCAGCAACGGTGTATGGATTCCTCACGCTTCTCATCGCGCGCGAACTTGCACCTCGTCCACGTCAGATGGTTGCGGCCTCAGCGGCGCTATTGGTCATTCTCATCGCATTCTCACGCCTCTACCTCGGCGCGAATTGGTCGTCGGACGTAATTGCCGGCCTTGCGTTTGCCCTTGCGTGGACAGCGGGCCTTGGCATTGTCTATCTAAGTCACGTCCCTCAAAACATCGGTGCGCGTGCCCTGCTCACCATTGCTTCACTTGCCTTCGTCATCGTTGGCACGCTCCATGTCGCGGACAACTATACTCTCGATACGGCTCGATACGCGCCCCAACCGGCGACCGAGCGAATGGCCGCCGATCTCTGGTGGAACGACGGTTGGGCAACCCAGCCGGCGCGACGCATCGATCTCGGGGGTGGTCTCGAGGAGCCGATTACCGTGCAATGGGTCGGCTCAGTCGTCGATTTGAGATCGCGCCTCTTGGCGCGAGGGTGGAGGGAGCCCCCCGAACTCGGCCTTACATCTGTCCTGGCTTGGCTCAATCCAAGTGCCGATCTCGAGGAACTGCCGACACTCACACGACTGCATGATGGACGCCCCGCGCGCCTGATACTCATCTATCCCGAGGGGACGACGCGCAATGGGGTACGCTCGCGGTTGATACTGCGGCTCTGGCGTTCGAATCTTCGCATCGAGGACAGTCCGCACAACACGTATCGGCTCTGGCTCGGCGCTGTCGTCGAACAGCGCATCGCCCATCTCGGCACGCTTGTTTCATTTGCCGTGCCGATGCGCGATGAAAATGCTCCACGCGCGCTACTGGAAACTGCCTTGGCGCCAGTCAAGGTCGTAAAGCGCAAGGGTTTTGCCGATGCCTCGGGCTGGAATGGTTGGGTCCTTCTCGCCCACGATACCACCGTTTCCCTGCCGACTCCCGATATGCCATCGGAGCATTAAGCGACCGGCACCCTGCAATCTTGCTCTCTATCCCACGCCAGACACCGCGTTCTGCCACGAACGAGCGGGGCCAAAGGATAATGCGCTTAGCGTTGCCCTAACCCTGCAATGCCTTCCACATCTCTTTGTCGCGCTTGGCAGTCCAAATGCGCGGATCGACGATCCCGCTCGCCTCGTCGTAGGCGCGGCTTACATTGAAAGGGATACAGTGCTCGAAAATCACCAGTTCCCCATATTTGGGCCGAAGCGCTCGATAGGTGCGGTCGAAAACGGATTTGAGCGGTTCGCGCGCGCGAACCCCATTTTGAACGGTATCCAGGAGGGCGCGAACGAAGTCCTGCGTACCGTCGATCGCGACGTTCACCGCGCGCGGTGTCTTCAAGGCAGGGCCGCGACCCGGCACCAGCTTCCTCGCCCCGAGGGCGCGCACTTTCTCAAGGGTTCCTGGCCATTCGTTCAAGTAGGCATCGCCACAATAGGGTGCCGCACCCTGCTCGACCAGATCGCCCGAGAACAGCACCCTTTCCTTGGGCAGCCAGACGACGGTGTCACCCTTGGAGTGCCCCTTCCCAAGATGCTCAATCCTGATCTCCCGCTTGCCGAGCCAAAGCGTGAGGCTTCCGTCGAATACGATCGTCGGCCAGGTGAGGCCCGGCACCGTCTCGATCTTTTTGAATAAGCGGGGAAAGCGCTCGGCTTCCGATTTGAAGTCCTGGGCGCCGCGTTCCCCAATGAGATCATAAGTTCCTCGGCTTGCGACGATCTGGCCTGCACGATAGGCGGATGCGCCCAAGACGCGTACCGCATGGTAGTGGGTGAGCACGAGATAGCGGATCGGTTTCTTCGTGACATCGCGGATGCGACGTATGAGCCGCCGCGCCTGAAAGGGGGTCGCCAGCGCATCGATTACCATGACGCCGTCATCGCCAATGATGACGCCTGCGTTTGGGTCGCCCTCGGCGGTGTAAGCGAAGACGCCGTCGGCGAGCTTGTCGAAGCGCACTTTCTTCTCCTTGAGGTCGCCCTGCGAGGCAAAAGCTTTGGGCATCTGCGGTCCCTCCCGAGCTGCTCGATCGATGCAGAGACTATACCCGCTCCTCTCGGAAGCCGAGACAAGCCAAGTGAGCACATGCGGCCGCACCCTGCAGGTTGCACATCCGAGATCGTGCGCAAGCCGAAACGAATAAACTTGCATCGGCACCGCCGACCGTGCCACAGGAAATCCGGCTTGCCGCACGTCATGTCTTGGAGCCTTTATGCCGAAGGGAAAGCACATCGAGGATCTTGTCGCCGATCTCTTGGCGCATAGGCCGCCGCGCGCAAAGTCCCTGATCGTCACGATCTTTGGCGACGCGATCGCACCTCATGGCGGCACGGTTTGGCTCGGCAGCCTGATTGCACTTTTAGCACCCTTCCATATCAATGAGCGGCATGTGCGCACGGCGGTCCTTCGCGTGTCCCGCGAGGGCTGGCTCGCCTCGCGACAGATCGGCCGGCGCAGCTTTTACAGCTTGACCGACGACGGCCGGCAGCGCTTCGAGGATGCACATCGGAGAATCTACGCATTCGAGCCGGCGCTTTGGGCCGGGGAATGGCACATCGTCTTCGTTGGGCAGGGTAACCTGTCCGCAGCGGAACGTGGATCTCTCAAGAGGGAACTTAATTGGCAGGGGTTCGGGAATTTCGGAGCGGGCGTGCTCGCCCACCCGAGTGCGGACCCGCAAGCACTTCGCAATGTGCTCAATAGCCTCGGTGTTTCTGGCCGCGTTGCGATCATGCTTGCGAAAAATAATGCGCTCGCGAGCGAGAATGCCATGTGCGAGCTCGTCCGCAATGCGTGGGACCTTGACAGCCTGTCGGACGCCTATCGTGGTTTCCTCGATCGCTTCCAGCCGATCGGCCGTGCGCTCGCGGCCGGCGGGGCGGCGGACCCCGCCGTGTCATTTCTGATCCGCGTGATGGCGATCCACGAATATCGCCGTGTGCTGTTGCGCGATCCGCGGCTGCCGGAGACACTCCTGCCCGAGGCGTGGGCGGGGGCGGCTGCGCACCGCCTTTGTCAGGAGATCTACCGTCGGGCGGCCGGCCCAGCCGAAAGATACCTCAAGTCGCTCCTCAAAGGACCGGACGGACCGCTGCCTGACGCCCAGGGATATTTCTACCGCCGCTTCGGCGGGATCGAGGGCCGTGCTCCGATAGAGGCGAGTGCCACGGTGTGAGCCTCTCCATCGTCATTGTCGGCAGCGGGCCGTCCGGGTTCTATGCCGCGGACGCGTTATTGCGAAAACTGCCGGGGTGCCGCATCGACATTGTCGACCGTCTGCCGACCCCCTATGGACTCGTGCGCAGCGGCGTCGCACCCGATCATCAAAGCACCAAGGCAGTCCAGCGCGTCTTCGAGCGCACCGCAACCCGACCGAATGTCCGCTTTCTCGGCCATGTCAACGTCGGCGACGACGTCACATTCGGGGAACTCAAGGAATGCTATGACGCGGTCGTCGTCGCAATCGGGTGCCCGATCGATCGCAAGCTCGGCATTCCCGGTGAGGAATTGCGCGGCGTTTACGGCTCATGGTCCTTCGTCGGCTGGTATAACGGCCATCCAGGACACCGTGATCTCGACCCGGAACTCACGGGGAGCGCCATTGCCGTAATCGGTAATGGGAATGTGGCAATCGATTGCGTCCGCGTGCTCGCCAAGACGCCGGCCGAGATGGCGAAGTCAGATTTATGCCGCCACGCGGCCGAGACGATCGCACGAGCCCCCATCGAGATGCTATACCTCATCGGCAGGCGTGGCCCCGTTCAGATTGGCTTCACACCCATCGAGCTTGCGGAACTTGGCCAGCTCGAGCATTGCGTGCCTCTCCTCGACGGCGAAGCCCTTGATCGCGATATCGCCGCCGCGAACCCTGAAGAAGTCACCCAGAAGGCGAAGCCACTCGACATCCTGCGAAGCTTCGCCGGAAACAGGCTGGGCGACAAGCCGGTCAGCCTCAGGTTCATTTTCTGGGCGGCACCCACGGCGATAATCGGGGCTGGCCATGCGCAGCGCCTACGGCTCGAGCGCACGCGGCTCGCCGACGGGCAGGCGGGTCATACGGGCGATCATTTCGAACTCTCGGTTTCAACGGTCATTACCGCGATAGGGTATATCGGGGCCCCCTTCGACGGATTGCCGGTGGACGAGAAGCGCGGCATCGTGCGCAACGAGGAGGGGCGCGTCGAACCGGGTGTGTATGTCGTTGGCTGGTCGAAGCGCGGGCCGTCAGGCACAATCCCGACCAACCGTGCCGATGCCATGGCGGTTGCCGATTTGATCATGGCAGATTTCAAGACCGGCCCCACGGGCAAGCTGGGTCCCGAAGCGATCGACCGTATCCTTACCGCCAGGGCCGTCAGGCCCGTCGGCTTCGCCGAATGGATACGCATCAATGAAGCCGAAATGAAGCGCGCCGCGGATGGTCGGCCGCGCGAAAAATTCACCCGAATTTCCGACCTGCTAGCGGCTTGCCGCGATTAATGCGGCCGCCGCCTGGCCTTTGTGGAGATCCAACCATGAAGCCCGTACCGACCGGCACCACCTACGTGCATCGCGTGGAAACCACGCACGCCCACACCGCCGACGCGATTGGCAACAAGGGAGTTCGCGTCGTGGCGACGCCTGTGTTGATCGGATTTCTCGAAACCGCGGCCCTTGAATGCATCAAGCCATTCCTCGACGAGGGCGAGAGCTCGGTCGGCACGTTCGTGAATGTGCGTCACCTTGCCGCGGTGCCCGAAGGTGCGTTTGTCGAGGCGGCTGCTTCCGTGACCGCCGTCAAAGGCAGGCAAATCGAATTCGCCGTCAGCGCCAAATGGAACGACAAGCTGCTCATGGAGGGTGCACACGGTCGCGCGGTCGTGACGCTTGCGCGATTTCTCGAGCGGCTTGGGCTCAAACTTTCAGCGTGATTCGTCACTTGCGCTTCCCCCCTTCATAGACGAACCATCCCCGCCCCGCCCTGCGGCCGTCCCTTCCGGCACTGACCATTTGCTTCATAAGCGGGCGCGGCATGAAGCGCGGACCGTACGCCTCATGAAGAATTTCCTGAACCTGGAGGGAGAGGTGATTGGTCACCTGATCCATCAACTCGAACGGGCCGAGCGGATGGCCGAGTCCGAGCTTGCAGGCCGTATCGAGATCGGCAGGACTTGCGACACCTTCTTCGACAAGCCGTACCGCCTCGATGAAGAAGGCGTGCAGCAGCCGATTGACCGCAAACCCCACCACGTCCTTGATCCGCACCGGCGTCTTTCCTGCATTGCGGCAGAACGTCATGACGCGCTCGACGACCGCCTCCTCTGTATCGAATGCCGGAATCACTTCGACGAGCTTCATGCGCGAGACGGGCGAGAAGAAGTGAGTTCCGATGAACCGCTTGCGCCGATCCGGCTTGACGCTCGCGGCGAGTGTTGCAATCGAGATCGTCGAGGTGTTGGAGGAGAGAATGCAGTCGGCCTTGCACACCCGGTCGAGGGTGCCGAATATCTCGCTTTTGACCGCTGCGTCCTCGAACGCCGCTTCAATAACGAAGTCGCAATCGGCATAGGCGTCCAAGCTCGGCACGGATTTTAGATGGGCCAGTGCTTGGGTTTCTACCGCCCGGTCCCAAAGGTCGCGGGCGACGCCCTTTTGCAGTATGTCCGCGATTTTCGCGAGAGCACTGCCGATTCGCTCAGCATTCGTGTCGGTGAGGATGACTTCGTGGCCGGCCATCGCGAAAACGAGGGCGATTTCCGAACCCATCATGCCGGCGCCGACGACGCCGATTTTCTCCTGCGACATGCCATCGCCTTTCCAAAGGTGCAGCTGCATAAGGCTTCCCGCATGCCCCCTTAATTCCCCAGCCTAGCCATAATCTCGGCCAAATTTGAAGCTGTTATGGCCGCCCTACGCGTTCCGGCGCCGCGAGCGGAAAAGTGTGGAAACGGCAGGAAGGGTGACCGCCGTCACAGCGCCATACGCCGGGAAGAGTCAAACCCCCGGTAAGGCTTGCCGAAACGCGATGAGAACCGGCTAGGGCCAGAACAGCAAGAGGTGTCGTCATGCTTCCGACCTCTCCCCACGATGCAATATTCCACGTTTGGCGTGAGCCGGTCCCCGACCGCGGGCGTTGGCATCGCTATCTCTGCATTCAACTATTCGCCGTCCTTGGCCTTGTAGTACTCCTCTACTGGCTGCCCCAAAGCTGAATTTCCGCCTGCGTTCCCCCTGCTTTCGCATTGGTTTCTCGTCGGCGTTCGTGGCCGGTCGTTGCCCGAATGCCGATGGGGAGCGGCGGACGAACGCCCACCTCGACCGTTAAGGCGCATTCGGGAAGCACGGAATTAGATTCCGTCCGGTAGATGCCCTCGCTGCCCCAGAGCATCACGTCCTTCTTGTGATCGTCGGCCTAAAAATTGCCGTCGCCGTCGCGATACGAACCTGAAATCCAGAAATTTATATGAAAAGGAATGTATTTCCGGATAGACTCGTCCCCGACGTCGGGGAGGAGGCTCCAGCGATATAACATGAGCAACAAGGAACATTCGAGTGACGGCAAGGTCCCCTTCGATCGACGCGCCTTTCGGAACGCCCTCGGCCGGTTCCCGACTGGCGTTACCGTCGTGACCACGCTGACCCCCGATGGCATTCCCATCGGACTAACCGCGAACTCCTTCAGCTCGGTGTCGCTCGACCCTCCCCTCGTTCTTTGGAGCCTGGCGAAATCGGCGTCGGCCCTGCCGATTTTCCTCAACGCACCCCATTACGCGATCAACGTTCTTGCCGCCGAGCAGATCGCCCTTTCCCGACGATTCGCAAACGAGCGCGGCGATCGCTTCAAGGGTGTCGAGTGTCGCCGCGGCCTTGGCGGCGTGCCGATCATCGAAGGCTGCACAGCGTGGTTCGAATGCCACAACGTGGCTCGTCACGACGGCGGCGATCACGTCATCCTGATCGGCGAGGTGGAGCGATTTGCCGAGGCGGAGCGGCGCGCGCTGGCCTTTCACGCGGGCGACTACCACGTCACCGCACATCACCCCGAAAGCCTCCCGCAACCTGACGGCCGGCACTCCTTCGACGACTATCTTCTCGATCTCCTTGGTCGGGCCAGTCACCTGGCAAGCGGGCAGTTCCACGCCCTCCTTAAGGCTCGGAATGTATCCGTGTCCCATTGGCGCATCCTCGCCGCACTTTCCGCCGGCGAGGCCATGACGATTTCGGGTCTCGCCCGGGTCGTCCTTTTCAAGCAGCCGACGCTCACGAAAGCGATCGATCGCATGGCGCTGCTCGGCCTTGTGCGCCGAAGTGCGTCGGCGGCCGATCGCCGCCAAGTCCTCGTCCGCATTACCGGCCGAGGTCGGCTACTCATGCGCAAGCTTTTGAAGTATGCGAGAAAACACGAAACCGACCTGCTGGCCGCGTGCAAGTCGGGCGAGGCCGTGGAGCTAAAGGCAGCACTTCATGCGCTCATCGACCAGCTCGGCAAGGACGAAGGACGGTACAGGCGGGAAGCCGACAGCGAAACGAGCTAGCGTGGCGAATCCGAAATTCGCTCACGGTCCCGCACCCAGATGTGGCGAATTACGGATTGGCCGCACTAGCGCCACAGGTTGGATTTGGCGAGATCGATGATTTCGTCGGCCCGCCCG
>Ga0187766_10000090_pt1 | contig 43514 bp, 42 predicted proteins | sample 0216_QUI02_MP05__4_FD_132971 | JGI IMG/M metagenome (GOLD analysis project Ga0187766, IMG submission 132971) | Tropical peat soil microbial communities from peatlands in Department of Meta, Colombia - 0216_QUI02_MP05_20_MG | ecosystem: Environmental > Terrestrial > Soil > Wetlands > Peat ... | reverse complement strand
GGAACCCGGACCGGCCGGAGAGCCTGGCGCGGTTCCTCTTCAGCAGCCGTACCGTCCCCACGGTCTGGAACGGGCCCCGGGCGACCGCGCAGCTGCGGCCGCAGAGCAAGGCCGAGGCGCAGGCCGAGATCGAGCGCGCCCTGTCCCTGACCGAGGCTGCGCTCAAGCTGGACGCCCGGTGGGCGAACGCGATGGCCACGCGGGGGCTGATCTTCTACGCCATCGGCCGGAGTGGGGACGCCGAGCAGATGGCCGACCGCGGCCTGGAGATCGAGCCCCAGAACCTGCGCCTCTTGCGGCTGAAGACTCAGCTCCTGAGCGACACGGCCGCCGAGCTGCGCGGTCGCGCTCGGGCCCTGCGGAGCCCGCGCATCGAGTCCCACGACGAGCAGCGCGCGGACGGCGTCTATCGCGTGACGACGACCTATCCGCCGACCGCCGAGGCGCTGGCCGAGGCTCGTGCGGTCGACGCGCGGGCGGCGGAGGTCGAGGAGGCGGCGCGGAAGCGCGGGGCGGCCGCCGCCAAGGTGGACGGCGAGGTGATCCCCGCGCTCCTCAAGCGCGCCGACGACGCCTTCGCGCGGGGCGACACTGGGGGGGCGGGGCGCGCGCTCCAGGAGGCCTATCGCTACCATCCCGACCGGCCGGAGGTGGTGATGCGCCTGGCCGAGCTGGCAAAGCGTCAGGGGGACGCCCGCGCCCTGTCGATCTTCTCGCTCCTGGCCCAGCCCCTCCGGGACAGCACGGCGGCGACCGAGCTGAAGGCGGCGTGGGAGGCCATCGTGCGCACCGACTGGCCGGCCGCCGAGACGGCCCTGGGCCAGGCGAGCCAGCGCGACGCGGTTGACGCGCGGATCTTCGCCTACCGCGCCGTCGTGGCCCAGCATCGCACGCACGACACAGCGGCGGCCCGGCGCGAGCGAAGGGCCGCGCTGGCGCTGGAGGAAGGCCGGGCCAAGCTGATGGGGACGAGCTTCCTGGGCGAGCCGCGCCAGCCGGTCGACACGATCGACCTGCAGGAGTCGGGTCTCCAGGCGGCTGTGCGCATCTCGGCGGGCGACGCCGAGCTGGCGGCGAACGGCGGTGCGGCGGCCCTCGACCTCTTCTCGAGCGTTGTGGCGCTGGAGCGGCGCTTCGACAAGGACCAGCTCGTGCCGGCGGTGCCGACGGCGATCCTGCCCGACCCGACGGCCGAGCCGAACACTGTGCCCGAGGCGCCGACGCTGGGCTCGCTGATCGCCACGGCGCGGCTGGGCAAGGCGCAGGCCCTGTCCGCGCTCGGCCGGTCGGCCGACGCCCAGCGGGAATACGCCAGTGTCCGCGCCGCGCTGGCGAACTGGCCGGCCACGTCGCCGAAGCCCAACCAGCTAATCTTCGCCGACTCGAAGGCCCGCCTGGGCCAGGCCGAGGCGGCCTACGCCGCCAAGAACTACGACGAGGCCTTCCGGATCCTGACCTACGACGGCTGGCCGGCGCTGCCCGATGACATGAAGGCCCGCATCAAGAAGCTCCAGGCCGACGTCATGGCCGCTCGCCAGCACCGCTAGCGGCGCGGCCGGCGCGCCGCTCTCGCATACCGCCTAGTCAGTGGGCGTGACTCTTGCGTTCGGTCGTACTCCGTTCCCACTCGCCCAGATCAGCGCGGTCCGAAATGCGAATGTGATCAAAGACGCCGAGATCGATAGTTGTCGACCGACCAAGGAGTTGGCCCAATCAGCACCAGCACGACGATGGGCACAATGTATAACAGATCGCATTCATATCCGGGCGGTCCGAACTGGGCCCGGCCATTGCTGATGCCCAGCAGCTTGATCGAGCTGAAGCCGTACGGCAGGTGGACCGTCAAGATCGCTACCGCAAGCAAGATGATGCTAGGTATGCTGACTAGCGAGACGAACCCTCCGATCAGAATCGCAATCCCACTCAGAATTTCCGTGGCGATTGTAACCCAAGCCATCAATTGCGGAGCCGGAACGCCAATAGCGTGAAGGATCGCCGCGAATTCGTCTGGTCCACCGCGCAATTTAGAAAGGCCATGCGCCAGCAATCCATAGCCAACGACCAACCGAAGGGGAATCGCCGCGTAGGGCGCAACCCTCGCCCGCGCATTCCCCCAAGCCAAAACATCCCCTGCCAGGGTCGACATCGAGGTTTTGATCAGCGCGTTCATGATCCCCTCCGGCCTACATATTGACGTCATCCTATCGAGACATCGTGATCGGCCACGTCTTGCCGGGCGCGACGCCCGCAGCTACTAGGTCACGCCTTGTTGGATGCACTCACCCGCTCTGAGGAAGCGTCCTCTCTCTCCTTCTTCGCAAAATTCCGCTGGTGTTCGCCGTGTACTAGATACACGGTAAGTTTTCCCTTTTCCCCTAGCCAGACTCGGGCCTTGCCTGGCTCGAGTAGATTCGATTCGTACGTCGGTCCGCGATCCCGGTCAGGTGGCGACGTTGGCAAGACTCGCAAGCCCAAGTTCCTCGACGATGCGGTTCTGCACCGGCGCGGTCTGCGCGTTCACCATGTCCGCCCCGAATGGCGTGCCGACCACGGTGCGGATGGGGCGCCGCCCCTTTGGCTGCGCGATCAGGGTCGCGATCGCCTCGGCGACATCATGCGGGTTCGGACTGTTCGGCGCCTGGAAGGCCTGCAGAAAATGGGCGAACATCTTGTCCGGGATCTTGCCAATATCGCCGTACTCACCCAAGCGGCCGGCGTCGTCCGGGTGTTGGACGCTCGAGTACATCGGTGTCGGGTAGGCGCTAGGCTGCACCAGGATGACGTCCACACCGAGTTGCGAGAGCTCGTACCGGAAGCTGTCCGTCAGCGCCTCGACGGCAAATTTCGTGGCGCCGTAGATGCCAAAGAACGGAAAGGTCACCCGGCCGAGGATCGAGCCCACGTTGATCACCAGGCCCTCCCGGCGTTTGCGCATGCTCGGCAGCACCGCCCGGGTAGTGCGCAGCATGCCGAAGACGTTGGTGTCAAAGAGCGCCTGCGCTTGCTCGGGCGTGAACGCTTCCGACACCCCTGCGGCCGCGATCCCCGCGTTATTGACCAGCACGTCGATGGGGCCCCGTTCGAGCGCGGAGGCGACCGCGCGCTCGACAGAGTTCGAGCTCGTCACGTCGAGGTCGATGACGTCGATGTTCAAGTTCTCGGCTACGGCGAGGGTTCGCAGCGCTTCGGCGTGTTGTCGATTCTTGCCTCCGGTGGCCCGCATCGAGGCGACGACGTGGTGGCCGGTTCGCGCCAGCGTCTCGGCAGTATCGCGGCCGAACCCGGTGCTGCTGCCGGTGATGAGGATGGTCTTGGGCATGGCTTCTTGAGTCTCCTTTCCGAGTCGGGTGACCCTCTAGGTCGGTGATTCTTCAGCGTCCCGCCCGCTTGGGTCGGTGCCGATAGAGGAAGTCGCGGATGGCGGCCGCGATTTCCATGTGATGGGTCTCGAGTGCGAAGTGCCCAGTATCGAAGAATCGGACCTCGGCGTCCGGCACATCGCGCTTGAACGCCTCAGCGCCCACCGGCAGGAAAAACGGGTCGTTCTTGCCCCACACGGCGAGAAGCGGTGGCCGCTGCGCGCGGAAGTATCCGTGGAACGTCGGGTACAGCGCGATGTTGCTCGCGTAGTCGAGGAACAGGTCGAGCTGGATCTCGTCGTTCCCGGGCCGGGCGAGCAGCGCCGAGTCGAGGGCGTAGCTCTCGGGCGCCACCAGCGACTCGTCCTGCACGCCGTGCATGTACTGCCCTTTGGTCGCCTCGGGCTTCAGGAAGTCGCGGAGCGCGGCGCGGTTCTCAGGAGTGGGCTGCGTCCAGTACCGCTGGATCGGGTTCCAGCCCTGGCTCAGCCCCTCCTCGTAGGCGTTGCCGTTTTGCGAGATGATCGCGGTCACCCGCTCCGGGTGGCGCGCTGCGAGACGGAAGCCGACGGGCGCGCCGTAGTCGAAGACGTAGATGGCGTACCGGGTGAGCTCCGCCACTGCCGTGAATCGGTCGACGACGTCGCTCAAGTGATCGAAGGTGTACTTGAACTGCGCCCGGTCCGGAGCATCGGAGAAGCCGAATCCCGGCAGGTCCGGGGCGACCACGTGGTAGTCGTTCGCCAAGGCCGGGATCAGATCGCGGAACATGTGGGACGACGTCGGAAATCCGTGAAGCAGGAGCAGCGCCGGCGACGTGGGTGCCCCCGCTTCTCGGCAGAAGATCTTCAAGCCATCGACATCGACAACGCGGTACCTCGTCCTGCGCAACGTGTCCGGCAAGGGGAATTCCATGCGTACCCTCCTGCGCCTTCTGGGCGCGTCCATGTCCATCGACTTCCCAACGCCTCAAGGAGGGCCCGACAATCGGGCCCCATCGCCCCGGGGTCACCGCGGGAAGCAATTCGAGACACTGGCTTTGACACTAACTAGCCAAGATAGGATTCGAAGGTTAATGAATGTCGAGCCCGGATCTGGATTCCGACCTAGTTGGCGAGCGGTTATGGCGACCGGCGCACCAGATAACCTTTGTAGAATCGTATCTATGGTTACATCGCGGCGGCGCCGCGCCGACAAATTCCCTCTGATCGGCAATCACCGGTGCCTCGATTTCGTCAACACGGAGGGCATGCAGAGGGGGCAGCGGGTCGATCTCCTCGCCGATTTTTCCGACTTGGTGGACTGGCTGACCGCCGCCCAACTCCTGGGACCGGCGGAGGCGGTCGGCGCGGTGCGTCGATGGGCCGGTACGGCTGCGGGCGCGCGGGCACTCGTCGAGGCGCGCGAGCTCCGAGCCAACTGTAGGGACATCCTCGAGCAGATTGCCGGAGGCCAACCGATCGCCGGTTCAACCCTTCACGCGATCAACACGCTATTGGCCCGGCACATCGGCTACAGCGAGGTCGTGCGCGCTCGCAACGGATTCCGCCGTCGCTTTCAGTTCGAGCTACGGGTCCCGGTCGACCTCCTCGTGCCCGTGGCCGAGACCGCGGGCGATCTGCTATGTCACGCGGACTTCTCCCTGATCCGGAAGTGCGAGAATGCCCCGTGCTTGCGGTATTTCTACGACCTCAGTAAGAACCACGCTCGCCGCTGGTGCAGCATGAGCGTATGCGGCAATCGAATGAAGGTCGCCGCTTACTATCGCCGCGCCAACGCCGACCGAGGGTGAGCGCCACGAGAACCGAAAGAGTGTGAGGTATTTTTGTGGGACCGCAGGGATAACACCTCAGGCGGTTACCTTGTAGCGGCTGTTCGGCCAGGATCGCGTGGCGGGATTCACGGGGTGAGTGATTGGTCAGCGGGTACATGACCTCCTGGCAAGTCGAGCAGATCCGCCCAGCGAGACTGCGATATCGCAAGCGCTACCTCCACCACTTTGGGATCGAACTGACGCCCCGCCTGGTCCTTGATCTCTGCCAGAGCGGTCGCCAGCGGGTGGGCTGCGCGGTATGGCCGGTCGTGCGTCATGGCGTCGAGTGCATCAACGACCGCGAAGATCCGGGCGGCCACCGGAATCTGCTCCGCCTTGAGGCCCTGGGGATAGCCGCTCCCGTCGTAGCGCTCGTGATGGCTGCCGACCACGTCGAGAGCGGGCGTCAGCAGCGGGACGACCTCGAGGATTTCAATGCCCGAGACCGGATGCGCCTGCATCACGAGCCGCTCCTCGGCAGTCAGCGGGCCAGGCTTGCGGAGCACCGCCTCCGGCGTCTGGACCTCGCCGATGTCGTGAAGTAGCGCGCCCAGCTCCAGCCCCTCACGCTGCCCGGCGCTCAGCTCGAGCCGTTCGGCGAGGGCGCCGCTGGCCCGCGCGAGCCGGGCCAGCGATCCCGCTTCGCCCTCGCGCGCCTCCAGGGCCCGAACGAGCACGTCGACCATGCTGTGGTACGAGACGCGGAGCCGGTCCACCATGAGATGGAACACGTTGCCGAGTAGCCCGATCTCGTCCCGGGCGCTCACCTGGACCGGGGCTGCGAGGTCGCCCTCGACCACGCGCCGCGCCGCCGCGGCGAGCTGGTTCACCGGGCGCGTGATGTGGCGCGCGATCAGGATTCCCGCTCCCAGCGCGAGCAGCGCCGCCACCACGGAATGAAGATAGAGCCGGCGCTTCACCGCACGGAGCTGGGCCAAGTACACGTCGGCGCGGAAATCTACGTCGAGCACCGCGACGGGTTTGGAAGAAGCGTCGCGGACGGGCGCGAAGGCCGTGATCCACGTCCCACTCGAGCTCTGGTAGATGCCGGTGAAGGCGGGCGCGCCCGTCGCGAGCACCTGGCTCAGGATCTCCTGTATCTCCGGGGCCAGTTGGTAGGTGAGCCCGACGGGGACGAACTCTCTGGCGGCGCGGCCGACGGTGCTGACCACGACGAATTTGGCCTTGTCACCGTGGACGTCCGACAGCGTGTACACCGCGTCGGCCAGCTGATTCGCCTCCTGGATGCGGCGGAGCTGGGTCCAGATTTCCTTGTATTCCGGCGTGTCCGTTCTCCCCTGCGCCAGCACCTGCTGGTGCACGTTTCCATCGAGCTGGAGCGCGCCGGTCCGTGCGATGTTCAGCAGGAGCGCGCCGAGTGACTGTCGGACCCATCGCTCTTGGTCCCGGTACTGGAGCAGGCCACTCACCAGGATGCCGAGCGCGGTGAGCAGCAGGACGCTGGCGCCGAGGCGCCAGCCGAGACGCCGCCAGAGCGGGAGCCTAGCCCGGGGCGGGTTCTGACTACTCGTGGCCATCTCGGGTCTCCCTGCGTCCCTCCACGGTCAGTTCCGATACGTCCCGATCGAAGAGGAGCTCCACGGTCCAGTCGAGGACGACGCGGATACGGGCTGCCCAGGTGGGGAGCTTCAGCATGTACACGGTCTTCCACATGAACCACGCGGGAAAGCCGACCAGCTTGAGTCCGCTCAGATCGGCCACCGCCTTGTGCCGGCTGAGCGGCACCATCTCGCCCAGCAGTTTGAAGTCGAACGCCTTCCGCGGCCGTCCGGTCAGCACCGCCTCGATCTGTCCTGCCAGGGCCCGGCCTTGGCGCAGGGCCACCTGTGCCGTCGCTACGTAAGGTGCGCTCGAGTGCCGGTCGATCTGGGCCGCGTTGTCGCCCAGGGCGTAGACGTCGCGGGCGCCGTCCACCTCGAAGAATTCGTTGACCTTGACGCGACCATCCTTGGTCTTCGGCAGCGGTAGGGCAGAGATTACCGGGCTCACCTGGTTCCCCGCCGTCCAGATCACACAGTGGCTCGGGATGAGGCGCCCGTCTTGCAAATGCAAGCCCTCCTGCGACACACGGGCTGCCCGCGCGGTCTCCAGCTCGATGCCGCGCTTGACGAGTTGCTCCTTCGTGTAGGAGGCGAGGTTCGTGGCCGTCTGAGGCAGGACGGCACTCCCGACCAGCACGAGCCGGACCGTCTCCCGTGGGATGGCCGGATAGTGGCGGAGCAGGATCCCGCGCGCCAGCTCCTCCACCGCGGCCACCAGTTCCGTCCCCGCGTGTCCGGCACCCACCACCACGAAGGTCAAGAGCCGGCGCCGCGCCCAGGGGTCCTCGCTGAGGGCAGCGGCCTCGAACAGCTCGATGACGCGGTTCCTGATCTGGATGGCATCGCCGACGTTCTTGAAGGTCAGCGCGTGCTCGGCTGCTCCCGGGGCGATGGCGACGTTCGGCGTGGCGCCGAGCGCCAGCACGAGCTTGTCGTAGTGCAGCTGCTGGCGGATCGGGGATCGATGATGCCTGACCGTGACGCGGCGACGCTCGAGATCGATCGCCTCCACGTGCATTTCACCGAATTCCACCCCCCAGGCACCGCACAGCGGACGGATCGGGTAGAGGATGTGACGGGGCTCGACGGCACCTGTCGCCGCTTCGGCGAGCATCGGCGTGAACAGGAAGAAGTTCTGGTTGCTGATCAACGTGACATGGACGGGAAGGAGCCCCGCGCAGCGGCGGGCGATCTCGAGCGCCGCCGTGACTCCGGCGAACCCGCCCCCCAGGATGACAATCCTGGGGGCGAGCGAGGTCGACGGTCTGGCCAGCACCCGGCCGGCCGCGGCAGTGCCCATCTCGGATGTGCTGACGGGCATGGTCGCGATGCCCATTGCGTCGCCTCCGTCGACCTCTAATGGTCCACGACTAGTGGTTCACCACCGCTACAGGAAGCAGCGCGTCAACCGGGCCACCCGGTTGCCACGCGCGATCAGTCGATCGAGGAGAGGAATTATGAACCCATCCACCCCGAAGGTTCGACCGGCATCGGTGAACAGGAAGACGGCGGGGAACATGATCAACATGATGTAGGTCCATCCCCACTCGTGAGGCACGTTGAGGATGCCGATCGTGATGTTCGCCGCCATGCCGATCGCGACCACCGAGCCGAGGCGCGTGAACAGACCCAGGATGAGGGTGACCGCAATGAACGTCTCCGTGATCAGGGTCATCCAGCCAAACAGCGTCCAATGGGGAATCATCACGTGTACCAGGAAGTCACGGTAGGCCAGTACCGTGGGATACTGAATCTCCTCCTGCACCCAGTACCAGAGGCCACCCCCGGAGCGGCGACCGAAGTCGTCGGACGGCACCTTCCACCCGGACTGCTGCCACCAAAGCACGCCATAGAGCAAGCGGGCCAGCCCGAGAGGCCAGAGGGGTGCGGTCGCCTGTAGCCACCCCAGTGGGCCACCAGGTGAAGCGTCGCGAGCGGGGTCCGGAATGCTGGTGTGACGGTCGGTCATTAGTGCGCGCATGGTAGCATCGCCTCCACTCGCAAGCGTAGACACGCAGTGACCGCTTCGAGGTTCGCTCACCCGTGTGCACCGAACCCCCGAGGCAAGATGTGACATCTCAGTGACATCATCGCGACCCGGAGGACCTAGACTCCGGCGCATCGGGCCCGGGCGAAGGGAAGGGGACCGCCATGGCGTTCTCGGTCGGCATCGGCCTGACCAACGAGTCGGCATGCACCCATCACGTGGAGCTATCCCTCGACTTCCCCACGGAAGCCGAGCACGATAGATTCCGTGGTGACGCCTGAACCGCGACCGGCGATCGTCGACGCCCTTCCGCGCTCGCTCTATCTCGAGGCGACGAATCGGTGCGATTCGAAGTGCCAGACCTGCGTCCGCACGTTCGCGGCACTCGAGCCGCCTGCGGACCTCACGCTTACCCAAGTGCGCACGATCGTCGAGCAGTTCCCTGTGCTCGACCGGGTGGTCTTGCACGGCATTGGCGAGCCCCTGCTGAATCGAGAGATCTTCGAGATCGTCGCCTACCTCAAAACGCGGGTGGCCAGCGTGCTGTTCAACTCCGACGCCATCAGCTTGACGGCCGCGCGAGCCCGGCAGCTGATCGAGAGCGGGCTAGACGAGTTCCGCGTCTCGATGGATGCGGCCACGGCCGAGTCTTACGCGCGGCTGCGGGGTGTCGACCAATTCACGCGGGTCGTGGAGAACGTAGAGCACCTCGTGTCCTTGATTCGCACCCTTGGACGCACAACTCCGAGGGTCTCCCTGTGGTTCACGGCCTCGCGGGCCAATATCGACGAGATCCCGGGGTTCGTGCGACTCGCCGCCGAGCTCGGGGTGGGAGAGGTGTACGTGCAGCGCCTCGTCTTCAACGGCCTGGGAATGGCCACGGCCGAGAACGCGTTGCACGGCCGCCTGCGCGAGCAGGAACGTGCACGACTCGCTGAGGCCGAGGCGCTGGCCGCTCGCTCAGGGATTGCCATGCGGGCCTCGGGGCTCACGACGCCACTGGCGAGCCTCCAAGGTCCTGACGGCACTCGCCCGTGGGCCGGCTGCCAGCGCCCGTGGACCCTCGCGTACGTCACCGCCAACGGGAACGTGCTGCCTTGTTGCATCTCGCCATGGGTTGCCCGTGACTACCCCGGCTTGGTCCTCGGTCACGCCTTCCACGAGCGCTTCGAGGCCATCTGGAACGGGGCGCGGTACCAGCGCTTTCGGCAGGAGTTCGAGAGCGTGAAGCCGCCCGACCCATGCCGGGGCTGCGGGCTGCTGTGGAGCATCTGACCGGCGCGCGTATGAGCGTGCACAAGGTAGCCGTGGCGATCATGGCCAAGGTGCCGCGACCGGGTGCCGTGAAGACGAGGCTCTGCCCTCCGCTCCTCGCGGATGAGGCCGCCGCACTCTACCGCTGCTTCCTGCTCGACAAGATCGCATCGGTCGGCGCGCTGGCCAACGCGCATCCGGTGATCGCCTACACGCCGGAGGATGCGCACGCTGAGCTGAAGGACCTGGCGCCGGGGTTCGCCCTCGTCGCGCAGCAGGGGCCGGATCTCGGAGCGCGGCTCCACTCCACGCTCGGGGGTCTGCTCGGTAGCGGCTATCCTGCCGCGATCGCGGTCGACAGCGACACCCCGACCCTCCCCCTGGATTTTCTGCAGCGTGCCGTCGACCTGCTGAGCCGTCCCGGGTCCGACGTCGTGCTGGGACCGACCGAAGACGGTGGCTACTACCTGATCGGCATACGGGCCGTGCATCGCGAGCTGTTCGAGGACGTTCCCTGGAGCACGTCCGAGGTCCTCGATATCACGTTGCGCCGCGCAGCGCGCACTGGTCTTCACGTGACCTGCCTGCCGTCGTGGTTCGACGTGGACACCGCGGACGATCTCGAGCGGCTGCGCGCGAGCCTGGCCGCCACGCCGGCGGCGGCTCGCCAGACCCGCGGCTGGCTGGAGAGCTGGCAACACTGATGCCGAAGAGTCGCCGCCCGGCCTCCAGACCGGTGGCGTCGCGTCAGGCGGCGTCTCCCAGCCCGGCCCGCCGCAGCGAGACCCCGTGGCGGCAGCTGTCGTCGCGCCCCGTCTATGCCAATCGCTGGATGTCCGTGCGCGAGGACCTCGTCGGTCTCCCGGACGGGAGGACCACCATCTACGGGGTGGTCAGCTGCGGGCAGTGTGTAGGGATCCTCCCGTTCACGGATCCGGACACCGTCCTGCTGGTCCGGCAGTATCGGTACGTGGCGGGGCGGCCGACCTGGGAAATGCCCACCGGGGGCGTGCATGAAGGGGAGGCGCTGGAAGGGGCCGCCCAGCGGGAGCTGGCCGAAGAGACCGGCTACCGGGCCCGGCGGCTACGACATCTGAGCACCTATCACACGAGCAAGAGCGTGGTCGACGAGGTCGCACACCTGTTTCTGGCCGACGGACTGCAGCCAGCGAAGACGGCGCCAGATGACACGGAGTTCATCGACGTGCGACCGTTCCCGTTCGACACGGCGTTGAGCATGGTGCTGGAGGGCGAGATCGTCGATGGCATGACGGTGATCGCCGTCCTGCTCGCGGCGCGCCAGCGAGCGGCACGGCATGGACGCGCGCGCCGCTGAGCGGTCACAGCCCCGCGAACACGGGATCCCGCCCGTGCTGCTCCGTTGCGAGCTGGCTGCGATCGGCGGATCGGGGCTCGTCCTCGCCGCAGCCTGCTGGGAGCTGCAGCGCCTCGGGAACTTCGTCGAGACGCCGCGCGCCTTTCTAGTGCTCTTCACGATCGCGTTCGCTGCCTACGCAGCCGGTGCGACCGTGTCCGCGCGGCTCCGTGGCTCCGTACCCGTCACCATCATCGTGGCGGTTGGCATCGGGTGCCGGCTGATCTTCCTGCCGACCGCCCCCTCGCTTTCCACCGATGCCTACCGGTATGTGTGGGACGCTCGCGTCGCCAGCGCTGGCTTCGATCCGTATGCATACCCGCCGACCGCACCCGAGCTTGCGGGCCTTCGCGACGCCTGGATCTACCCCCACTTGAACCACAAAACGTGGCTCACCGTGTATCCGCCGGTCGCCGAGGCCCTGTTCCGAGCCGTGTATCGGATCGCGCCCGACAACGTCCTGGCCATCAAAGGCGCGTTCGGTCTGGCGGAGGTGCTGGCGCTGGTCACGCTGGCGCTCTGGCTGAGGGCTCTCGGGTTGCCCCCCGGCCGGCTCACCATCTACGCCTGGAACCCGCTGCTCCTCGTCGAGATCTGGGGCAGCGGGCACCTGGACGCGCTTGTGATCCTGGCGGTCGTCGCGGCCGCCCTGGCGTCGGCGCGCGGCCGGGACGAGCTGGCCGCCGTCTTTCTTGGTCTCGGGACCTTGGTGAAGCTCTATCCCGCCGTGCTGCTTCTTCTTCTGCCCGGTCGCCGCCGGCCCGTTGTGCTCGTACTGTTTGCCACCGTCATCGTGGTCGGAACGCTCGCGTCGGGCGGCCTTGGGGCCTGGCCGGTCGGGCCCATCGGACGGTATGTCGTGGACGAGTACTTCAACCCCGGGCTCGTGCGATCGCTGGTGAACAACCCCAAGCTCGCGCTGGCCGCCAGCTTCGGGTGGATCCTTGCGGTGGCGGCGCTCGGCGGCGCTCGCGACCTCGCGACGCGGGCCGTGCCCATGGTGGCCGGGGTCATCGTGTTGGCTCCGAACGTCTTCCCCTGGTACGCGGTCTGGCTGATCCCCTTCCTGGCCGTTGCGCCCTCGATTCCGTTGATCGCCTTCACGGGCGCCGTCGCCTTCTCCTACGCGTTCTTCCTGTCCGATCCGTGGAGCATCCCTTGGTGGGCCCGCGCGGTGGAAGTGGTGCCGGTCGCGGCCGCGGCCGTCGCGATGCTGAGACACGGATCGTCGGGAATACATCGTATCCTCCGCGTGCTCCGCCGGCCTCCCCGGCCGGGGGTCTCAGCCGACGTCAGATGAAGGTCACTCTGATAGTGCCCGCGCTGAACGAGGCAGGCATCGTCGGCGAAATCGTCCACCGAGTGCCTCGCGACGTCGTCGATGAGGTCATCGTCGTCGACAATGCGTCGACCGATGCGACCGCGGCGGAGGCGCGCGCGGCCGGCGCTCGGGTGGTGCACGAGCCACGACGCGGATACGGCGCCGCCTGCTTCGCCGGGTTGAGTGCCCTCCCGCCCGACGTCGAGGTCGTGGCGTTCCTCGATGCGGATGGCAGTCAGCGTCCGGAGGAGATCCGCCTGGTGCTGGACCCGATCCGGGCGGATCTGGCCGACCTCGTGCTCGGCGCGAGGACTGTTGGCGCCCCCCATCCCTGGCACGCGATTATGGGCACCCGCTTGGTCGCACGTTACGTGGCCTGGCGATGGGGCGTGCCGGTCACCGACTTCGGGCCGCTGCGGGCCATCCGTGCCGACCTCCTCCGGGAACTCGAGCTGCGCGACCGGGCATTCGGCTGGCCGGTCGAGATGGTGGTGAAGGCGGCGGCCCAGCGTGCTCGGATTCGCGAGGTCCCTGTGTCCCATGCGCCGCGACTGGCCGGTGAGTCCAAGGTCTCCGGCACGTTCGTTGGAAGCCTCCGTGCCGGGTATGGATTTCTCCGTGCGGCGCTGCGCGCCGGGAAGGGCGATCCGCCCCTACCGAGGTAGCGAACCTCGGTCGCGGCGGGACGTGTCAAAGGGTCCGACGCGGGCGGTCGTCGAGGCCCGGTCGCGGAGGCGAGCATGGAGCAGCGGCCGTTGAAAGGGCAGAAGGCGTTGGTCACCGGCGCCGGCTCGGGGATCGGGCTCGGGGTCGCGAAAGCGCTCGGGGCGGCGGGCGCGGACGTGGTGCTGAACTACGTGACGGCGCCCGAGGGGGCGGAGCGGGCGGCCGAGGAGGTCCGGGCGGGTGGCAGCCGAGCGCTGGCCATCCGGGCAGACGTGTCACGCGAGGACCAGGTGCAGGCAATGTTCCGGCAGATGCTCGACGCCTGGGGCACGATCGACGTCCTGGTGAACAACGCGGGGCTGCAAAGAGACGCCGCCTTCACCGAGATGACGCTCGAGCAGTGGAACACCGTCATCGGGGTCAACCTCACCGGCATGTTCCTCTGCTCGCGCGAGGCGGCCCGGGAGATGGCACGCCGCGGTGTACGCCCCGAGGTCTCGCGGGCCGCTGGCAAGATCATCTGCATCTCCTCGGTGCACGAGGTCATCCCCTGGGCCGGGCACGCCAACTATGCGGCCTCCAAGGGTGGGGTGAAGCTCTTCATGCAGACGCTCGCCCAGGAGCTCGCCCCGGCTCGGATCCGGGTCAACTCGATCGCACCGGGCGCGATCCAGACCCCGATCAACCGGTCGGCCTGGGAGACACCCCAGGCCCTCAAGTCACTCCTGACCCTGATCCCCTACGGTCGCATCGGCCAGCCCGAGGACATCGGCAGGGTGGCGGTGTTCCTGGCCTCGGACGACGCCGACTACATCAACGGGCAGTCGATCTTCGTGGACGGCGGGATGACCCTCTATCCCGAGTTCGCGCACGGCGGATAGCATCATGGACAACCACTACGACATCGCGATCATCGGCACCGGAGCGGGGGGCGGCACGCTGCTCTCGGCGCTGGCGCCGACGGGCAAGCGCATCCTCGTGCTGGAGCGGGGCGACTACGTGCCGCGCGAGAAGGCGAACTGGTCGACCCGGGCGGTCAACCTCGAGGGGCGGTACCAGACCAAGGAGGTCTGGCGCGACCGTGATGGCCAGCCACTCCACCCGCACACCAACTACAACGTGGGGGGCAACACCAAGTTCTACGGGGCCGCGCTCTTCCGGCTGCGGCGCGAGGACTTCGGCGAGGTCAAGCACTGGGGCGGGATCTCACCCGCGTGGCCGATCGGCTACGACGACCTCGAACCCTACTACGCCGCCGCCGAGCGTCTCTACCAGGTACACGGCGCGCGCGGGGAGGACCCGACGGAGGCGCCGGCCAGCGGGCCCTATCCACATCCGCCCATCAGCCACGAGCCGCGCATCCAGCAGCTCCACGACGACTGGGCGGGCCTCGGGCTCCGCCCGTTCCACGTGCCGCTCGGTGTGATGCTCGACGAGCGGGACCCACACGCCAGCCGGTGCATCCGCTGCGAGACGTGCGACGGCCACCCCTGTCTGGTCTCGGCGAAGTCCGACGCACAGGTCTTGTGCGTCGATCCGGCGCTGCGGTACCCGAGCGTCACCCTGCTCACCGGTGCGTACGTGTCGAAGCTCGAGACGAGCGCGTCCGGGCGTGAGGTCAGCCGGATCGTGGTCAAGCGGGGCCAGGCGGTCGAAACGTACTCGGCCGACGTGGTGGTGGTTTCCGCCGGCGCGATCAACTCGGCGGCGCTCCTGCTGCGCTCGGCGAGCGACCGGCACCCACGCGGCCTCGCCAACGGCTCCGACGTGGTCGGCCGCCACTACATGGGCCATGTGAACTCGGTGCTGATGGCGATCTCCAAGTGCCCGAACCCGACCGTGTTCCAGAAGACGCTCGGGCTCAACGATTTCTATTTCGGCTCGAGCGAGTGGGAGTTCCCGATGGGGCACATCTCCTTCGTCGGCAAGCTCGACGCCGATACGCTGCGAGGCGGCGCGCCGGCGATCGCACCAGGCTGGACGCTCGACCTGATGGCCCGGCACTCACTGGATTTCTGGCTCACGTCGGAGGACCTCCCGGATCCCGAGAACCGGGTGAGCCTCGATCGCGACGGCAACATCGTGCTGGCCTACCGGCCCAACAACGAGACCGCGCACCAGCGGCTGATCGCCAAGCTCGAGCAGCTCATGAAGCAGCAGACCAAGTGCCGCACGCACGGCCACGAGTGCCACGAAGGCCTGTTCTCGCGCAATCTCTTCGTCGGGCAGCGCATCCCACTGGCCGGCGTGGCCCACCAGAACGGGACGGTCCGCTTCGGCCACGACCCCCGGTCCTCCGCGCTCGACGCGGACTGCCGCGCGCACGAGGTCGACAATCTCTACGTGGTGGACGCGAGCTTCTTCCCGTCGAGCGCCGCGGTGAACCCGGGGCTCACCATCATGGCCAACGCGCTGCGTGTCGCGGATCATCTGAAGGCGCGCCTGGCGTGATCGAGCTCGGCCGCGGGATCGCCGGACACCTCGCCGCCGCTGAGTCGCGGGAGTGGCTTTGCGCGAACGGACTCGGCGGGTTTGCCTCCGGAACGGTGGCCGGGCTGCGAACGAGGCGTTACCACGGGCTGCTGGTGGCGGCGTTGCAGCCGCCCGTCGGGCGCGCGGTCTTGGTCGCGGGCCTGGAGGAGCGCGTCGAATACGACGGCCGCACCTACGCGCTCGGCACCAATCGCTGGGCCGACGGCACGGTCGCTCCCGAGGGGCACCGCCTCATCGAACGGTTCCATCTGGAGGGCACCACCCCCGTCTGGCACTATGCCTGCGCCGACGCCCTGATCGAGAAGCGTATCTGGATGGAGCCGGGCCGGAACACGACCTACGTCCGATACCGGCTACTCCGTGGGACCGGGCTGGTGCACCTGGCGGTGAGCCCCCTCGTGACCTACCGGGACTTTCATTCCACGACTCATGGCCAGGGCTGGCAGATGCGCGTGGAGGCGGTCGAGCACGGCCTTAGGGTGGTCGCGTTCGACGGGGCGCGCGGGATCCTGCTCCAGGCACCCGGGACCACCGTGGAGCCCGGCCACGACTGGTATGTCGGCTTCCGGCTGGCGGCGGAGGAGGCGCGAGGTCTCGACTTCCTCGACGACAGCCTGCGCGTGGGAACCTTCCACGGCGCGCTCGAGGTCGGCCGATCGGTCACGTGGGTTCTCTCGTCGGAAGACGCGCCGGCGGTCGACGGCGAGTCGGCCTGGTCTCGACGGCGCGCCCACGAGACCGCGATCCTGCTGGCCTGGCGCAAGGTGCAGCCCACGGCCGAGGTGCCGCCGTGGATCGATCAGCTAGTGCTGGCCGCCGACGAGTTCCTGGTGCGCCGCGCGCTCGCCGACGAGCCGGGCGGGCTCTCGGTCATCGCGGGGTATCACTGGTTCGGCGACTGGGGGCGCGACACCATGATCGCGCTGCCCGGGCTCACGCTGGCGACAGGACGGCCCGAGGCGGCCCGGCGCATCCTGGCGACCTTCGCGCGATTCGTGGACGGGGGCATGCTGCCCAACGTGTTCCCCGATGCCGGGCAGGCGCCCGAGTACAACACGGTGGATGCCGCGCTCTGGTACGTGGAGGCGGTGCGTGCCTACCACGCGGCGACCGGTGACGATGCCGCGCTTCGCGAGCTCTTCCCCGCACTCGAGGCGATCGTGCGTGGTTACACTGCGGGCACACGCTACGGCATCCGCGTCGACGGTGACGGCCTCGTCGCGGCCGGGGAGCACGGGGTGCAGCTCACCTGGATGGACGCCAAGGTCGGCGATTGGGTGGTGACACCGCGAATCGGCAAGCCGGTCGAGATCAACGCGCTCTGGTACAACGCCCTCGTCGCCATCGCCGACCTCGCGCGCCGGCTCGGGCGCCCGTCCGCGGCCTGGCAGGCTATGGCGGACCGGGCTGCCGCGGCCTTCTCGCGCTTCTGGAACGCCGAGGCGGGCTACTGCTACGACGTCATCGATGGGCCAGCGGGTCACGAGGCGGTGCTGCGGCCCAACCAGATCTTTGCTGTCTCGCTTCCTGCGAGCCCGCTCTCGGCCGACCGCCAGCGCCTGGTCGTTGACCGCTGCGCGCGGCAGCTGCTCACCTCGTACGGGCTGCGCAGCCTGGCTCCTGGCGAGCCCGGTTACCAGCCGCGCTACCTCGGGGGCCCCCGCGAGCGGGACGGCGCCTACCACCAGGGGACGGTGTGGGGCTGGCTGCTCGGGCCGTTCGCGTTGGCCTACCATCGCGTCCACGGTGATCGGGAGGCGGCGCGTGCCTTCCTGGCCCCGATGGCGCAACACCTCGCGGAGTACGGGCTCGGCAGCATCGCCGAGGTCTTCGACGCGGAGCCCCCGTTCAGCCCCGGGGGCTGCATCGCCCAGGCCTGGAGCGTGGCCGAGACCCTGCGAGCCTGGTGCGAGCTGGCCCCACGTCCCTGACCCCGGGCCCGGTTGACATCCTCCCGCAAGGCCCTGTGCTAGGCTCGGCGCCATGGAGGGCACGGGGCCGAGTGCCGCTCACCGGACACTCCTCGAGATCAACAATGCCATCATCTCCAACCTGACGCGCGAGGCGCTGTTTCACGCCATCGCCACCGCCCTCGGGCGCGTGATTCCCTTCGATCGGACCGCCATCTTCCTCCACGATTCCGAGCGCGACGTCCTGAAGCTCTCGGTCCTCGAGTCCACCCTGCCCAGCTCCTACTTCGCCGTCGGGCTGGAGATGCGGCCGGGAGAAAGCCACGTGGGCTTGGTGTTCAAGGAGCAGAAGCCGCTCCTGCGACGCAATCTCGACGTCGAGCGCGTCTTTCCGGCCGACGAGATGGCCTACGCCGATGGCGTCCGCTCCTACATCATCGTGCCGTTGGTGGTGCGGGGCCGGTCCATCGGCACGCTCGCGGTGGCCAGCACGGTTCCCGATCAGTACACCGAGACCGACAGCACGCTCCTTCAGGAGGCGGCCAAGCAGATCGCCCTGGCCATCGAGAACATGCAGGCGTACGAGGCGCTCACCCACGCCGAGGAGATGCTGCGGGAGATCGCCGAGGGCACCGCGGCGGTTACCGGCCGTGACTTCTTCTACTCGCTCGTGCGTCACCTCGCCTCCGCGCTGCACGTGCGCTACGCGTTCCTCGCCGAGTGCCTCCCGGGCGGACGCCGGGTCCGGACCCTCGCGTTCTGGAAGGGGAACGACTTCGGGGAGAACTTCGAGTACGACGTGGGCCCGACGCCGTGCCGGACCGTGATCGAGGGCCAGCCCGCCCTCTACCCGGACGACGTGCAGCACCTGTTCCCGGGCGACCTGGGCCTGGTCGAGCTCTCGGCGCGGAGCTACTTCGGGGTACCGGTGCTGGATTCAACGGGCCGCGTGGCCGGGCACCTGGCGGTGATGGACGACGCGCCCTTCAGAGGGGCGGGCCGGACGGGACCGGTGTTGCGCGCCTTCGCGGCGAGGGCGGGCGCCGAGATCGAGCGGCTGAAGGCCGAGGAGCGGCTTCGCGCCGCCCTCGGCGAGGTCGAGACGCTGAAGAACCGGCTCTCCGCCGAGAACGCGTACCTGCAGGAGGAGATCCGCGGCGAGCACAACTTCGTCGAGATGGTGGGCAGCAGCCCGGCGCTACTGACCACCTTGCGCCAGGTCGAGCAGGTCGCGGCCACCGACTCCACGGTCCTGATCCTGGGAGAGACCGGCACCGGCAAGGAGTTGATCGCCCGGGCTATCCACAGTCGCAGCGGTCGACGCGATCGCCCGCTGGTGAAGGTCAATTGCAGCGCGATCTCCGCGGGTCTGGTGGAGAGTGAGCTCTTCGGCCACGTCAAGGGCGCCTTCACCGGCGCGCTGGAGCGCCGCATCGGTCGCTTCGAGCTGGCCGACGGCGGCACCATCTTCCTGGACGAGGTGGGGGACCTGCCCCTGGAGACCCAGGTCAAGCTCCTGCGCGTGCTCCAGGAGCGCGAGTTCGAGCCGGTCGGGAGCAACCGCACGCTGACCGTGAACGTGCGGGTGATCGCTGCGACCAACCGGAACCTGGAGGAGGCGAGCGCGGCTGGACGCTTCCGGGCCGACCTCTTCTACCGGCTGAACGTGTTCCCGCTGCGCATGCCCGCGCTCCGGGATCGGCGCGGCGACGTCCCACAGCTCGTGATGTTCTTTCTTGCCCGCTTTGCGAAGGAATTCGGCAAGCCGGTCGAGGTGGTGTCGCAGTCGACGATGGACCGCCTGACGGCCTACGACTGGCCGGGCAACGTGCGCGAGCTGCAGAACATCGTGCAGCGCGCGGTGGTCCTCTCCTCGGGGCGCGTGCTCGAGCTGGGACCCGACCTGCTCCCACTGACCGCGGGCCGCCCGGCGTCGGGGCCGGCCGCGCGCGAGACATCCGGGACGCTTGAGGACGTGGAGCGGCGATACATCCTCGACGTGCTCGAACAGAGCCGCTGGGTGATCGAGGGGCCGTCCGGCGCCGCCAAGCAGCTGGGCCTCCACCCGAATACCCTCCGCAGTCGCATGACCAGGTTCGGCATCGCTCGGCCCCCCCACGGGATCTCGTAGTCGCCCACGGCCCATCGTGGGAGGCGGTCATCACCTCCCGCGGCGCTCGTCAATAAGTTGCTGATTCCACGCCGCTCCCTCGTCCGCATGGCTGGTCGATCCGCAGGCATGCCGCTTGCGATGGAGCGAACCCATCATGCTCAAAATCGAGGTGGCCGCGGGGCGAGGGCGGGGGATCACGGTGCGTCTCGAGGGCCAGCTGGTCGGGCCCTGGGTGCACGAGCTCCTCCGAGCCTGCGAGCCTTTCCTGGACGACCGCTTCACCCTCACGCTCGACTTCTCTCGAGTCTCATTCGTGGACCGCGAGGGCGTGGCCCTGTGTCGGCGGCTGCGGCGCAACGACGCCACCCTGCGCAACTGTTCCCCGTTCGTCCAGGAGCAGATCAATGCGTGAACTCCAGGCGAGCTCGGTTCCACCCCAGTCCGACGCTGCGCTGATGGCCCGCCTCCGTGCCCGCGACGTCGCAGCCCTCGAGCTCCTCATGGAGCGGCACGCGGCCCGCATCTACCGGGTCGCTTTCGGTGTCACGCGGAACGACGCGGACGCCGAGGAGGTCGTGCAGGATGTTTTCCGCGCCCTCTTCGACAAGGCCGACACTTTCGAGGGGCGGTCGTCCCTCAGCACGTGGCTGTATCGGGTGACCACGAACAAAGCGCTGCGGACGCGGCAACGCAAGCGGGTGAAGCTCGAGGTGAGCCTCGAGGACCAGCTCCCGACCTTTCTCGAGGACGGTCACCGGGCGGGTGATCGGTCGTTTCTGCTCGCGGACTGGTCCGCGGGTGCGGAAGACGAGGTGCTCTCCAGCGAGACCCGCGCCCTCGTTCACCGCGCGATCGACATGCTCCCGTCGCACTACCGCGTGGTGGTCGTGCTGCGCGACATCGAGGAGCTGTCGAACGAGGAGATCGCGGAGATCCTGGGCGAGGGCGTCGCCTCGGTGAAGTCGCGCCTGCACCGGGCGCGCATGGCGCTCCGCGAGCAGCTCACGCGGCTCATGGCCGACGCGCCGGCCTCGGACCCGCGCATGACCGTGGAAACCGGTGCGCCGTGATGCCGGCGAGCCGGCACTGGGCGGTGATCCTGGCCGGTGGCGACGGGGTGCGACTGCGCGCGCTCACCCGCCAGATCGCGGGGGACGACCGTCCCAAACAGTTCTGCGCGCTGGTGACGGAGAAGACGTTGCTCGCCGAGACGCGCCGGCGGGCGGCGCTGTCGGTACCGCCGCACCGGACGCTGATCGTCGTCAACCGAGAGCACGAGCGCTTCTACACCCCGCTGCTCATGGATGTGAGCGCCCGCGCGGTGTTGGCGCAGCCCGAGAACCGCGGCACCGCTCCGGCCATCGTCTATGCACTCCTGGCCCTGGCCGCGCGTCAGGGGGCCCGGGACAGTGTGGTCCTCCTGCCCTCGGATCACTATGTCTCATCCGATGCCGCCTTCATGGCGCACGTCGAGCAGGCCTTCGACGGTTGCGCCCGACGCCCGGACCTGGTCACGCTGCTCGGGATCTCGCCCGACCGCGCCGAACCGGGGTACGGCTGGATCGAGCCGGGCGAGCCGGTCCCGGGTGCTGGCAGTCCGACTCTGCGGGGCGTCCAGCACTTCTGGGAGAAACCGGCGGCGCCGGACGCAGAACGCTTCCGCGCACGTGGCTGGCTCTGGAACAGCTTCGTCATGGTGGGGCGGGTCTCGACGCTGCTGGCGCTCGTGCGCCTCACGGTTCCCGATCTCGCACGCTCGTTCGACGAGGTCGCCGCGGCGCTGGGGACGATGGCGGAGTGGCCCGCGCTGGAGCGCCTCTACTGCGGGCTCCCGTCGGTCGACTTCTCCTGTCACGTCCTCGCGGCGCGGCCTGACCGGCTCGCGGTCCTGCCGGTTCGGGGCGTGCACTGGAACGACCTGGGTGACCCAGAACGTGTGCTCGCCACACGGCGGCGGGCCGAGATGCTGCACCGGCCCGAGCAGACTGCGGTATCGATCCCGGCCTGACGCAGGCCTGCTGACTCGCGAACCGGGCCGTGCCACCGATGTGTCCAAGCCACATGGACGGAGGAGCGCGGCAGGCGGGAGGAAGACACTGGCCCGAATACCTCATGGAGGCAGCCCACCTCGGGGTGTTCATGCTCTCCGCCTGCGCCTTCACGACGCTCCTCTACCATCCGGGATCCTGGGTCGCGAGTGCGGTGACGAGCCAGATCCTGAGGCGAATCCTCATGGGCCTAGCGATGGCCGGGACGGCGATCGGCATCGTGTATTCGCCCTGGGGGCGGCGTTCGGGCGCTCATTTCAACCCCGCCGTGACCCTGACCTTCTGGCGGCTGGGCAAGGTCTCGAGCTGGGACGCCGCCTGCTACATCGTGGTCCAGTTCGGCGGCGGGCTCGCCGGGGTCTTCGTGGCCCGGGCTTGGCTAGGGGCGCCGGTGGCCGATCCGGCCGTGCGCTACGCGGTGACGATACCCGGGCCAGCCGGACCTCTGGTCGCCTTCGTGGCCGAGGCCGCCATCTCGTTCGTCCTGATGTTAGTGATACTGGCAGTCTCCAACAGCCGCGCGGCCGCCTTGACGGGGCTCTGCGCGGGCGCGCTCGTGGCGAGCTACATCGCGCTCGAGGCACCGCTCTCCGGCATGAGCATGAACCCAGCGCGGACGCTGGCCTCGGCGGCGCCTGCGAGGACCTGGACCGCGCTCTGGGTCTACTTCACCGCGCCACTCATGGGTATGTTCCTCGCCGCCGACGTCCATCGCTGGCTCGCGCGCGGCCGCGAGGTGATCTGCGCCAAGCTCTACCATCACGCCGCCTCGCCCTGCTTCTTCCGTTGCGGTTACGCCGAGCGGTCGAAAGCCAGCAACGCGGGCCCCGGCTCGCAGGCGCGGTTGACAGCGGCGGCGGCCGCGCTTTGCTTGCTCACTGTCGGCGTGCTCGCGATACCCTCCGTACTCGCCCAACAGCCGGGCGCCCTCGAGGGGCCCGGGGCCCGCGTGCAGACGGTGGGTGCGATCGGTCTGACGGTGTCCGACATGGACCGATCGTCGGCCTTCTACCGCGACCTGCTAGGATTCGAAAAGGTCTCGGACGTGGAAGTGAGCGGTGCCGCGTACGAGAGATTCACAGGAGTAGCCGGGCTGCGGGCCCGCGTGGTGGTGATGCGGCTCGGCGACGAGCAGATCGAATTGACCGAGTACCACGCCCCGCGCGGCCGCGCAGCGCCAGCCGACTCTCGGAGCAACGACGCCTGGTTCCAGCACATCGCGATCGTCACGAGCGACGTCGAGCAGGCCTATATATGGCTGCGCAGCCACAAGGTCCAGCAGGTCTCGACTGACCCCCAGCGACTTCCTGACTGGAATCCGAAGGCGGGTGGCATCGAGGCCTTCTACTTCCGTGACCCGGACGGACACCCGCTCGAGATCCTGGAGTTTCCGGCGGACAAAGGAGCGGCTCGCTGGCACCGGAAGAGCGACGGCGTTTTCCTCGGCATCGACCATACTGCGATCGTCGTCGCCGACACCGACCGGAGTGTTCGATTCTACCGTGGACTGCTGGGGCTGGAAGTGGCCGGAGAGAGTGAGAACTGGGGGCCGGAGCAGGAGCGGCTCAACAACGTCTCCGGGGCGCGATTGCGCATCACCACGCTGCGCGCCCGAACCGGGCCCGGCGTCGAGCTCCTGGAGTACCTCGCGCCGCGCACCGGGCGACCGGCTCCGGTTGACGAGGCCGCGAACGATTTGGTGCACTGGCACACGACGATGGTCCCGCTCGATGTGGCCGCATCGTCGGCGAGACTTCGTCTCCAGCACACCGTGTTCATATCGCCGGCGATCGTGCCGCTCCCCGACCGGGCGCTCGGCTTCGGGACCGGATTTCTTGCGCGGGATCCCGACGGCCACGCGGTCCGCATCGTCGCGCCTGACGGCGTCCGGTGAGGCGGCTCCAAGCATGACCTGCAAGGAGGCCATCGACATCCTTGGTGACTTCCTCGAAGCGAACCTCACCGCTGAGCTTGCCGAGGCACTGGAAGTCCACCTGCGCGACTGCGCTCCCTGCCGCGCCTACCTGAGCACCTCCCGAAAGACCCGGGACCTGACCGGTGAGGTCGGACGCGTGCCGATGCCGGCTGAGATGCAGGAGCGGCTTCGCCGCTTCCTGCTGGACCACCTAGGCCGAGGCGGGAAGACTAGCGCGCGCTGATCGTGAAGCTTGCTTCCCGCTCGCCAACCTCGCAGAATACCAACACGCGCCTGTAGCTCAGCTGGATAGAGCATCGGCCTTCTAAGCCGAGGGTCGGGGGTTCGAATCCCTCCAGGCGCGCCACGTTACGAAGCGGTATTGCGCCGGCTGTGGTCGTGGCTGTGGCTAAGCTTCTTCGTAGCCTCCTGAAGGTCGTTCGGGCTCACGATGTGGTACCGGTCAAAGACCGAACGGGTACGGTGCTCGGTAACCGCCGTCGCCACTCGCTCGGACTCAGATTGACCGGGTGAAGGCTCTACAGCATCGCCTCGGGCGAGTGATCCTCAACCTGTTTGTGCATATGCGGGCTAAGACTCCCGGCCTAGTCGGTACCCCGATTCGAGACTTCCGCAAAGCCTGGACGACAGCGTGTCGGCGGGCGGGAGTGCCGAATGCGCTTCGACACGATTCCCGCCGCACAGCCGTTAGGAACCTTGTTGCGAGGGGTGTACCTGCCGTCCCTCGTCATTCTTCGTCGTGCCGGGGTTTAGACGCAGCGTACTGGCTTCCAAATCAATCTGCGCCAACGCAACGGTAACACCTCGCTGCATCCGCCATCCGTAGGTATGCGCTAGCGTGACGGCCAGTTTCATCGCTTCATAACGTCCCCCTTTTTGAGCTCTCGCTCCGCGTCCCCGGAATGCTCCGGGCTGCGCCACCGTGACCCCTGCTGGGGCTCGGTTGGCCGGGAGGGTCATTCCCGTCTTGACGCACCTACCATCTAGGAGTCTAGCAGCCTCGTCAAATGGCCTAGGGACGACTACTAACCCTGAAGCCGCGTGCTAACCTGGCGGCATCATGCGTGCCCGGAGTGTCGGTGGGCAGGATAAGCGCCGTCGCGGCATTCAATACGTGCCACCACTGGCGGAAGAGAAGCGCCGTGAACAATGGGCCGAGATGCTTTCCCGTATCCGGACCGGCGATCTCATACTGGTTACCAGCACACGAAGTGTCGTCAGTTGGCTCATCCGCTGGGTGACAGAAAGCCATTGGAGTCACGCTGCCCTTTATGTGGGGCGTCGGCAGATTCTTTCCGACAAGACAGTAACCGTCACGCGATGTGGCACTGAAGCCGAATTGCCTCCGGGTGAAGACGTGATCCAGGAAGCAGTTTCGACCGGGGTCGGCATCCGGTCCCTGGAACACTACAATGAACCACAATACCGCCTGCTTGTACTGCGCCTTGAAGGCTTCGAACCATCCCAATACGGGCGGCTTCTCACCGTCCTCTGGTCACAACTCGGCCGACCTTACTCTTATCGATGCAGTCTTGTCACTGGATTGTGGTGCCTTCTGGGGAAGGTGCTGGGCGTCGAGCTTCGACAACTCTTCGCAAAGACAACCAGCGAGTTCATAACTCCCGGCGATCTCGCACAGAGTTCAAAGCTGATTCAAGTCTGTTTCGTCAACATCGATGCCCCAGTTTCCGAACCGACAAGGAGGCTCCGACCACTTCCGCAATCTCTCTCAGAAGCCTTAGCACCACTACTTTTACCTTCCGGGGCCGGCCCCCAACCACAAGCAGCAGCAACGGCGACACACAAGGAGAGTGCGAATTCTAACTCGCAGCAGCAAGATCACTTCTCCTTTTATCAGGACCTTCAGCCAGGAGACGTTATCTTGTACTCGCTGCGTTCTGGTGTCCGCGCATGGGATCGTTGGATGCGCTCCTGGCTACGCCCTTTGGAGTCGAGGAGAGGACCGCCCCATATCACACACATGGCCATCTACCTCGGCGGGGGCATGGTTGTGGATGATTCACTCAAGTACGGCATTGCCCGGGTCCCGTTGAATCTATGGCGAAAAAGGATTGAGCCAATCTTCGTTCGCCGCCCATCCGACGGCTTAGGGGATTTTGTTTGTAAAGTCGCCCTAGCAGCGCAACGAACCGTCGGATTTCGTGAGTACATGCTTCGCGTATTGGCCGGGTACCGGAAGTCTGGCAACTAGTCAGTCTCTGGTGAACCAAAGCAGCCCCTGGGGTGTTGAGGCTCTCCTCCTGTCGCCTACTTGCTAGTTGAGCGGGAAGGCGTCTGAATATGTCGTACAGCTTGTTTTCGAGGCTTAGAAGTTGAGCTACCGGGTTGCGAGGGTGAACGCCTATGTCCTCACGCAGCCGCAACAGTTTCGGGCGCAGTGGCGTCGCGTGTTTTTCTGACTCGCCACGAAACCATAGTTCCCTGGCCTCGGCAACGCGCCACGACTTACGCAGGCGGCGCACGGCTTCCACGAACTCGCTTAGCGACTTGACCGGCTTAGTCAGCATGGGGCTCTGGACGGTGAAAAAATCGTCGGATTCACCCTGTCACGGGAAGTCGATCCGAAACTCCTTGCCGTAGTCACTGAAACCTAGACGACCGTACAGCGCGTGGACCCGGGGTCTCGCATGGCGGCTGGTCGCGATCAATTTGTAGCAGCGACGACGTTTTGCCTCTGCAATCACGCGCTTGACGAGAGTCGAGCCTATCTCGCCGCCACGATGGTCGGGCTCAACGAAGACATCTTCTAGCAATCCGAAGGGCCGTTTATGCAGGTCGTTAGTCATCACATACAGGTAGGCGCGAGCGACAACCTTGCCCTTGAGTAACTTCGTCAGCTTCACGCCATATGCAGGAATCTGGACCGCCTTGAGTGGCATGCCGCTACCCCCGTTCTTTGAAACCGGCGACAGGATAGCGCCGAAAAGTTGGAAGGCGTGGCACTTCTTGCCCCTATTGCTAGACTCCCTCCCGATGGTCCCCCCACGCTGGCCCGGTGAGCCCACGCACCCTTGTCCCAGGTGTGGTCGCGTCGTTGGGCCGACGCATCTGCGCGTCGAGAACCTGCGCCACCTGGGCTGGCAGGATACAACGTCGAGTCCTACGTCAACTGGTGCAGGCACGCCCAGGAGGTCATCCCGTTTCCCCGGCGCGACGGGAGCGTGATGCTGGTGCCGGTGCTGGGGGAGGCGAGGTAGGTATGCTGAGGGACCCACAGCACAACCGCATCGCCCTGACAACGTGCCGGAGTATCCGCAAACGAATCCGAGCGACCCGGCAGAGCCTCACCCCGAAAGAGGTCACCCAGGACGGCGCCATCGTGGGCCTCTTGATGGACAAGGCGGATAAGACAGCACGAGCGGTATTGACGTTGGTCGCGCGGGACTATTCAGAGGACGCGCTCGTGCTAGCTCGGAGCCTAGCGGGCTTGGTGATTGACGTGCGGTACCTCACGGCTGCGAATGACCCGGACAGGTTTGCCAGCTATCGAGCCACTGGCCGTGAGGCTCGGCGGAAAATAGCCGAGCAGTGCGGCTTTGCACCCCCAGACGCCGGCGCCCCGGACTGGGAGGACGTGAAGAAGCGGGCGAAGCGGTGGACACAAGGTGGCGCGATCCACGAGCGGGCGAAGAAGGCTGATTGTCTGCGCCTATACGAGTACGCCTACCGCCACGGCTCATCCTTCGAACACTCCGACGCCTGGAGCCTCTTGACCTACGAGCCGCAGAACGCCAAGGTCCGGGACAATGTGTCCCATTTGGCGCTACTCGTCGTCGCATACGCGCTCGTGCAAGCGTATCGTGCCTGGGCTCAGTTCTTCGGGGTCGATGAAAAGCCTACCCAGGAGGCGATCAAGAAGGAGTTTCTCCGAGCGTTTCCCGCTGGACTGTAGTCCCGCCTTCCTACGGAAGCTCTAGCTGGGTACGCGGCTCTGGGTGCCTGCGGCGGGTTCTTGATCTTGATATGGTGCGACACCGCCTTGTCCCCGCGCCTCTCATCTCCGCTCGATCTCGATTTGACGTGTGCTGGGCCGGCGCTACACTACCCGCATGGCGGACAGCTTTCAGGAGCTGGAGGCGTCGAGCCTCTTCTGTGCCACCTGCAAACGGGCTAACCCGGTGCGGAAGAAGCTCCTCCTCGTGCTGTCTACCGGCTCGAAGTACGACTACACGTGTGCCGTCTGCGGCACCCAGGTCGGCGCCAAGACCGACTCGGACAGCCGCGAGTTCCACCAGATCGCGACGGCCGCGCGGCGGCCCCCGCCACCGGGTCGCGGCGGGGCGTCGTCGGCCCGCTGAGATCGGGCGGGGCGCCTGGCCGAAGCGTCTTCCCGTAGGAGGCTGGCGATGTCCTCTCGGACCATCTACCTCGGCCGGTTGCTCGGTCTCTACTGCCTCATCGTGGCGCTGGTCATGATGTCGCAGAAGGAAACGATCGTGCCCACGATGAACGCGCTGGTCCACGACGCGCCGCTCCTCTATGTCGTCTCGCTCGCCGGGATGGTGGCGGGTCTCGCTCTCATCCTGGCCCACAATGTCTGGCGGGGAGGGGCGCTGCCCGTGCTCGTCACCCTCGTCGGCTGGGTCTCACTCGTCAAGGGGCTGGTCTTCATGTTCCTGCCCCCGGCGACGTCGGTCGCGTACTTCGAAGGGCTCCGCTACGGCCAGTTCTTCTACGGCTACATGAGCATCACGCTCCTCCTCGGTCTCTACCTGACGTACGCCTCCTTCCGCACCTCGCGCTGACGGGCGGTGGCTTGACGCCGCGGGGCTTTGGGCGGATTCTCCTGCCCACGGAGTCTGATTCCGTCCGACCCGAAGCAGAGACAGGAGGGGTGCATGCGCCTGCTCAGTGACGCCGAGCTGAAGCGGTTGCGGCCGGCCGAGACACACGCGTTCCCGGGACCGGTGCCGACCCAGATCGTGTCGAGCGACGAGTATTTTCCGACCCCGCAATCACGGGCCCAGCGCGAGGTGGAAGCGCGGATGAAGGCCCTTGGGGCGGAGCTGGCCCGGAAGCACGGGATCACCCGACGGCAGTTCTTCGCGACCGCGGGCGGCATGGCGGCGGCGTTCGTGGCCATGAACGAGGTCTACGGGCCACTCTTCGACGCGAGCCGGGCGGAGGCCGCCGACAAGGAGCGGGCGGACGCGCGGGCCAAGGCGCTCTCGGGCGAGTTCGTCATGGACACGCACACCCACTTCCTGCGTGACGACACGAAGATCCTGACGTTCGTGCGCCAGCGCGAGGCGGTCGGCAAGGCCGGCTGGAATCCGGCGCTGGTGGACAAGCCCCAGACCATCGAAGACCTGAAGTTCAACAACTACTTCAAGGAGATCTTCCTCGACAGCGACACGAAGGTGGCCCTGCTCTCGAGCGCCCCGTCGGAGGTCCCGGAGGACTGGTTCCTGACCAACGACATGATGGCGGATGCGCGCAGGAAGGTGAACGCCAAGCTCGGGTCACGCCGGCTCATGTCGCACGCCATCGTCACGCCCGGTTATCCAGGCTGGATGGAGGAGGTCGATCGCGCGATCAGCCAGCTCAAGCCCGACTCCTTCAAGGGCTACACGATCGGCGACAACACCAACAAGAACCTCAGCGTCCATCCCTGGCGCATGGACGACGAGAAGCTCGTCTACCCGTTCTACGAGAAGTGCGTGAAGGCCGGGCTGGTGAACGTCTGCGTGCACAAGGGGCTCTTCCCGCCCTCGATCGAGCGGCAGTTTCCGAACCTGCTGCCCTACTGCGACGTGCGCGACGTCGGCAAGGCCGCGAAGGACTGGCCCGCGCTCAATTTCATCATCTACCATGGTGGCTACCGGCTCCATCCCGGCGACAGTCCCGAGCAAGCACTGAAAGACTTCGAGAAGACCGGCCGGGTGGAGTGGGTGACCGATCTGGCTGAGATCCCCGGCAAGTACGGGGTGACGAACGTCTACGCCGACACCGGGCAGCTGTTCGCCCACACCACGGTGTCGCAGCCACGCCTCGCCGCGGCGATGATGGGCACGCTCGCCAAGGGCCTGGGACACGACCACATCATCTGGGGCACGGACTGCATCTGGACCGGCGCCCCGCAGTGGCAGATCGAGGCGCTGCGCCGCCTCGAGATTCCCGACGACATGCAGAAGAAGTATGGCTACCGTCCACTCGGCCCCGCCGACGGGCCGGTCAAGCGCGCGATCTTCGGCGCCAACGTGGCGCGGCTCTACGGCTACGATCGTAGCGCGGAGCTGAGCCGGCCGGATCGCCTGATCGCCATGAAGGAAGAGTACGACCGCCGGGGAGGGCAGCGAAGCAACCTTCGCTATGGGTACGTGATCGCCTCGTGACCGGCAGGGGATAGTGGGCGCACTCTAGCGCTCGACACGGCTCACGAGCAGTTCCCGCTCTCGCCCACGCCGGCGCCCATCGCCGGCTCGCCCCGCAGCGCCCGCAGGAGCTTCTGGAAGTCGCGCGATCCGTCGAGCAGGGTGCCGGCCACCTCGATCAGGCGCTTCACGTTGGGTTCCGGCAGGGCGAAGCGATGGATACCGGTCGATCGTAGGAGGCGCGAATTTTTCGGTCAAGCCGAAGGTGTCCCTACTGAGCGAGAATCGGAACCCGAGGCCCGGGACGCGCCATCGAAACGCCAAGGAGGGATCACATGGCCCAGCCGCTCTCAGCCGAGATCAAGCAGCTGCTCGACCGTCCGAACTTCGCCCACCTCGCCACGCTGATGCCGGACGGCTCCCCGCAGAGCGTCCCGGTCTGGGTGGGGCGCGAGGGCGACCGCGTCCTCGTTTGCACCGGGGAGGGCTCCCTCAAGGCGAAGAACACGCGTCGGGATCCCCGCGTGGCCCTCTCGATCGTGGACTTCAAGGATCCCTACGCCGAGGCGCAGCTTCGGGGTCGGGTCGTGGAGCGACGCCCGGATCCGACGCTGGCGATCATGGACCCGGTGTCGCGGAAGTACACCGGCAAGCCGTTCCCGATGCGCAACCCAGAAGGTCGGGTCGCCCTGGTCATCGAGGTCGAGAAGGCCCGCTACCTCAAGCTACCTTTCGAGCACACGCCGGGCCAGTCGGGATAGAGCCCAGCCTCGGGTCCGGCGACTCTTGGCCGATCCGCCGGCGAGTCGCCCACGGCCTCGGGCACGACGCCCGATGAACCGCGGGCCCGGCCCGGGGAAACCGCTGTTTTTGTGGCCGTCGTGTCTGGCATCGGGCTTGCTCCCCTCTCGCCGCTCGGGAGGGCTACCAATGAACACGAGCTGGCATCGGGTCGCGGTGGGGAACCTGGCGGCGCTGATCTTCCTGGGTCTGGGCGCGCTCGAGGTCTCGAACAACGTACGAGCCCATGCGGAATCACCTATCGTGGAATCCCTGGCCACGGCGGGCGAGCCGACGTCTGCGTGGCAGGCCTTCCTGATCGAGCAGGGCGATCTGCTGAGTCTCGAGATCGGGCCGCCCGCCGACCGCCAGTAGGCTGACGGCGGCGGCTGACAGGGAGGCCCTGGGCTGACGGGGTCCGACTACCCTCCCGCCTTCGCGCCCGGCACGCTCGCGGCCGCCGGCGTCGGGGCCGCGTGGCCGTTGTCACCCGGCGCGCAGGCATCGGCGGCGCCGCTGCGATGAATCGAGAGATCCGTGATGGTCGGATGCTCGCCGCAGAGCGGGCACTTCGGATCGCGCCTCAGCTTGACCTCGCGGAAGCGCATGCCGAGGGCGTCGTACGTCAGCAGGCGCCCGATCAGCGGGTCGCCGATGCCCAGCAAGAGCTTGATCGCCTCGGTGGCCTGCACCACGCCGATGATGCCTGGGAGCACGCCCAGGACGCCGGCCTCGCTTCAGCTGGGGACGAGACCGGGCGGCGGGGGAGTCGGGTAGAGGCAGCGATAGCACGGGCCCTGGTTCGGAGCCAGCACGGTGGCCATGCCCTCGAACTGGAAGATGGAGCCATGTACGTTGGTCTTGCCGGCGAGGTAGCAGGCGTCGTTGACCAGGTAGCGCGTGTCGAAGTTGTCCGAGCCGTCCACCACCAGGTCGTAGTCCTTGATGACGTCCATCACGTTGTCGACGTCGATGCGCATCGGCAGCGGGATCACGTTCACGTCCGGGTTGAGCGCGTGGATCATCTCGGTACCCGACTCCACCTTGGGCCGGCCCACGTTGGCGGTCGTGTGGAGGATCTGGCGCTGCAGGTTCGAGACGTCCACGACGTCGCCGTCCATGAGCCCGATGGTGCCGACGCCGGCCGCGGCGAGGTACACCGCGGTGGGTGAGCCGAGGCCACCGGCGCCGATCAGCAGCACCTTCGAGCGCAGGAGCTTGCGCTGTCCCTTCTCGCCGACCTGGTTCAGCAGGAAGTGCCGGCTGTAGCGCTGGATCTGGTCCGCGCCCAGCGGGCGGTCCTTCACGACGGGAAGGCCCGACTGCGCCCACTTCTGAAAGCCACCCTGGAGGTTGATGACGTTCTGGTAGCCGAGATCCTTGAGCACCTTCGCGGCCAGCATCGAGCGCAGCCCGCTCTGGCAATAGAGGACGATGGGCGCGCTCGGGTCGGCGGCGGCGCCGGCGATGCGGAACTCGAGGAAGCCGCGGCTGATGTTGGTGGCCGGCTCGATGAAGCCGTCGCGGTACTCGTCCGGATCGCGCACGTCGATCAGCACGAGCGGCTCGCCCGCGTCGATCCGCTTCTTGACCTCCACGGGGCCCTGCTCGGGCACGACCTGCCGGGCCTCGGCCAGCATCTCCTTGAGCGTCTTCATCCTGGACTCCTTGGCTCGACGCCTTGGCAGAAACGTCGAGCTATTTCAGCGACTTCATATTACCACCAATTCCGGTCGGTTCTGTGGGGAGGGCCGGCGGTGGCTATCAGACGACAGCGCAAGACTGCTATACTTGGTCGCGAAATGAAAGGGCTAATCCTCTCCGGAGGTCGCGGCACCCGCCTCCGTCCGATCACGTTCACCTCGGCCAAGCAGCTCGTCCCGGTCGCGAACAAGCCCATCCTCTTCTACGGGATCGAGGCGCTGGCCGCGTCCGGGATCACCGAGATCTGCATCGTGGTCGGCGACACCAGGCAGGAGATCCGCGACGCGGTCGGCGACGGCAGCCGCTTCGGCGTGTCCGTCACCTACATCGAGCAGGAGGCGCCGCTCGGGCTGGCCCACGCCGTGCTCGTCTCGGAGCCGTTCCTCGGATCCGATCCCTTCTGCATGTACCTGGGCGATAACCTCATCCGCGAGCGCCTGGCGCCGCTGGTGACGCGCTTCCGCGACGAGAAGCCCAACTCGCAGATTCTCCTGGCGACCGTTCCCGATCCTACGCAGTTCGGCGTGGCCGTGCTGAAGGACGGGCAGGTGGTGCGGCTGGTCGAGAAGCCGAAGGATCCGCCGTCGAGTCTGGGCCTGGTCGGCGTCTACATGTTCGACTCCACCGTGTTCCAGGCCGTCAAGGCCATCAAGCCCTCCGCGCGGGGAGAGCTCGAGATCACCGACGCCATCCAGTGGCTCATCGACCACGGCTTCATGGTGAGGCCCCACGTCATCGAGGGATGGTGGAAGGACACCGGCAAGCTCGAGGACATGCTGGAGGCCAACCGGATCATCCTCGACACCTTGATGCCGCGATCGGAGGGCACGGTGGAGGCGAGCGAGATCCTGGGGCGCGTGGTGATCGAGGCGGGCGCGCGCGTGACCCGGAGCACCGTGCGCGGGCCGGCGATCATCGGTCGGGACGCCGTCATCGAGAGCTCCTACGTGGGCCCGTTCACCTCCATCGGGGACCGGGTCGTGCTCCGCGCCAGCGAGGTGGAGCACTCGATCCTGCTCGAGGGCTCGAGTGTGACCGACGTGGGCGGGCGGATCGAATCGAGCCTGATCGGGCGCAACGTGTCGATCTACCGGACCCAGTCCAAGCCGCGCTCCTTCAACTTCATGCTGGGTGATCGCAGCGAGGTGGGGCTCATCTGATGGCGTCGAAGGAACCGATCGAGCTGACCGACGCGGCCAAGCGCGCCTTCGCGGTGCAGGACTACCGGCCGGCGCGCGAGATCGAGGGCGTGCAGCTCGTGGAGCTCCGCCGCTTCACCGACGACGGCGGCTCCTTCATGGAGCTGGGCCGCTTCGATCGCGGCATGCTCGCGGGGCTGACCGGATTCGAATGCCGGCAGGTGAGCTACAGCGAGATGGACCCGGGAGTCATCAAGGCGTTTCATCTGCACCGCCGCCAGACCGACGTCTGGTTCGTGCCGCCCGACGACAAGATGCTGGTGGTGCTGGTGGACGTGCGCGCGGGTTCGAAGAGCCAGGGCGTGCAGCGGCGGCTCGTGCTGGGCGACGGGCACTCCCGGCTCGTCCGGATCCCCCCCGGGGTCGCGCACGGCGTGAAGAACCTCGGCCAGGCGCGCGGCCGCATCATCTACTTCGTCGACGTCCAGTTCTCCCCGGATCCGGACCAGACCGAGGAGGGCCGCCTGCCCTGGGACTTCGCGGGCGCCGACGTGTGGGACCAGACGAAGGGATGAAGCTTCTCGTCACCGGCGGCGCGGGGTTCATCGGGTCGAACTTCGTCCGGCACGTCCTCGAGGCGCACCCCGAGGATTCGGTCGTCAATCTCGACAAGCTCACCTACGCGGGCAACCTCGAGAACCTCCGCGACGTCGAGACGAACCCGCGCTATCGATTCGTCAGGGGCGACATCTGCGACCTGACGCGGGTGCGCGAGGCGATGCGCGACGTCGACGCGGTGGTGCACTTCGCGGCCGAGACGCACGTGGACCGCTCGAACCTGGGCGCCGACGACTTCCTGCGCACGAACGTGACCGGCACCTTCACGCTACTCGAGGCCGCCCGCGAGCTGCGCGTCGGCCGGTTCCTGGCCGTGAGCACGGACGAGGTCTACGGCAGCATCGCCCACGGCGCCGCCCGCGAGGGCGACGGGCTGAACCCGTCGAATCCCTATTCGGCGTCCAAGGCCGCCGCCGACCTTCTCGTCCGCGCCTACTGGACCACGCACCACCTTCCGGTCGTCGTCACCCGCAGTAGCAACAACTTCGGCCCCTACCAGTTCCCCGAGAAGGTGATCCCGCTCTTCGTGACCAACGCGCTCGAGGATAAGCCCCTGCCGCTGTACGGCGATGGACGGAACGTGCGCGACTGGCTCTACGTCCTCGACAACTGCGCGGCGATCGACCTGGCGCTGCGGCGTGGCGTGGACGGGGAGATCTACAACATCGGCGGCAGCCGCGAGGTGGAGAACGTCACGCTGACCCGGCGGATCCTCGAGCTGCTCGGCAAGCCGGACAGCCTGATCACTCCGGTGGCCGATCGTCCCGGGCACGATCGCCGCTACGCGCTCGATTCCTCGAAGATCCACGCGCTCGGCTGGGTTCCCGCGTCGAGCTTCGAGACCGCGCTGGCCGCCACCGTGGAGTGGTACCGGAGGCACGAGGCGTGGTGGAAGCCGATCAAGTCTGGCGCGTTCCGGCAGTACTATCAAGCGCAGTACGCCGGAAGGTAACCGCGTGTCACGCCGGTCGATCCGGTGGGCCCTCGTCGTCGTGGTGGGCCTGCTCGGCCCCGCGACGGCGCCCGCCGCGCCCCACGATCCCGAGCATCGCCTCGACCCGCGCGCCGTCTCGCCGCTTCCATCCCAGATCCGCCAAGTCGAGCCCGCCGTGGTCGGCCTCCGGGTACAGGTGCCGCGCGAGCGCCCCTCGGCGGCCACGCTCGGAGTCGAGCGCTGGGGCAGCGGCGTCATCTTCGACGCTGCCCAGGGCTACGTCCTCACGGTCAGCTACGTGCTGCTGGACGCCGAGCGCATCGACGTGTCGCTCCGCGACGGACGCACGGTGCCCGCGCGGCTGACCGGGGTGGACCTCGAGGTCGGCGTGGGGGTCGCGCAGCTCGAGGGGCCCGGTCCGTGGCCGGCCGCGGTCCTGGGTGACTCGAGCGCGGTGCAGGCCGGGCTCGCGACCGGCACCGTGGGCGTGTCGGCCGAGGGCGATCTGGTGGCGACGCCGGGCCGCGTGCAGTCGGTGCGGCCCTTCGCGGCGGCGTGGGAGTACATGCTCGACCGGGCCTTCATCGTGACGCCCTACAACGCGGCGTTCGGCGGCGCGCCGCTGGTGGATCCGGCCGGGCGCGTGATCGGCATCACCTCGCTCCGCCTCGGGGAGGCACCCCACGTGAACCTGGCGATCCCCGTCGAGAAGTTCCTGAGCGGGCGCGACGAGCTCCTGACCCAGGGCCGGGTCACCAGCCGCGCGCCCCGCCCGTGGCTCGGCCTCTACACCGAGCCGGTGGACGGCGCGCTCGTGGTGGCCGGACTGTCGCCGCTCGGGCCCGCCCGAGCCGCGGGCCTGCGCCCCGGCGACATCATCGTGGGGCTGAACGGGCAGGAGGTCGCGAGCCGCGAGGATTTCTATCGTCAGCTCTGGCAGGCCACGGTGGATCAGGATGTGCACATGACCGTCCGCCGCTCCGGAGGCATCCAGGCGATCACCGTGCGTCCGGTGGACCGCTACCGCTTCTATCGAACCTCCGACAAGTAGGTTAGGCTCTAGCCCATGAAGGGTGTCGACACCTATCAGGGCCGTGGTCTCATCGCTGATCCGATCCACCAGTACATCCTCTACACTCGTCCGGACGGCCTGCCGGGCGAGGCCACCGAGCAGGACCTGATCGACTCCCCGTGGATGCAGCGCCTGCGGCGCGTGCCGCAGCTGCAGTCCGCGCGCTGGGTCTTCCCCGCCGCCGAGCACAGCCGCTTCCAGCACTCGCTGGGCGCGATGCACCTGGCCGGGCGCTTCGCCCAGCAGCTGCACGCCTCGCTCCGGGCCGAGTTCCCGGACGCGCCGTCGGCCGCCCTCTCCGAGGAGCTGATGCGGGTGGCCGGCCTGCTCCACGACGTGGGCCACGGGCCGTTCGGCCACTTCTTCGACGACAACTTCCTGGCCGACTTCGACCTCACCCACGAGAAGGTGGGGCAGCGGATCATTCGCGAGGAGCTGGGCGAGCTGATCCGGGGTCTCCGCCGGAGCCCCGCGGGTCCCTTCGAGGAGGGCGAGCGGATCGATCCGGAGTGGATCTGCTACCTGATGGGCAAGACCTACACCGCGCCCACCGCGGAGCATCCGCGCTGGCTCGCGCACCTCAAGCCGCTGCTCTCCGGCATCTACACCGCCGACAACATGGACTACGTGCTCCGCGATTCCTACATGTGCGGGGTCGCGGTGGGCCCGATCGACATCGAGCGGATCATGTACTACTCCTTCTTCAGCGACAAGGGGCTCACGCTCGACCGCGGCGGGATCCAGGCGTTCATCATGTTCCTGAACGCGCGCTTCTACCTCTACACGAACGTCTACTACCACCGGACGACCCGCGGCATCGACCTGCACCTCAAGGACATCTTCCGCGACACGATGAAGCTCGTGTTTCCCTACGACCTCAACAAGGAGCTCCAGCCGTACCTCAACATGACCGAGTGGACGCTGCTGGAGGAGGTCGCGCGGTGGGAGCACGCCGAGGACGCCGAGCGCCGGGCGCTGGGCCGCGAGTGGCGGCAGGTCCTGGACCGGCGGCTCAAGTGGCGCATGTCCCACGAGGTGGTGCTGGACCTCTTCGAGCCCCGCCGGGGCCAGAGCTTCATGAAGGCCGAGGAGGTCGAGCAGCGCGTGAAGGACTTGCTGCCCGCGGGCCTGAAGGACTTCCCGTTCAAGATCGACATGGCGCAGCAGGACCCCCGCCCGCTCAACCCCATCGGCATGAAGGACCGGCAGATCTACGTCTACGACGCCGCCGACCGCAGCGTGTCCGCCGAGCCGCTCAAGGAGCTGCTCAAGTACCTGCCCGGCAAGGTCGCCCAGTGTCGCATCTTCGCCATGAGTCACGAGTACGACCAGCAGCTCGCCCGGGCGCTGAACGAGGCGCTCGGCGAGGATCGCCCCGCCCACCCGACCAACCTCTAGGACGACGCCCATGGAAAAGTTTCGCGGCGTGGACTACTACGGCCTCGACGAGCTCCTGACCGAAGAGCAGCGCATGATGCGCGACGCGGTCCGCGACTGGGTCGAGGCGAAGTTCCTGCCCGTCGTGAGCCAGCACCATCGCGACGGGACCTTCCCGATGGAGCTGGCGCCCGACCTCGGCGAGATGGGCGTGTTCGGGGCCACGCTCAAGGGCTACGGCTGCGCGGGCCTCGACAACGTGGCCTACGGGCTGATCATGCAGGAGCTGGAGCGCGGGGACTCGGGTCTCCGCTCGTTCGCGTCGGTGCAGAGCGGCCTCGTCATGTACCCGATCTACAGCTACGGCTCGGACGCGCAGAAGGAGAAGTGGCTCCCCCGCCTCCAGGCCGGCGCCGCCATCGGCTGCTTCGGGTTGACCGAGCCCGATCACGGTTCCGACCCCGGCTCCATGAAGACGCGCGCGCTCCGGAAGGGGAACGAGTACGTGCTCAACGGCACCAAGCTCTGGATCACCAACGGCTCGATCGCGGACGTGGCGGTGGTGTGGGCCAAGGGCGACGACGGCGAGATCGGCGGCTACCTGGTGGAGAAGGGCACGCCGGGCTTCACCACGCTCGACATCCACGGCAAGTTCTCGATGCGGGCGTCGATCACCTCGGAGCTGGCGTTCGCGGACTGCCGGATCCCGCTCGAGAACAAGCTGCCGGGGGTGAAGGGGCTCAAGGGCCCGCTCTCGTGCCTGTCGCAGGCCCGCTACGGCATCGCGTGGGGCGCGATCGGCGCCGCGATGGGGTGCTACGACTGGGCGCTCCAGTACGCGCAGCAGCGGATCCAGTTCGACAAGCCGATCGGCTCGTTCCAGCTCGTGCAGCAGAAGCTGGTGTGGATGATCAACGAGATCACGAAGGCGCAGCTCCTCTGCTGGCGGCTCGGCCATCTCAAGGACGCGGGCCGGGTGCGGCCGCAGCAGATCTCACTCGCCAAGATGAACAACGTGCAGATGGCGCTCGACACCGCACGCCTCGCTCGCGACATCCTGGGCGCCGCCGGCATCGTCGACGAGCATCCGATCATCCGCCACCTGATGAACCTCGAGACGGTCAATACCTACGAGGGCACGCACGACATCCACGTGTTGATCGTGGGGCGCGACATCACGGGACTGGACGCGTTCGGGATCTAGGCGCGCGACGGACTGGTGTAGCATAGGGGCCTATGACTCCCGACCCCTCGTCACCCGCCGTCGCGCTGCGCGCGCCCTCTTCCCTCGCGGTCGCGCCCGTCGAGCGCGCGAAGCCGGACATGCGTCTGCTCGGCTTGCTCGCCCTCGGCCACATGGTGACCGACATCAACCAGGGCTCGCTGCCGGCGATCCTGCCGGTGCTGAAGGACGCGCTCAGCCTCTCGTACGCGGCGACCGGGATGATCGTGCTGACCGGCAACGTGACCTCCTCGCTGATCCAGCCGCTGTTCGGCTACTTCGCGGATCGGACCGCGCGACGCTGGCTCCTGCCGCTCTCGGTCCTGCTCTCCACGCTGGGCCTGGCCTTCATGGGGCTCGCCCCGTCCTACGCGGCGGTGCTCGCGCTGATCGTCATCAGCGGCTTCGGGGTGGCTGCCTATCATCCCGAGGGCTATCGCACCGCGACCGCGGTGGCGGGCGATCGCAAGGCCACCGGCGTGTCGATCTTCTCCACCGGCGGCAACATCGGCATCGCGCTCGGCCCGCCGCTGATGACGGTGCTGCTCACCGCCTTCGGGCCGGTCGGCAGCCTCGGCATGCTGGTCCCCGGCCTGATCGCGGTCGCGCTGCTGATCGCGGTGCTCCCCCGCCTGTCCGCGCCGCCGCCGGCGTTCGCGCGGGCGCGCGCAAACGCGACCGGAGCACGGACCATGGTCGGCGCCATGAGCCTGCTGGTCCTGGTGGTGGCGATCCGCTCCTGGACCCAGCTCGGGTTCACGACGTTCATGCCCTTCTACTGGCGCGACGTGCTCCACGGCGATCCACGCCTGGTCGGCTCGCTGCTCGCCGTGTTCCTCGGCGCGGGCGTTATCGGCACCCTCGCGGCGGGCCCGATCGCCGATCGCATCGGCGTCCGGCGCTACGTGGTGACCGTGTTCCTCCTCGCCACCCCGATCGCGGTGGGCTTCCTGTTCGTGCCGGGCGGCCCGCTCGCGTTCGTGATGCTGGCACTGCTCGGCTTCGTGCTCGTCTCCACCTTCACGGTATCGGTGGTGCTCGGTCAGGCCTATCTGCCGCGCAACCCGGGCATGGCCTCCGGCCTGATCGTGGGCTTCGCGATCGGCGCCGGCGGCCTCGGGGCGAGCGTGCTCGGCTGGGTCGCCGACCACTGGGGTCTCACCGCCGCGCTCGGCATCTCCGCGGTCATGCCGATCGCCGGCTTCGTGGCCGCGCTCTTCCTGCCGGACCCCAAGACCGGTGACGTCGTCGGATAAGTTCCAGGACGGCGAGCAGGCCCTGCTGATCGACCAGCGGGGCCGGCGGCACCTCCTGCTGCTGCGGGAGGGTGACACCTTCCACTCCGACCGCGGCTGGGTGCCCCACGACAGCATCATCGGGCACCCGGACGGCTCGTGGCTGCGGACTTCCAAGGGCACGCGCTTCCTCGCGCTGCGTCCCACCCTGGCCGAGTACGTGCTCGACATGCCGCGCGGGGCCCAGGTCATCTATCCCAAGGACCTCGCGATCGTGATGTTCTGGGCCGACATCTTCCCGGGCGCGCGCGTGCTAGAGGCGGGCATGGGCTCGGGCGCGCTGACCCTCGCGTTGCTCCGGGCGGTGGGGCCGGAAGGCCGCGTGGTGAGCTACGAGCAGCGGGAGGACTTCTGCCGCCGTGCGCTCGCCAACATCCAGATGCGCCTGGGCGAGGTGACCAACCTGACCGTGCGCATCCGCCCGGTGGAGGACGGGCTCCCCGAGGAGCAGCCGGTCGACCGCGCCGTCTTCGACCTCCCCGAGCCCTGGCGCCTGGTCGAGCCGGTGGCCGCCGTCCTGCGACCCGGCGGGATCTTCCTCTCCTACGTGCCGACGATCATCCAGGCTCACCAGCTCACCGAGACCCTGCGGCGGCATCGGGGCTACGCGCTGGTCGAGACGTTCGAGACGTTGCTGCGCCCGTGGAACATCGAAGGCACCTCCGTCCGGCCGTTCCATCGAATGGTCGCCCACACCGGATTCCTCACGGTGGCGCGGCGCGTGGTCCCCGAGGAGGGTGCGACCCTGCCGGCGGTCGCGGATCCGGAGAGCGACTGACCCCATGCTCGAGCGTTGGTTCGACCTCGGCCGGCGTGGCGCCACGGTGGGCGGCGAGATCCGCGGAGGTCTCACCACGTTCATGGTGATGGCCTACATCATCTTCGTGAACCCGGCGATCCTCTCCTTCGCGGGCATCACCGCGCTGCAGGGCCAGGGCCCCTCGTTCCCGGCCACCCAGGCCGCCACGTGCCTCGTGGCGGGCGTGATGACGATCGCGATGGGGCTCCTCGCCGACTATCCCCTCGCTCTCGCCTCCGGCATGGGGCTCAACGCGGTGGTCGCCTTCCAGCTCGTGGCGGGCATGAAGCTGCCGTGGACCGCGGCGATGGGCGTGGTGGTCCTCGAAGGCGTGGCGATCACCGTGCTGGTGCTCACCGGGTTCCGCGAGGCGATCATGCACGCGATCCCGGCCTCGCTCAAGCAGGCGATCGGCGTGGGCATCGGCCTGTTCATCCTCTTCATCGGCCTCGTTTCCGCGGGCTTGGTGAAGCCCGGCCCACCCGGCGTGCCGGTCACGCTCGGCGAGCTGACCTCCGCCCCGGTCGCGGTAGCGTTGTTCGGTCTGCTCCTCACGCTCTGGCTCAGCGCGCGCCAGACCCACAGCGCGCTGCTGGTCGGCATCCTCGCGAGCACCGTGGTTGCGATCGCGGTGAACGCCGGGACCGGCGGCCGGGCCTTCCCCATCCCGGGACAGGCGGTGTGGCCCGCCGCCCTGGTGGACTGGCCGGACTTCTCGACGCTCGGGGCAGGCTTCGACTTCTCGGTATTCGTCCGGGCGGGCGTCATCACCGCGGTGGTGACGATCTTCTCGATCATGCTCTCCGACTTCTTCGACACGATGGGCACCGTCATCGGCATCGGCGGCGAGGCGGGCTGGCTCACCCCCGACGGCCGGCTGCCCCGACTTAATCGCGTGCTGCTCGTCGACTCGCTGGCCGCCGCGGTCGGCGGCGCGGCCGGCGCGTCGTCGGCCACGACTTATATCGAGTCGGCGGCCGGGGTCTCCGCGGGCGCACGGACCGGGCTGGCCTCGGTGGTGACGGGCGTCTGCTTCCTGCTCGCGCTCTTCTTCGCGCCGCTCGCGGGCATCGTGCCCGCGCCGGCGACCGCGCCGGCCCTGATCGTGGTGGGTTACCTGATGAGCCGGATCGTGCGCGAGATTCCGTTCGGCCAGTTCGAGGAGGGCTTCCCGGCGCTCCTGACCCTGGCCGTGATGCCGTTCACGTACTCGATCACCAACGGGATCGGCGCGGGCTTCATCGCCTACTGCTTCATCAAGCTGGTGCGCGGGAACGGGCGCGAAGTCGCGCCCATGATGTACGGCGCCACGATCGCCTTCGTGATCTACTTCGCCCTCCCGCTGATTCAGCGTCTGCTCCACTCCTGACGTCGACCTGAGCGCGCGCGGGCCTGTGGTACGCTCCGTCTGGGAGGATCGTCGCGTTGATTAGCGCCATGCGGGAATACGCCAGGGGCCTGAAGATTCTGCTCCTGGGCGTGATCGTGGTCTTCATCCTGACCTCGGGGGTGCTCTTCTTCTCGAGCTCGAGCCCCTTCGGAGGCGGTGGGCGGAGCACCGCGGTGGCGATGGTCAACGGCGAGGAGATTCCCTACGCCCGCTTCCAGCGGGCCCAGTCCAACATGCTCGCGACCTACGAGCGCATGGTGCGCCAGCGGCTCACGCCTGAGATGGCCGAGCGCCTGGGCCTCTCGCAGCAGGTGATCAACGAGCTGGTGACCGAGGCGGTGGTGATCCAGGGCGCGGCGGCCGAGGGCATCGTGGTCGGCGACGACGAGCTGCGCGCGACCATCCAGCAGATCCGCGAGTTCCAGGAGAACGGCCACTTCTCCCGCGACGAGTACGTCCGGGTGCTGCGGCAGCTCCGGCTCGACCCGGCCGAGTTCGAGGGCGAGGTCCGCCGCCAGCTCGTCCGGCGCAGGATGGAGAGCCTGATCAAGCAGGGCGTGAAGGTCTCCGACGAGGAGGTTCGGGAGGCCTACGCCCAGCGCCACGAAGGGGTGAGCGCGGTGTGGGCGTACGCCGACCTCACGCCCGCGATGGAGGCGATCAAGATCGCCGACGCCGACCTCGAGCCGTACGTGAAGGCGCACCAGCCGCAGTTCACCCTGCCGGAGCGCCGCAAGCTCCAGTACGTGATCGTCACGGCGGGCAAGGCCGTCGCCACCGTCTCCGACGCCGAGATCGAGGCCTACTACAAGGAACACGCGAGCGAGTTCGAGGAGCCGAAGCGCATCCGGGTCGCCCACGTGCTCGTGCGGGTGCCGCCGGTCGGCGGCAGCGACGCGGAGAACGCGGCCAAGGCCAAGATCGAGAACGTCATCAAGCGGGCGCGGGCCGGCGAGGACTTCGGCAAGCTCGCGCGCGAGGTGTCCGAGGACAAGGCCAGCGCGGTGCAGGG
>Ga0187766_10000089_pt1 | contig 43669 bp, 37 predicted proteins | sample 0216_QUI02_MP05__4_FD_132971 | JGI IMG/M metagenome (GOLD analysis project Ga0187766, IMG submission 132971) | Tropical peat soil microbial communities from peatlands in Department of Meta, Colombia - 0216_QUI02_MP05_20_MG | ecosystem: Environmental > Terrestrial > Soil > Wetlands > Peat ... | reverse complement strand
GGTGTCGTGCTGAGCGGCCAGGGCACGCCGAACCCGGCTATCCGTGCGGCGATGAGTGTGACACCACATGAGCACGTCCCGATCGACGCCGTAGGTGGCCAGTTCATCGGCGGGCAGATAGATTCGATGCCGCATCAGGTCTTCGTCGACGTCCCGCAAAAAATTGGTCAGCTGAAACGCCCTGCCGAGTGCTGCGGCATAAGGTGCGGCCTCGTCCGGCGGGCCGGCGGTTCCCAGTATCGGAAGCAGTTGCAACCCAATCGCTTCCGCCGAGCCGCGCATGTAGAGGTTGAGCGCGTCGCGGTTGGGATAGTCGGTGACACTGAGATCCATCCGCATCGACGTCAGGAAGTCGGCGAATAGCTCGGGCGCGATGCCGTACCGGTGTGCGGTGTGGCTGACTGCCGCAAGCACGGGGTCGTCGGGGTGCTCGCCGTCGGCGAAGAAGCTGTCAGACAGGCTCCGCAGTCGTTCCGCCCGGGTAGTGGTGTCCAAGCTGGGGTTGAGCTCGTCGAGGATGTCGTCGGCGTGGCGGGCGAAACCGTACAGCGCATGCACCGCCGGACGTTGATCCGGTGCGAGCAACCGGGTCGCCAGGAAGAACGTGCGGCCGTGCGCGGCGTTGATTTCGCGGCAGCGCCGATATGCGTCGCGCAGGCGCGGATCGTCGATCCCGGCGGCGTCTAACTCGGTACGGATCACGGCACCTGCGCTTTCAGGTCGAGGCTCTTCGCTGACTGCCCGGTGATGCGGTCGGCGGCCAGCCGCCCGGAGATCAGCGCGGTCGGCACACCCACCCCGGGCACGGTGGATCCTCCGGCCAGCACCGCGTTGTCGACACCACGCACGGTGTTGGCCGGGCGGAACGGCCCGGTCTGGGCGAAGGTGTGGGCGAGCGAAAACGGTGTGCCGGCCAGCATCCCCTGGCGCGCCCAGTCGGCGGGGTTGACGACGCGCAGCACTTGCGCGTCATCGCGTAGCTCGGGCAGCAGCCGGTCCTGCACGGTGTCGATGAGCGTGTCGGCATAGCCGTCACCGGCGCGGGCCCAGTCGATCGCGGCGCGGGACAGGTTGGGCGCCGGCGCCAGCACATACAGCAGGTCACGGCCGGCGGGGGCCAGGCTGGGGTCGCTGGCCGTCGGCCTGCTGACAAGCAAAGACGGGTCCCGCATGAGCCGGCCGTCGCCGATGATGTCGGTAAACGTCTGCTCCCACGCCGTGCCGAACGAAATGGTGTGATGGGCCATCGCCGAGGGCACGCTGCGGCATCCCAAGTGAACTACGACCGCGGACGGTGCCGGCCGCAACGGCCACATGCGACGCGGTTTACGACCTAGCAATTGGTAGGTCTGGTGCAGTTCGGTGGTCAACACGACCGCGTCGCAGGCGATGCGCTGACCTTGGTCCGTGCATACCGCGGTGATGCGGCCGTTGGCGACGTCCAGGCCGGTGACCGTCGAGCCGTAATGAAACCGCACTCCGGCGTCGACCGCCGCGGCGGCCAATGCGTCCGGCAGTGCCCGCATCCCGCCGCGCGGGAAAAACACGCCCGAGATCGTGTCCATATAGGCGATTACCGCGTAGACCGCCAGAGCGTGGGATGGCGGCACCCCGGCGTAAAGCGACTGGAAGGTGAACACCCGCCGCAACCGCGAATCGGTGATGTAGCGCCTGACCATCGCGTCCCATCTGCGGAATCCGCCGATCGCCGCAAGCCGCGCCAGCTGCACGTTCAGCAGCGAGAGCGGGGAATCGAAGTTCGCCGCGATGAACCCGTCGAATTCGGTGCGGTACAGCTGGGTCAACCAATTACGCAGTCGCCGATAGCCCGCAGCCTGCGCGGTGCCCGCGAAGTCCTGGATCGCCGCGGCCATCCGATCAGGGTCGCTGTGGACGTCGAGCGTGCTGCCGTCGGCGAACACGGCGCGGTAGGCCGGATCCACCGGCAGCAGGTCTAGACGGCTAAACCGAGCAAGACCGACCGCGGCGAACACGTCATCGATAACGTCGGGCATCGTGAGCACCGTCGGCCCGGTGTCGAGCCGATAGCCGTCGATGTCCGCGCGGCCGGCCCGCCCGCCCGGCCAGGCCTCACGTTCCACCACCGTGATGGCACGTCCGCGACCGGCCAGATGCAGTGCCGCCGATAGCCCGGCCAGGCCGGCGCCGACCACGACGATGTGGTCGCCACGCCCGCGAACGGTCCGCATCACCGAGCTCTTCTCGGGCTCACCCGGCTCATGCGGCGCGCTTCGTGCACACGGCGGCCATGTTGGCCAGCGCCGCCCGCACCGATTCGTCGATCCGGATTTCGCCGAGTTCGTTTCGCGCCGACTTCGCCCGGTCGGTGATCATGTCTTCGACCAGCTGCGCGGCTCCCGTCGCGATGATCAGCATCCGCCACCGGTCGAGCGCGCTGTCATCGAGGTGCTCGCTGTTCATCAGTTCGGTGAGCTGACGGCGGGTCGGCGCGTCCGCCATCTGGTGTGCGGCCACAACCACGCTGGTGGCCTTGCGTTCGATCAGGTCTCCACCACTGGGCTTGCCGGTCACTGCAGGCGACCCGAAGACGCCCAGCAGGTCGTCACGCAGCTGGAATGCCTCCCCGACGGCGGCGCCGTAGCGGCCGAGCCGCGACACGGTGTGATCACCGCAACCGGCCATGGCCGCGCCGATTTCAAGGGGCCGACGCACCGTGTAGTTACCTGACTTGCGGCGCGCCACTTCCAGCACGGCGCCCATCGACGGCAGGTCCCGGACATCGGTTGCGATATCGGCGAACTGGCCCACCGCAAGCTCGGTGCGCATGGCATCGTAGCGCGGCCACGCCTGCTGCAGACGGGGGTGCTCGACACCACTCTCGCGCAGCATCTGCTCCGACCAGATCAGGCACAGGTCTGCGAGCAGGGTTGCGGCTGACTCACCGAACCGGCGTGCCGAGCCGGACAACTTGCGTTCACGGTGCCAACGGGCGAATTGGATGTGCGCGGCCGGCCGGCCTCTACGCGACGCCGAAGCATCCATCACGTCGTCTTGCAAGAGAGCGAACACATGCAGCAGCTCGAAACTGGCGGCCGCCCGTAAGGCCGCATCGGTCGGCGCCGCGCCACACAGCCAACCGAGGCACATGAAGGTCGACCGTAGGCACTTGCCACCGATGACGAAGTCCATCAGGATGTCGGCGGCCACGTCGACACCGGCGGCAGCCAACTCGGCGGCGCATTGCGCGGCGACGAACTCGGCGACATTGGTGAGCACCGCTCGCCGCAGACCTATCCGCCAAGTTTCAAATCCGTCGGCAGCGTCCGGTATCGCCGCGAGTTCCACGACAAGCATTGACGAGCGTGCGTCGGTGTGCCCGTTGGCGCCCGGTTCGGACGCCTGAGCCGTCTGCGCGAACGAGTCGAAACTCACCTGCTCATCGTCTCTGACGCCGCAACCGATCGGGGGCGGTGTTGGTGACTCGCAGCGCGCCCGAAGGCCCGGGCTCAGCCTGCCCCGGGTGGACCAGCCCGCAGCGGGCTTCTCAGACTCCATGCTTCGGCAGCATATCCGCAACTTGCCGTTCCATTCAAATTCTTAACATTTAATCTATTGAAATTGTCCCGTGCGGCGCCGTGAGCTCCTTGGTTATGCCGCGGCGCGCCCGAGCACATGACGTAGAGTCTGGCCCAGGTCAGGATGGCGGAATCGGTGACCGGCTTGTTGCAGCTTGGCGGGGATCACACGTTGACTGGCGCACGCGAGTTCGCGGGCGCCCTGGCCACCGAGGAGCAGCCGCGGCCCCAATGGAGGCACCGGCAGCACCGCTGGGCGGTGCAGGACGTGCGCGAGCGTGCGGGTGTAGTCGACGTTGCGAACCGGTTCTGGCGCGACCGCATTCACCGGTCCGGACAGGGCGGTGTCCCACAGCCCGCGGTGGTAGATGTCGATGAGGTCGTCGATCCCGATCCAGGACAGCCATTGCCGGCCATTGCCGATCCGGCCGCCGAGGCCGGCGCTGAACAGCGGTCGTAGCAGGCGAAGAGTGCCGCCGCGGGGAGATTGCACGATACCGGTGCGCACCAGCACGACCCGTACGCCTGCCCGCTCCGCCGGCGCTGTCGTCTGCTCCCACTCGGCCACGACGTCGGCGAGAAACCCATCCCCGCGACTGCTGTCCTCGGTCAGGACCTCGTCGCCGCGGTCGTAGCCGTAATAGCCGATCGCTGAGGCGGATATCAGCACGCCCGGTCCGTCTGGCATCCGCGCGACGAGTTCAGCTAACCGGCGGGTGGGACCGATTCGACTGTCGCGGATCGCGCGTCGGTGCGCGTCGGTGAACCGGCCCGCGATCGAGGCGCCCGCCAAATGGATCACCGCGTCGACACCGGCGAGCAGATCCGGATCGGGATCGGCCGGGTTCCACTGTCGCTCGTTCGCGTCAGCCGCGGCATGACGCACAAGCCGGATGACCCGATGTCCGCCAGTGCTGAGGAAGGCGGTCAACGCCGACCCGACCAGGCCCGAAGATCCCGTCACCGCCACGGTTGCCTCCCGCAGCCGGTGCTCGGCCGCCCGCTTGTGCGCGGCGAGGTCATCGGCCAACTGGCGGTGCCGATAGGCGAACAGCGGGCGCAACGCCTGCGCGGGCACCGGTGTCTCAACCCGGTCGACCACCCGGGTGCGGTCGCCGCCGACATCTTCGAATTGGTGAATATGCCGCCATCGCAACACAATTCGCGCCGGCAGCGAAGCCAGTCCAGCTGCGCCGATCGTGTCGACGAAACGCCGCGGCGGATCGTAGCCGTCCGCCTGGTGCTCGGCCACCCAGCGAAGCCCACCGGGCAGCGCGAGCTCGGCGCGGCCATTCTCCAGCGAGGATGCCTCGGCGACAACCCGCATCGGTTGCCACGGCGGCGACAGTCGGGCGAACGCGCCCGGTCGAGCATGCCAGGCGAAGACTTCACCCCGCGCGGCGTCGATCACGCTCGAGTAGACCAGTCCCATTGCTCGACCGTACCGATGCCACCGGTCGGCCGCGGGTGACATCGACCTCGACGGCGGATGAGGTCTCTACCGGTCGGGCAGCGCGTGCTCGACGATGGGCAGCCGCGCCAGCGGCTGCCGTTCGCGGCGCTTGGCCGCCAGGTAGACCTGCGCGGTCTGCTCGGCCACAGTGTGCCAGTCGAAGTCGGAGGTGATGCGTCGGCGCGCGGCCCGGGCGCGGCGCTGCGCGGCGTCCGGATTGTCGAGCACCGCGCGTACCGCCGCGGCCAGCCGTGTCACGTCGCGGGGCGGGCAGGAGAGCCCGGTCTGCCCGTTGATCACCGCCTCACCCAGACCGCCGATGTTCGACGTCACCAGCGGGGCGCCGGCCGCGGCGGCCTCGAGCGCCGCGAGCCCGAACGGCTCGTAGTGGCTGGGCAGCACGGCGGCGTCGGCGCGATGGAGAAGGCGCAGCAACTCCGCATGGTCGACCCGCCCGACGAAGCTCGTCGCCTTGAGCACCCGGTGTTTGCGGGCCTCTTCGACGAGCCAGTCCTGCTGTGTGCCGTCGCCGGCGATGGTCAAGGTGGTGCCAGGGTGGGTGCGGCGGATTCGCGGCAACGCGGCGATGACGTCGTGCACGCCCTTCTCGTACTCCAGCCGACCCACGTAGAGCAGTTCGGGCGGCCCGGTGCGATGGCGGCGAGCGGCGAACGGCCAGCGCGCCGCGTCGATTCCGTTGCGGATCACGGTGATCTCGGCCAGACCGGGGCCGAACAGCTCGGTGATCTCGTCGCGCATCGACGCCGAACAGGTGATGAGCGAGTCGGATTCACGGACCAGCCATGATTCGATCGCGTGCACTTGGCGGCTCAGGGCGCCGTAAACCCAGCCGGAATGTCGGCCGGCTTCGGTGGCGTGAATGGTGGAAACCATTGGCACGTCGTAGAATTCGGCGAGCCCAATGGCGGGGTGTGCTACCAGCCAGTCGTGTGCGTGCACGACGTCGGGGCGCCAGGCCCGGTTGCTGCGCGGTTTCTTCAGGGACAGCCCGCCGCGAATCATGGCGTGGCCCATGGCCAGCGTCCAGGCCATCATGTCGGCACCGAAGGTGAACTCGTGCGGGTCCTGTGCGGCGGCGATCACCCGCACACCCTCGCTGATTTCATCTGAGGACGGGTGCGTGCTGGGATCGGTGCCCGAGGGGCGGCGGGACAGAACGACGACGTCGTGACCGGCCGCGGCCAGCGCGGTCGACAGGTGATGGACGTGCCGGCCGAGCCCGCCGATCACCACCGGTGGGTACTCCCACGACACCATCAGGATCTTCACGCGCGGTCCCACCCCCGACCCGCACGCTCTCGCCAGCAAACCGTCATCGCGGCAGCCTTCGAGCATCCAGGGCGCCGAACAGCCCGTCGGCGCGGTTCCAGCCGGCGGCCAGCCGCTGCGCGACCTCGCGTCGGCCCGACGCCAGCGCACCGGCGATCTCCCGGGTGGCGTGCGCGTGCAGGTGGGCACGGTAACGGGCGTAGTCCGCGGCGGAATCCTTGCTCACCATGAACGGCCAGTCGCTGGACACGGTCAGCAGAGTCTCCCGCAGGATCTGGTCGGCGATCTGATCGCGGGGGATGGGGCTATCCAATGACGCCGTCTGCGCCAGTGCCTTGTCGACGGTGGTCAGCGCGGTGTCGACCACTTCGGCGTTGAGCCGGACCAGATCGGCCACCTTGTCACCGGTCCACACCCGCCAGTCCTTGCCGGAACCCCAAGAGCTGGGTGGCAATTCGACCGGGGCGCCGACGAATCCGTTGGCGATCGCGTCGCTCAGCGTGCCGACTCGCATCCCGGCGGCGGGTAGGGCCCGCAATACCCGCTCCAGCCACATTGGACCTTCGTACCACCAGTGGCCGAACAGTTCGGTGTCGAAGGCCGCGACCACGTGAGCCGGCCGCCCGATGCGCTCGGACTCGGTGAGCAACCGGTTGCGGACCACGTCGACGAAGTCGGCGACGTGCACGTCGACTGCCCGCTCGGCGCGCTCAGGATCGTAGGGCGCCTTGGCATCTGACGGCACGTTGCGGCCGGTGACGCGGGCCGGCTTCAGACCTGTGCGGTGGTCGTAGGTGTGGAAATCGCGGTAGGCGGCATGCCCCGGGTAGCCAGATTTCGGCGACCACACCCGGTAGCTGACCTGTAAATCGCGTCCGAACGCGACCACATCGGTGTCGCCGACCGGGCGGCCCAGCGCGGTGTCGCCGTGCAGCGACGGGCCGTCGACCATGAAGTGAGAAACCCCGGCGGCGGCGTAGTCGTGTTCCATGCCCGGGGCGTAGGCGCATTCGGGCGCCCAGATCCCGGTGGGGCTGTGGCCCAACCGTAACCGGGTATCGGCCAGCCCTTCGCGCAATGCAAACTCGCGCAGCCGCGGATGCAGTAGTGGTTGGAACGGGTGGGCCAACGGGCCGCCGAGCAGTTCCACCGTGCCGGCGTCGATCAGGCCGCGCAGCAGCGGGCTGCCGCCATGCCGCCACCGGGTGGCGAAGTCGTCGAGCGCCCGATCTGTCTCCACGCATTCGCGAATCCCAAAGGCCCGTAAAGCTTCCGGTGAACACGCCGTCGCCGGCTCCGACGGATAACCCGGCCGCAGGCTGGCGGCCGCTGCTGCGCGCAGCCGCCAGTTGCCCAGCCAGTGGTACATGCCGTCGAGGCAGTACGGGTCATCGAGCTGGGCGGTCACCACCGGCGTCATCCCGAGCGTGACCATACCGTGTCGATCCTCATCAGCCAGGGTGCGCAGCACCCGCAGCAGCGGAAGGTAGGCCGCCGACCATGATTGGTAGAGCCACTCCTCGCCGACGGGCCAGCGGCCGTGGTGGGCCAGCCAGGGCAGGTGAGTATGCAGCACCAGGGTGAACAGACCCGGCACCCGGTCCCCGGCGCTCACGGGCGCACCGCGATCGCGACCAGATCCAGGCTGTCATTGATGTCCCGGATATCCCCGCTTTCGTCGTGTAGATCCCCGACGTCGACGATGTCGAAGTCGGCGGTGGTGACCGCCGTGACATCGGCCAGCAACTCGGCGGGCCACGGCGCGTCGGCCACCGCGCGCGCGACCTGCGCGTCGACGATGGAGCCACCGTGGCGGGCATCCATCTCCCGCAGCCGCAGGCCGTGGAATACACCGCTCATCGACACCGACAAAAACCCCGCGCCGGCAAGCAGTTCCGTCAGCTCGTCGGCGTTGAGCTCGCGGGTGTGAAACGGGTTGATCGGGGTATCACGCCCCGGTGAAAAGGTAATCCGGTTGGGAGTGGACACCATCAGCAGCCCCGATGACCGCAGCACCCGGGCGCACTCGCTGAGGAACCGAGGCTGGTCCCACAGGTGTTCGATGACTTGGAGACTGACCACTACATCCACCGAGCCGTCGGCCAGCGGCAGCTCGGTCAGGTTCGCATGCATGACCTCCACCCGCGGATAGCGGGCACGGACATGGGCGACCATGGCCTCGTCGTAGTCCAGCCCGATCACCCGGCGCGCGACGCCGGCGATCAAGTCGGCCCCATAGCCTTCGCCGCAGCCGGCCTCGAGCACCTCGCGGCCCGCGCAGCGCGGCGCCAGCCGCTGGTAGACCACCTGGTGGCGGCGAAACCAGTAGTTCTCGACGTCCAGACCGGGGATGGTGCGCTCGCCCGTCAGCATCAATACCGTGTCGGCGCCCGGCGGGGTCTCAGGGATGTTGGGTACGTCGGGGAGGAATGCGCTCATTGCAAGGCAGGCTATCCCGAAGCGCCGGGTTCGCGAATGGTTCACCGGAGACACCCCCGCTTGCGGGGAAGAGGCGGGCAATCGGGTCCGTCCCGGCGACGATGCGGGCCGTGCGGGGGTACGCCGGCTTACGAGGGGACGGCGGCAGGAGAAGGCGGGCAATCGGGCAATCGGCTGACGGCGACCCGCTATGGTATGAAGGCAGACCGCACAAAGTTACCGGCCAGTAACATGGCTGTGCGGTTGCGTGAAACGTGACCGAGGTCTTGCAGCCGGCGGCTGTGGGACTCCGTCGAGGAGGACGAACCACACTCATGACGAACATCGTGGTCCTGATCAAGCAGGTCCCAGACACCTGGTCGGAGCGCAAGCTCACCGTGGGCGACTTCACCCTGGACCGTGAGGCCGCCGACGCCGTGCTGGACGAGATCAACGAGCGCGCCATCGAAGAGGCGCTGCAGATCCGGGAGAAAGAGGCCGCCGACGGCATCGAGGGGTCGGTGACCGTGCTGACCGCGGGCCCCGAGCGGGCCACCGAGGCGATTCGCAAGGCCTTGTCCATGGGTGCCGACAAGGCGGTCCATCTCAAAGACGAGGGGATGCACGGCTCAGACGTCATCCAGACCGCATGGGCGCTGGCGCGGGTGCTGGGCACCATCGAGGGCACCGAGCTGGTGATCGCCGGTAACGAGTCCACCGACGGCGTGGGCGGCGCGGTGCCTGCCATCATCGCCGAATACCTGGGCCTGCCGCAGCTCACCCACCTGCGCAAACTGTCAGTCGGGCGCGGCAAGGTCACCGGCGAGCGGGAGACCGACGAAGGCGTGTTCACCCTCGAGGCTTCGCTGCCCGCGGTGGTGAGCGTGCACGAGAAGATCAACGAACCGCGCTTCCCGTCCTTCAAAGGCATCATGGCCGCCAAGAAGAAGGAAGTCACCGTGCTGACGCTGGCCGAGATCGGGGTCGAGCCCGACGAGGTGGGGCTCGCCAACGCCGGCTCCACCGTGCTGTCGTCGACCCCGAAGCCACCCAAGACTGCGGGCGAGAAGGTTCCCGACGAAGGCGACGGTGGCACCAAGGTCGCCGAGTACCTGGTTGCGCAGAAGCTCATCTAGACGGCTCCTCCCGACGACAAGAAGGCAAGAGGCTACCCATGGCTGAAGTACTGGTGCTCGTCGAGCACGCCGAAAGCGCGCTGAAGAAAGTCACCGCCGAATTGATAACCGCCGCCCGCGCGTTGGGCGAGCCGGCCGCCGTCGTGGTCGGCGCTCCGGGGACGGCCGCGCCGCTGATCGACGGGCTGAAGGCGGCCGGTGCCGAGAAGATCTACATCGCCGAGTCCGACACCGTCGAGAACTACCTGATCACCCCGACGGTCGACGTGCTGGCCACGCTGGCCGAATCGTCTGCTCCGGCGGCGGTGCTGTTGGCCGCCAGCGCCGACGGCAAGGAGATCGCGGGCCGGCTCGCCGCCCGCATCGGGTCGGGTCTGCTGGTCGACGTGGTCGACGTGGAGGAGGGCGCCAAGGTGGTGCACTCCCTCTTCGGTGGCGCGTTCACCGTCGAGGCGCGGGCCAACGGCGACACCCCGGTGATCACCGTGCGGGCCGGTGCGATCGAGGTGCAACCGGCCGCAGGCAAGGGCGCACAGGTCACCGTCGAGGTTCCCGCGCCCGCCGAGAACGCCACCAAGATCACCGCGCGCCAGCCCGCGGTCGCCGGGGACCGGCCGGAGCTGACCGAGGCCGCCATCGTGGTGTCCGGTGGTCGCGGTGTCGGCAGCGCGGAGAACTTCAGTGTGGTCGAGGCATTGGCCGACTCGCTGGGCGCCGCGGTCGGGGCGTCGCGCGCCGCGGTGGACTCCGGCTACTACCCGGGCCAGTTCCAGATCGGTCAGACCGGCAAGACGGTATCGCCGCAGCTCTACATCGCGTTGGGCATCTCCGGAGCGATCCAGCACCGCGCCGGTATGCAGACCTCGAAGACCATCGTCGCGGTCAACAAGGACGAAGAGGCACCGATCTTCGAGATCGCCGACTACGGCGTGGTTGGCGACCTGTTCAAGGTCGCCCCCCAGCTGACCGAGGCGATCAAGGCCCGCAAGGGCTGACGCGGGCGAGCATTCGGCTGGACCGAAGCTAACGACCCGCACATGTGGGCCGGGTAGCTGCCGGCTTCAGCGTTATTTCGTCACCTGACGTGCATGGACACGTCACAGCGCCGATGCCGATTCGCTGACCGGTGGGGCAACGGTGGTGGCATGAGCACTGCGTCGGTCCTCATACCCGCCGACCCGCCGGACAGCCGATCCTCTCCCCAGCCGCGCTACTCGCTGCTGCTGTCCACCGAACCCACGCTGATCGAGGCCGCGCAGCGGCTACGTTACGAGGTGTTCAGCAGCGAGCCCGGCTTCACCCTGCCGCCGGTGGGGACGAGCCGGGGTGGCGATCGCGACGTCGATCGGTTTGACGAATACTGCGACCACCTGCTGGTCCGTGAGGACAACTCCGGTGAGCTGGTGGGGTGTTACCGGATGCTGTCGCCGACCGGTGCCGTAGCGGCCGGGGGACTCTACACCGCAACCGAATTCGACGTGCAGGCGCTGGGTCCGCTGCGGCCGTCGCTGGTGGAGATGGGCCGCGCGGTGGTGCATCGAGATCACCGCAACGGCGCCGTCGTGCTCTTGATGTGGGCCGGCATCCTGGCCTACCTCGACCGATGCGGCTATGACTATGTCACCGGCTGCGTGTCGGTGCCGGTCGCCGGCGACGGCGAAGCACCGGGAAGTCAGATCCGCGGAGTGCGCGACTTCGTGCTTCACCGCCACGCCGCCCCGCCGCGCTACCGGGTGCATCCGTACCGGCCGGTGGTCATCAACGGGCGTCGCCTCGACGACATCCCGGCACCGGCGCGGCCGGCGATCCCGCCGCTGATGCGCGGCTACCTGCGGCTGGGCGCGCGGATCTGCGGTGAGCCGGCCCACGACCCCGACTTTGGGGTGGGTGACTTCCCGGCGCTGCTGGACAAGCGCCACGCCGATACCCGCTACCTGCGACGACTGCGTTCGGTATCGGCCGCAGCCGAGGCGGCGGGCCGGGCGGATCGATGAGCGGTCTTCAAGCGCGCGACCACGCCTGGCTTCCCGGGGCATCCTGCGATGCCAGCTGTGTGCGCGCGGGCGCCGCCGGTGCGTCGCGGCCGTTGAAGGTGGCGCTGCGGGTGGCGCTACGCGGCATGCTGGCGCTGCCGCTGCTGGCGGCGCTGCCGTTGCTGGTGGTGCCATCGCCGTGCCGAACGGAGCTACAACGTGCCTATTGCCGGCTCGTATTGTGCTGTTTCGGCGTCCGGATCACGGTGTCAGGCGGGCCGATTCGCAACCTGCGCGGTGTCCTGGTGGTCAGCGGCCACGTATCTTGGCTGGACGTTGTCACCATCGGTGCGGTGTGCCCAGGGTCGTTCGTAGCCCGCGCCGATGTGGTTACCGGGCCCGCTGTCGGCATCGTGGCGCGCCTCATGAAGGTCATCCCGATCGAGCGGGCCAGCTTGCGCCGGCTGCCCGGCGTGGTTGACACCGTCGCCGGGCGGCTGCGTGCCGGTCACACCGTGGTGGTGTTCCCCGAGGGCACCACCTGGTGCGGCCTGCCCGGCGACGATGCGGGCGTTGCTGGGGGCACTCCCCTGCAAAGCGGGGACCCCACCCGCTTGCGGGGCACGGTCCAAGGAGGCGCCGGGCAATCGCACCGAGGGTCCGGACCGTTCTATCCGGCGATGTTCCAGGCCGCGATCGACGCGGGCCGGCCGGTGCAGCCGCTGCGGCTGACATATCACCACCGGGACGGCAGCGTATCGACCGCGCCGGCCTATGTCGGCGACGACACGTTGCTCCGGTCGATCAGCCGGCTGGTCATCGCCCCGCGCACGCTGGCACGCGTGCACGTCGAATCCCTGCAGGTGCCGAACACCGATCGGCGAGACCTGGCCGACCGCTGCCACACCGCCGTGCGCTCGGCCGCCTTGCAGCATCCGGGTCGCGGGCACGCGCTGGTGGCCTGAGCGCTGCTGGCCGCCGGTATCCTGGGCCCGTCATGGTGTACCTGGATCACGCCGCCACCACCCCGATGCACCGCGCGGCCATCGAGGCCATGACGGCCGTGCTCGGCACGGTCGGTAACGCCTCGTCGCTGCACACCACCGGCCGGGCGGCGCGGCGGCGGATGGAGGAATCCCGCGAGCTGATCGCGGACAAGCTGGGTGCCCGTCCGTCAGAGGTGATCTTCACCGCGGGCGGCACCGAGAGCGACAATCTTGCCGTCAAGGGGATCTATTGGGCACGTCGTGACGCGCAGCCGCACCACCGTCGCATCCTCACCGCCGAGGTGGAGCACCACGCAGTGCTGGACTCGGTGAGCTGGCTCGCCGAACATGAAGGCGCCGAAGTGACCTGGCTGCCTACCGCAGCCGACGGTTCGGTGTCAGCGGCCGCGTTGCGCGAGGCGCTGCAGAGCCACGACGACGTCGCACTGGTGTCGGTGATGTGGGCCAACAACGAAGTCGGCACCATCATGCCGATCGCCGAACTCGCCGTCATCGCCGCCGAATTCGACGTCCCCATGCACAGCGACGCCGTCCAGGCGGTGGGGCAGCTGCCTGTCGACTTCGCCGCCAGCAGCTTGTCAGCGATGAGCGTGGCCGCACACAAGTTCGGCGGTCCGCCCGGTGTCGGCGCGTTGCTGTTGCGCCGGGATGTCACCTGCGTATCGTTATCGCACGGCGGTGGTCAGGAACGCGACATTCGTTCCGGCACGCCGGATGTCGCTGCTGCTGTCGGGATGGCGACGGCGGCTCAGATCGCCGTGGATGGGCTGGAGGCCAATAGCGCACGGCTTCGCGTCTTGCGCGACCGGCTTATCGACGGCGTAGTGGTGGAGGTTCCCGATGCCCGCCTCAACGGTGCCTCCGTCCTTCGGCGGTTACCGGGCAACGCGCACTTCACTTTCGACGGCTGTGAGGGCGATGCGCTGCTGATGTTGTTGGACGCTAATGGTATTGAGTGCTCGACAGGCTCGGCCTGTACCGCCGGTGTGGCGCAGCCGTCGCACGTTTTGATCGCGATGGGCGCCGACGCGGCCAGTGCACGCGGATCGCTGCGACTCTCGTTGGGGCACACCAGTGTCGACGCCGATATCGACGCGGTATTGCGGGTGCTGCCTGGCGCGGTGGCGCGCGCCAGGCTGGCCGCTCTGGCCGCCGCGGGGGTATCGCGGTGAAAGTCCTTGCTGCGATGAGCGGCGGTGTCGACTCGTCGGTGGCCGCTGCCCGGATGGTCGATGCCGGGCACGACGTGGTCGGTGTGCACCTCGCGCTGTCGACTGCTCCGGGCACACTGCGCACCGGCTCGCGGGGGTGCTGCTCGAAGGAAGACGCCGGCGATGCCCGCCGCGTCGCCGATGTGCTCGGAATCCCGTTCTATGTTTGGGATTTCGCAGAGAAGTTCAAAGTAGACGTGATCAATGATTTCATATCGTCCTATGCGCGAGGGGAAACGCCCAACCCTTGCGTGTGGTGCAACCAGCGGATCAAGTTCTCGGCGCTGTCGGCGCGGGCCCTGGCGTTGGGCTTCGACACCGTGGCCACCGGCCACTATGCACGGCTGTGCGGCGGGCGACTGCGCCGCGCGGTCGACCGGGACAAGGATCAGTCCTACGTGCTGGCTGTGCTCACCGCCGATCAGCTGCGCCACGCGGTGTTTCCCATCGGTGACACACCTAAGTCGCAGATCCGCGCAGAGGCCGCCCGTCGCGGCCTGGCGGTCGCCGACAAGCCGGATAGCCACGACATCTGTTTTATCCCATCCGGAAACACCCGCGTTTTTCTGGGTGAGCAGATCGGGGTTCGCGGCGGCACGGTGGTCGATTCTCAAGGCACCGTGCTGGCGACCCATGACGGAGTGCACGGTTTCACCATCGGCCAGCGCAAGGGGCTGGGCATCGCGGGGCCCGGACCGGATGGTCGTCCGCGCTATGTGACAGCGATCGATGCGGACACTGCGACCGTTCACGTCGGCGATGCGGTTGATCTCGATGTGCGGGCGCTGACCGGACACGCGCCAGTTTTCACTGGGGGAACGCCGCCATCGGGACCCATCGAGTGTGTCGTTCAGGTACGCGCGCACGGCGAAACCGTCGGCGCAGTAGCCGAATTGGTGTGCGACGAGCTTGTCGTGGGGTTGCGCGCCCCGCTGCGCGGTGTGGCGTGCGGCCAGACGCTGGTACTCTACCGCCCCGACCCGGACGGCGACGAAGTTATCGGCAGCGCCACCATCGCCGGCACGTCTGGCTCGTCCACCGTGTACTGACGGCTAAACTCCGGCCAGTTTTTCGCCACCTATGCACGTTCGGTGCACCGAGAACTACCTGGGTACGTTCGCCACGATGTTCGTCATCACGATGTCGGACACCGATTCTGGAAAGCCGCAGAAGGTGACTTCCATCAAGACTACCGATTTGACCCGATAATCGCGGCCGCAGGCGCCGGGCCGGATCCGCAGCGATTCGTCGTCGGCGCTCCACTCGCCTACGAAGAGCAGCCCGGCTGAACTGGTCGCGCAGTCCTCGACGGTTGTCATCAATGCGTCGAAAGCACGCCGGGCGGTGCCGGTATCACGATAGGCGGCGGCGCCCTCGGAGATCAGGCCGCTGTCGGGCGGGTCTTGAAAAGTGGTCTTGTGAAATTCGGCGATATCGGGTCCGAAGGTCAGCGTCTCGGAGTAGATGAACCGGCATTCCGCCGGCGCGGTCTGGGCGAGGGTGTCGAGGTCCACCGGGTGTTTGCCGTCCATCGAGGGGATGATCGTCAAGTCGTCGCCGGCACCGGTCATCGCGCGCATCCGCGACTTGTCCAGCAGGATCTCGTCGACGTCGACGCCTGACGCGGCAGCAGCTGACCCACCGCCGAACGCTGGCACCGGCGTGCCGCCCACCACCCGCATGCATGCCGCGGCCAGCAACGCCGCGCAACACAACAACACCGGTCGCAGCACTACCGCCATCGCCGACATCGTCTATCGGAACCTTTCCGCAGCTCGAGCGTAGTCGTGTGCTGCCGGAGCGGCAGCACAAGAGCGACAGCACACCCGATACCTCGCCTGCGATTCTGTGTCGAATACGGTTGGCCGGTGAGTGTTTTCGCAACGGCCAGCGGCACCGGATCATGGCCCGGCACTTCCCCGCGCCAAGCCGCCGAGATTGTCGTCGGTGAGCTGGCCGGCGCGCTGGCCCATATCGTCGAGCTGCCTGCCAGGGGAGTGGGCGCCGACATGATCGGGCGAGCCGGCGCGCTGTTGATTGACGTGGCGATCGACACGGTGCCACGTGGCTACCGGGTCGCGGCCCGGCCCGGCGCGGTGGCCCACAGAGCGGTCAGCTTGCTCGACGAGGACGTCGACGCTCTCGAGGAGGCGTGGGAACTGGCGGGCCTGCGCGGCAGCGGGCGCACGGTCAAGGTGCAGGCGCCCGGGCCGATCACACTGGCCGCGGCGCTCGAGCTGGCCAATGGGCACCGGGCGATCACCGATCCGGGTGCCGTGCGCGACCTGGCCGCATCGCTGGCCGAAGGGGTCGCCGCGCACCGCGCGGCGGTATCGCGGCGACTCGACACCCCGGTGGTGGTGCAGTTCGACGAGCCGTCGCTGCCGGCGGCATTGGGCGGCCAGCTGATCGGAGTAACCGCGTTGACGCCGGTAGAGCCGCTGGACGAGGCGCGGGCGTCCGCAGTCCTCGACACCTGCGTCACCGCCGTGGACGCTGACGTGTTGTTACACAGTTGCGCTCCGGATTTGCCGTGGAATCTGTTGCAGGGCAGTGATATTGGCGCAGTGTCGGTGGATGCCAGCACTCTGCAGAGCGCGGATTTGGACGGTATCGCAGAGTTCATCGAGTCCGGGCGCACTGTCGTGTTGGGCGTGGTCGCCGCGACCGCCCCGGCGCGGCGGCCGTCGGTGGAAGAGGTCGCCGCCGCCGTGGTCGCGGTGATCGACCGGCTTGGTTTTGCCCGCTCGGCGCTGGCCGACCGCATCGGCGTCACCCCGGCCTGCGGTCTGGCAGAGGCGACGCCGCAATGGGCGCGCACCGCGATCGGGCTCGCCCGCCGGGTCGCCGAGGCGTTCGCGCAGGACCCAGAGGCGATCTAAGACGCATCACTCTGGTGTCGGCGTCCTCGGATAACCTGCGGGAGTGAGCTCAGCAGAAGCTGATCAGGTCACTCCGGATGTGCGGCGGCAGTGGCGGGAACTGGCCGACGAGGTACGTGAACACCAGTTCCGCTACTACGTGCGGGACGCGCCGATCATCTCCGACGCCGAGTTCGACGTACTGCTGCGTAGGCTTGAAGCCCTCGAGGAGCAGTATCCCGAGCTGCGCAAGCCCGATTCGCCTACCCAACTGGTCGGCGGTGCCGGATTCGCCACCGATTTCATGCCTGCCGAGCACCTCGAACAGATGCTCAGCCTGGACAACGCGTTCAGCGCAGAGGAGCTCGCCGCCTGGGCGGCCCGTGTCCGCGCCCAGATCGGCGACAACGCGCATTACCTATGTGAGCTCAAGATCGACGGTGTCGCCCTGTCGTTGGTCTACCGGGACGGACGGCTGACCCGGGCGGCAACACGGGGCGATGGCCGCACCGGCGAGGACGTCACGCATAACGCCCGCACCATCGACGACATCCCCGAACGGCTCACCGCCAGCGACGACTACCCGGTGTCCGCGGTGCTCGAGGTCCGCGGCGAGGTGTTCTTCCTGATAGCCGACTTCGAGGCGCTCAACGCCACTCTGGTCGCCGACGGCAAGCCCCCGTTCGCCAACCCGCGCAACAGCGCAGCGGGATCGCTGCGGCAGAAGGATCCCGCGGTGACCGCCCGGCGCAAGCTCCGGATGATTTGTCACGGGGTCGGGCATACCGAAGGCTTCCGTCCGGCCACCCTGCACGACGCCTATCTGGCGCTGAAAGCTTGGGGCCTGCCGGTTTCCGAGCACACCACCCGGGTGAACGATATGGCCGGCGTGCAGGAGCGCATCAGCTACTGGGGCGAGCACCGCCACGACGTAGGCCACGAAATCGACGGCGTCGTCATCAAAATCGACGAAGTGGCGCTACAGCGCAGGCTCGGTTCCACCTCGCGGGCCCCGCGTTGGGCAATCGCCTACAAGTACCCACCGCAGGAGGCGCAGACCAAGCTGCTCGACATCCGGGTGAACGTCGGTCGCACCGGACGGGTCACGCCGTTCGCGTTCATGACGCCGGTGAAGGTCTCCGGGTCGACGGTGGGGCTGGCCACCCTGCACAACGCGTCGGAGGTCAAGCGCAAGGGGGTGTTGATCGGCGACACCGTGGTGATCCGCAAGGCCGGCGACGTGATTCCCGAGGTACTAGGGCCCGTGGTGGACCTTCGCGACGGGTCAGAGCGCGAATTCGTCATGCCCACAACATGTCCCGAGTGCGGCACCACGCTGGCACCGGCCAAGGAGGGCGATGCCGATATCCGCTGCCCGAACGCGCGGTCCTGCCCGGCGCAGCTGCGGGAGCGAGTGTTCTACGCCGCTAGCCGCGGCGCTTTCGACATCGAGGTGCTGGGTTATGAGGCAGCCATCGCGCTGCTGCAGGCGCACGTCATCACCGACGAGGGAGACTTGTTCAGCCTCACCGAGGACGACCTGTTGCGCACCGAGCTGTTCCGAACGAAGGCGGGCGGGCTGTCGGCCAACGGCAAACGGCTGCTGGACAACTTGGAGAAGGCCAAAACGCAACCGTTGTGGCGAGTGCTGGTGGCGTTGTCGATTCGCCATGTCGGGCCGACGGCTGCCCGTGCGCTGGCGACCGAGTTCGGCAGCCTCGATGCGATCATGACGGCCTCGACCGAGCAGTTGGCCGTGGTCGAGGGTGTGGGGCCGACCATTGCCGAGGCGGTCTCCGAGTGGTTCACCGTCGATTGGCATCGGGCCATCGTCGACAAGTGGCGGGCCGCCGGGGTGCGCATGGCCGACGAGCGCGACACCAGCATGCCACGCGCCCTGGAGGGGCTGTCGATCGTGGTCACCGGCTCGCTGACCGGCTTTTCCCGCGACGACGCCAAGGAGGCCATTGTGGCGCGCGGCGGCAAAGCCGCCAGCTCGGTGTCGAAGAAGACCGCCTACGTCGTGGTCGGCGATTCCCCAGGGTCGAAATACGACAAGGCCGTTGAGCTGGGTGTGCCGATCCTCGACGAGGATGGATTTCGGCGGCTGCTCGCCGAGGGCCCGCCGGGGAGTTCGGGCGCCGAATAACGGCTTGCCGAGCGCTCAGCCGACGCCCCGTCCCAACGCCTACGCCCAGTACTACGCTGGACCACAGGTCGGGGCAGTTGGGATGGGGAATCGCCGATGACCGATGTTGAGCTTCACCACGACGGATACCCGACGCATCGCCGGAAGGTCCGCTTCGATTGGTCGAATACCCCACTGCACTGGGTCCCCGACGACCCGTTCGCCACGCACGTGATGAATGTGTTGCATTTGCTGCTGCCAGAAGGGGAGCGGCACTTCATCAAAGCCGTCGACGAGGCGGCGCCGATGGTTGACGATCCCGGGCTGCAGGCGGCGATAAAACCGTTTGTGCAGCAAGAGTCCTGGCATGCCTGGGCGCACCAAGTTGTTCTTGATCACTTGGCCGAGCAGGGGATCGACACCAAGCCCTACACCGCCAAGCTCGAGGGCTGGTTGTCCGCCCTGGGTGATCGACGCGAGGGCTGGCCCCCGCTGTTGCAGCGGTGGTGGCTCTACCGCCGCCTGGCCGACGTCGCGGCGCTGGAACACTTCACGGCCGTGCTGGGTCAATGGGTGATCCAGCACCGGGGCCTCGATTACGCGGGAACCGATGAGACCATGCTCGACCTGCTGCGCTGGCATGGTGCCGAGGAGATCGAACACCGCTCGTTGGTGTTCGACGTCTACCAGAACGTGTGCGGGAACTATCCATTGCGGGCGTTGTCGATGCTGCTCACCGGGACACAGTTCTTATTCTGGTGGCTCGTCTTATTCTGGTGGCTCGCGGGAGTGCGGTACTTGATGGCGCATGACCTGACCATCACCGCCAAACCGCGCTGGCGAGACTGGTTGCGAGCAGCCCGTGAGTACAAGGTGCCGGGTCCGTGGAAGCTGCTGGTGACCGTCCCGATTCGTTATCTGCGGCCCAGCCATCACCCCAGGACGGAAGCATCCACGCAGATGGCGATGGACTACTTGGAGCACTCGCCCGCCGCACGGGCCGCCCGCGAGCGTGCGGACGCCCGTGGGGAGTCGGCCGGGGCCGAGGGATAGCAAAGAACTTTCCGGCAGCTACCTATCCGCACTGCCACACCTGCTGGGGGAGCATCGCCGACGGGATGTGGGTCCGGCCCTGTCTCGGGATTCTGCATACGCACCGGGCCACGCTGCGCCGGTACTGTTGTGCGAGGATCAAGCAGCTCAAACGGTGAGACGCAGGAGACGCCGCGCTGTTGCGTCCTCCCGATGCACGCCGCTGGGTTGCTGGAAAGCGAACTTCGGCAGCCCGAAGTAGCCAATTCGGAGCGACTGACTAGCTAATTCAGGCTACTGACACGCTAGATTTTGCTAGATCCACTACGTTGCTGTGCGGGCGTGGGTCGGCTTATGCTACCTGCTGGCGAACCCTCGACTTTGGGAGTCTCGCCCGCGAGCTCGGGTCACCCACCAAAGGAAACTGCGTATGCCGATCAGCACGGGCGTACGGGTGCCGTCGCGACAGCCCACCGGCGTACTGGTTACCTCGCAACCGGCGGCTCGCGTGCTGATGCGCTCATGGTTGATCACCGCTGGGTTTATCGTTCCCGCCTTGCTGGTGCGCTTGGCGGGGCTTCACCCCACTCCTGTTGCGGCGCTGGTGATTTACGGTGCTGCCGTGGTGTCGGCCAGCTTCCTGCTGGCCTGGGCGGCCGAGGCGGCGCAGGTTGATGTGTCGGGTGGGTTCGCGATCGCGGTGCTGGCCGTTATCGCGGTGCTGCCTGAGTACTTCGTAGACCTCTACTACGCGTTTGCCGCAGGTCATGCCCCCGACTACACCCAGTACGCATCGGCGAACATGACTGGATCCAACCGGTTGCTGATGGGCTTGGGGTGGCCGGTCGTGGTGCTAGTCGCGTTGGCGGTGGCGCGCAAGCGCTCCGACCGTCAAGTCACTGCGCTGCCCTTGGCACCGGGCAACCGGGTGCAGTTGGGGTTTTTGCTGATCGCCGGCATCGTCGCGTTCGTCATTCCCGTCAGCGGGCAGATCCACATCGCGTTCGGTGCCGCGCTGCTGGGATGGTTTGGCTTCTACCTGTACACCATGAGCCGCGGTGAGGTCGAAGAGCCTGAACTGGTTGGTACTGCCGCGGCGGTGGCGGCCCTTCCGGACCGGGCCCGCCGGGTTGCGGTCATTACGTTGTTCTCCGCTGCCGGCGCGGTGATTCTGCTGTGCGCCGCACCGTTCGCCAACAGCCTGATTGGCGCGGGTATTCAGTTCGGCGTTGACCGGTTCTTGTTGGTGCAGTGGTTGGCGCCGTTGGCCTCGGAAGCCCCTGAGTTCGTCGTGGCGGTGCTCTTCGCCGCCCGCGGCAAGGGGACTGCCGCGATCGCCATGTTGATCTCAGCGAAGGTCAACCAGTGGACCCTGTTAGTCGGGTCGCTACCGGTGTCCTACCTGATCGGTGGCGGCGGGCCTGCCCTGCAGCTGGACGCCCGCCAGATCGACGAAATGCTCCTTACGGCGACGCAAACCCTGATGGGGGTGGCGCTGATCCTGGCCTTGCGGTTCCACCGCTACACTGCGTGGGCGCTGCTGGGGTTGTTCATGGTGCAGTTTCCCATTAGTCCGACCGAGGGCAGGCTTGTGCTGTCCGGCGTCTATGTCGCGTTGGCGACGGCCGGTTTTATCGTCAACCGCCGCCACCTGTTCGCCACGTTGACCGCCCCGTTCGTTGATCGCGCCCAACGATGTGACTGTCGCCGCAACCCGGTGCCCGCCGTTTCGCGGTGACCTCTTGATCGCAAACAGTCCGCAGCCAACCTGGTCGCGAAAGGCAGCCAGCCGGAGGCGTTCAGCGCAGCATTGTCGCCACGATTCCGGTCAGATAGCCTAGCCGCGCCACCTCCGAAGGCCGGAATGCCGGGCCACCGGGCCGGCCCAGCACCACCGCGGTGTGCCGGTCGCCCAGCGGCGCCGCAACCAGGGTGGTGTCCATATCCCGCCACACCTGCGGCACCCAGTCGGCCGTGCCGTCCAGCACCGCGGCATGTTCGATCGGCAGCCACGGCGCCGAGTCCACGTGGGTTTCCGGGGCGCCGGGGCTGCCGGCGACGAGGTGCAGCCCTGCCTCAGAACTGCGCATCACCGTGCACCAGCCCACCCGCAGTACGCGCGGCGCTTCGTCGACGAGCACCTGCAGCTTGGACGCCTTGTCGTCGGCCGCAGCGATGTGGTCAAGGAGCTCCAGCTCGCGGTGAGCTTCCAACAACCCGGTGTGTGGACGGAGGCTGTCAACCCGCACGCCGTTGAGTGCCTCGGCAGCGGTGATCAGCGTGTCCGGCATCGCCCCCGGCGGCAGATCGACCACCAGATCGTCGATCGCGTAACCGGATCCGCGCTCCACCACGTCGAGTGACAGAATGTCGGCACCCGCCCTACCGAGCGCCACGGCCAGCGAGCCCAGGCTGCCCGGTCGGTCGGCCAGCTGGACGCGCAGCAGATAAGAAGGCACGGGCAACACTGTTACACAGCGATGCGCGCACGGCATTCCGGCGGTGACACCGTCCGGCGCCGCGACGGCCCGACCCAATTGCCCGGCTTCTCCTCGGGCCGCTCCGTGGCGCGCATCGTCGCCGGGCTGGGCTGGATGGCCCGGCTCCTCCTCGGGCCGCTCCGCGGCGCGCATCGTCGCCGGGCTGGGCTGGATGGCCCGGCTCCTCCTCGCGCCGCTCCGCGGCGCGCATCGTCGCCGGGCTTGGTTAGGCTTTTCGCTCGTGTCCCAGATCTCCCGCGACGAGGTGGCCCACCTGGCCCGGCTGGCCCGGCTGGCGTTGACCGACGCTGAATTGGACAGCTTCTCCGGACAACTCGACGCCATCCTCACCCACGTCAGTCAGATCCAGGCCGTCGATGTCAGCGGCGTCGAACCGACCGACAACCCGCTCAAGGACGTCAACGTCACCCGCCCTGACGAGATCACGCCATGCCTGACGCAGCAAGAGGCGCTCGCCGAGGCGCCAGAAGCCGTCGAGGGCCGCTTCGCCGTCCCCCGGATCCTTGGGGAGCCTGAGTGACGGAGATCATCCGGCTGGACGCAGCGACGTTGGCCGCCAAGATCGCCGGCAAGGAGCTGTCGTCCACCGAGCTCACCCGGGCCTGCCTAGACCAGATCGAGGCGACCGACGAGCGCTACCAAGCCTTCCTGCACGTCGCGGCCGACCAGGCGCTGGCCGCGGCCGCCGCCATCGACAACGCGATGGCCGCCGGTGAACCGCTGCCCTCACCGCTAGCCGGGGTGCCACTGGCGCTCAAAGACGTGTTCACCACGGTCGATATGCCAACCACCTGCGGATCCAAGATCCTGGAGGGCTGGCGGTCTCCCTACGACGCCACCGTCACCGTGCGGCTGCGCGCGGCCGGGATCCCGATTCTGGGCAAAACCAACATGGACGAGTTCGCGATGGGCTCGTCCACCGAGAACTCCGCTTACGGCCCGACCCGCAACCCGTGGGACGTCGACCGGGTGCCGGGCGGCTCGGGCGGCGGCAGCGCGGCTGCGCTGGCCGCGTTCCAGGCGCCGCTGGCCATCGGATCCGACACCGGCGGCTCCATCCGCCAGCCGGCCGCGCTGACCGCGACCGTCGGTGTCAAGCCCACCTATGGCACCGTGTCGCGCTACGGCCTGGTGGCCTGCGCGTCGTCGCTGGATCAAGGTGGGCCCTGCGCGCGCACCGTCCTGGATACCGCTCTGCTGCATCAGGTGATCACCGGGCACGACGCCCGCGACTCCACGTCTCTACCCGTCGAGGTACCCGACGTCGTCGGCGGCGCGCGGGCTGGCGCGGCGGGCGACCTGAGCGGTATGCGCATCGGGGTGGTCCGCCAGCTGCGCGGCGAGGGCTACCAGCCCGGTGTGCTGGCGTCATTCCAGGCCGCCGTCGAGCAGTTGAGCGCGCTTGGCGCCGAAGTGAGCGAAGTCGACTGTCCGCACTTCGATTACGCGCTGGCGGCCTACTACCTGATCTTGCCGTCGGAGGTGTCGAGCAACCTGGCACGCTTCGACGCGATGCGCTACGGGTTGCGGGCTGGCGACGACGGCACCCACAGCGCCGAGGAGGTGATGGCGCTCACCCGGGCCGCCGGGTTCGGGCCAGAAGTCAAGCGGCGCATCATGATTGGCACCTACGCACTTTCGGCGGGCTACTACGATGCCTACTACAACCAGGCGCAGAAGGTGCGCACGCTGATCGCCCGCGACCTCGACCAGGCCTACCGATCTGTTGACGTGCTGGTGTCGCCCGCGACACCGACCACCGCGTTCCGGTTGGGCGAGAAGGTCGACGATCCGCTGGCGATGTATCTATTCGACCTGTGCACACTTCCGCTGAACCTGGCCGGCCACTGCGGCATGTCGGTGCCGTCCGGGTTGTCGCCGGACGACAACCTGCCGGTCGGATTGCAGATTATGGCGCCGGCACTGGCCGACGATCGGCTCTACCGGGTGGGGGCGGCCTATGAGGCCGCCCGCGGGCCGCTGCCGTCGCCCGTTTGAGATCCGGCTGCCGCGGCGGCTGCCGCGGGGCAAGATGAGGGCATGCGCATCGGGGTTCTTACTGGAGGCGGCGACTGTCCCGGACTCAATGCGGTGATCCGGGCGGTGGTGCGCACCTGTGACGCCCGGTACGGCTCGTCAGTGGTGGGGTTCCAGGACGGCTGGCGCGGGCTGCTGGAGAACCGGCGTATCCAGCTGCGCAATGACGACCGCAATGACCGGCTGCTGGCCAAAGGCGGAACCATGCTGGGCACCGCCCGGGTGCATCCGGACAAACTGCACGCCGGGCTGCCGCAGATCATGGAGACGCTGGACGACAACGGCATCGATGTACTAATCCCAATCGGCGGTGAGGGCACGCTGACCGCCGCGCACTGGCTCTCCGAAAAGAACGTGCCGGTGGTCGGGGTGCCGAAGACAATCGACAACGACATCGATTGCACCGACGTGACTTTCGGTCATGACACCGCGTTAACGGTGGCGACCGACGCGATCGACCGGTTGCACAGCACCGCCGAATCTCACCAGCGGGTGATGCTAGTGGAGGTGATGGGCCGACACGCCGGCTGGATCGCGCTGAACGCCGGGTTGGCTACCGGTGCCCACATGACGCTGATCCCGGAGCAGCCCTTCGACGTCGAAGAGGTGTGTCGGCTCGTCAAGCGCCGCTTTCAGCGCGGCGAGTCTCACTTCATTTGCGTGATCGCCGAGGGCGCCAAACCGGCCCCAGGCTCGATGAAGCTGCGCGAAGGCGGGATCGACGAGTTCGGGCATGAGCGATTCACCGGCGTGGCCGCGCAGCTGGCCGTTGAGTTGGAGAAGCGCATCAACAAGGAAGTCCGGGTTACCGTGCTCGGCCACGTCCAGCGGGGTGGCACTCCGACCGCTTTCGACCGGGTGCTGGCCACCCGGTTCGGGGTGAACGCCGCCGACGCCGCGCACGCGGGCGAGTACGGGATGATGGTGTCGCTGCAGGGGCAAGACATCGGCCGGGTACCGCTGGCCGACGCGGTGCGCCAACTCAAGCTGGTGCCGCAGACCCGTTACGACGATGCCGCCGCCTTCTTCGGCTAACGCCGCGTCTTCGCGAGCCGGGAGCACGCCCGGCGCCTAACGATCGCGCAGCCTGGTGTTCACCGGCTCGCCACTAACGTTTCACGAAATCCCGGACATTCGCGGGTTTTCGAAGGTTCTGAACCGGTGTTACGGTCGATAATATGGAGAACCGCGATCCCTATCGCGGCGTGCTTCAGCAGTCCGTTCCGTCACCGTCGCCGCAAGGTCCGCCACCACGCCACCAGCCCGCGCCCAAGTGGCCCGCGCGACCCGGCCCCGACCCCAACGCCGCGACGCAGCCCTATCGTCCGGACCCGTCCCCGTACCGGCCGCCACCCAGATCAGCTCGCGCACGTACACCCACCGAAACGCCGGCGAGCTCGGCAACACGCGCGCCGGCGCCGCCTCAACGGCCGCGGGTCCCCGGTGGGATGTCACTGGACAGCCTCGAGGTGCAGGACGCGGAAGTCCCCGCCAAATTCGGCTGGCGAAATCTGCTCTACCGCGTTACGCGTATCAAGCTTGGCCCTAACAAATACCAGGCATACGAACTCCGGCTGCGGGATCGCGTACGGGCGTCGGTAGGCAGCGCATATCCCATCGCCGTCGTCAGCCTCAAAGGGGGCGTCGGCAAGACCGCGGTGGTTGAGGCGTTGGGCTCGACATTCGCCGAGGTGCGCGATGACCGGGTAATCGCCGTGGATATCGACGCCGGAGACCTCGCCGATCGGCACGGTCGCAGGAGCCCGCTGAGCATGGTCGACCTCCTGGGTGACCGGTCGGTCACGCGGTATCTCGATGTGCGGGCGCATACGTACATGAACAGTTCGGGGCTGGAAGTGCTGAGTCCCCCGGACTATGCGCACAGTGAGTGGCGAATCGAGCGTGAAGACTTCGTCAAAGTGATTTCGGTGCTCAGAAAACACTACTCGGTGGTGTTGGTGGATTGCGGCAAGTCACTCAAATCCGGTGTGATGGAAGCGGTTCTGCCGGAGTCACGGGCGCTCGTGGTGGTCACCAGCGCCTCTATCGACGCGATAAGAAAGGCCGGAACCACCCTGGAATGGTTGCGCAACAAAGGATATCAGAAACTGCTTGAGTCGACGGTGCTGACGATAAACCATACCGGGCTAGGCAAGCCGAATGCCTTGGTGAACAAGGAACTTGCGCAGTTGTCTGGTCAGGTCGCCGCCACGGTGGTGCTGCCGTTCGATCGGCATGTCCATGAGGGCAAAGAGATCACCTTGGCGCGGCTGAGCAAGCAGAGCAGGCGCCGCTACTTGCAGATGGCGGCCGTGCTGGCAAGCATGTTCCCCAGAAGGGGCAGTGGAAAGCTCTGAGATGCGCGAGCCCTAAAATCGGCGACATGACCGTTGCGGCTGGTGCTGCCTCCCAAGCTGAGCTGCTCGACTACGACGAGGTCGTCGCACGCTACGAGCCGGTGCTCGGCCTTGAGGTGCACGTCGAGCTGTCCACCGCCACCAAGATGTTCTGCGGCTGCGCCACCGCATTCGGTGCCGAACCCAACACCCAGGTGTGCCCGGTGTGTTTGGGTCTCCCGGGTGCGCTGCCGGTGCTCAACGAGGCTGCGGTGGAATCGGCGATCCGGATTGGGCTGGCGCTGAACTGCGAGATCGTGCCGTGGTGCCGGTTCGCCCGGAAGAACTACTTCTACCCGGACATGCCGAAGAACTACCAGATCTCCCAGTACGACGAGCCGATCGCGGTCAACGGCTACCTCGACGTGCCATTGGAGGACGGCAGCACCTTCCGGGTCGGGATCGAGCGTGCGCACATGGAGGAGGACACCGGTAAGCTGACCCACCTGGGCAGTGAAACCGGCCGGATCGAAGGTGCCACCGGTTCGCTGATCGACTACAACCGCGCGGGCGTGCCGCTGATCGAGATCGTCACCAAGCCGATCGTGGGAGCCGGCGAACAGGCACCGCAGATCGCGCGGGCCTATGTGACGGCATTGCGAGATCTGTTGCGCGCGTTAGATGTTTCCGATGTCCGGATGGACCAGGGCTCGATGCGCTGCGACGCCAACGTGTCGCTGAAGCCTATCGGGGCGACCGAATTCGGTATCCGGACCGAGACCAAAAACGTCAATTCGCTGAAAAGCGTCGGGGTCGCCGTGCGCTACGAAATGCAGCGCCAGGGCGCCATTCTGGCTTCTGGTGGTCGGGTCATTCAGGAGACCAGACACTTCCACGAGGACGGGTACACGAGCCCGGGCCGCACCAAGGAGACCGCCCAGGATTACCGGTATTTCCCGGAGCCCGACCTGGAACCTATTGCGCCTGCTACCGAGCTGATCGAGCGGCTGCGCAAGACCATTCCCGAACTGCCGTGGTTGCGCCGCAAGCGCATTCAGCAGGAGTGGGGCGTTTCCGACGAAGTGATGCGCGACCTCGTCAACGCTGGCGCCGTCGAATTGGTCGCCGCGACCGTCGAGCACGGCGCGTCCAGCGAGGCGGCACGCGCCTTGTGGGGCAATTTCCTCGTCCAGAAGGCCAACGAAGCTGGTGTCGACCTGGACCAACTGGCCATCACTCCCGCCCAGGTCGCTGCCGTCTTGGCGCTGGTCGACGAGGGCAAGCTGTCCAACAAGCTGGCCCGCCAAGTCGTCGAAGGGGTGCTGTCCGGCGAGGGCGAGCCCGAGCAGGTGATGACCGCGCGCGGGTTGGCCCTGGTCCGCGACGACTCGCTGATGCGGGCCGCCGTCGACGAGGCACTGGCCGCCCATCCCGATGTGGCGGAGAAAATCCGCGGCGGCAAGGTGGCCGCGGCGGGCGCGATCGTCGGCGCGGTGATGAAGGCGACGAAGGGCCAGGCCGACGCCGCCCGTGTGCGGGAACTCGTTCTGGCCGCGTGCGGGCAAAGTTAGCCGAAGCCCCATAGCGTCGTATCCGGCCGGCTGCCGCCCGTGGTGGTCGCGCAGATCCGTGCGCCGGGCGCCAGCGGCGTCGGATCCTTACCGATGCCCTCCGCGGGCGCCTAGGATGAATTTTGCTGGGCCATTAGGTCTGGGTCGTAACTGACGAAACGGTGTGATCCTGACGTGTGTTGAGCGGTGGGCCGACCAGAGCGGCGTGGACGTGGAGCCGCCCGGCTGCCTGGTGCCCACGGCCGGTTGGCGGTCGTCATGACCGACATGTTGCTGCGTTCCGGCCACGTTCGGCAGCGGCTCACCGTGACCGGCGTTGTCCAGGGGGTTGGTTTTCGTCCGTTCGTCCACCGGATCGCCACCGAGTTGGGGTTGGCCGGCTTCGTCGGCAACGATTCGGGTGCGGTCTTCCTCGAGGTGCAGGGACCGGCCGCAGACGTCGACGAATTCGGTCGTCGGCTCCAAACCGAAGCGCCGCCGCTGGCGAAGATCAGCAGCGTCAAGGTTGCCGACATCGAGACCGACACCGCATGCGGAACCGATTTCCGCATCGTGGAAAGCCAGACGGTCCCCGGTGCCACTACACCGATTCCGCCTGATATCGCGGTATGCGACGACTGCGTCACCGAGATGTTCGACCCCAACGACCGCCGCTATCGGCACCCCTTCGTCACCTGCACCAATTGCGGGCCACGGTTCACGATCATCCGCGCGCTGCCGTATGACCGTCCGGCCACCACCATGTCGGGTTTCGAGATGTGCGAGCGCTGCGCCGTCGAATACCACGACCCGGCAGACCGCAGGTTTCATGCGCAGCCGATCGCGTGCCCAGACTGCGGGCCCTCGCTGTGGTTCCGACAGGGAGCCGAGCGAGTCGACGGATCGGATGCCGCGTTGGCGGCCACGCAGCAGGCGGTGGCCGCCGGCGCCGTCGTCGCCATCAAGGGCATCGGCGGTTATCACCTGGCCTGTGTGGTCGACGACGCGGCGGTGGTCAGCTCGCTGCGGGCCCGCAAGGCGCGGGGCGCCAGGCCTTTTGCCATGCTGGTGCGCGACCTCGACGTCGCGCACCGCTTCGCGTGGATCGACGACACCGAGGCCGCAATCTTGTCCAGTCCCGCGCGCCCGATCGTGCTGCTGCGGCGCCGCCCCGACGCGCCGGTCGCCGACGCCGTCGCGCCCGGCAGCCCGCTGCTCGGGCTGATGCTGCCGTACTCACCGCTGCACCACCTGCTGCTGGCGCCGATCCCGGGTGCGGGCACGCCGGTGCCCGACACCTTGGTGCTCACCAGCGCCAATCGGTCCGACGAACCCATCTGCTTCACCGAAGACGATGCCGTACAACGACTTCCACCGCTCTGCGATGCGGTGCTCGACCACAACCGCCCGATCCACGTGCCGTGCGACGACTCGGTGGTGCGCGTCATCGACGGTCGGGAGCTGCCGATCCGGCGCTCCCGCGGGTACGCGCCGCTGCCGGTCGACATCGGGCGCGAGGGGCCCGCGGTGCTGGCCGTCGGCGGCGAACTGAAAAACACCTTCTGCCTCACCGACGGCCCGCGCGCGTTCATGTCCGGGCACATCGGCGACATGGCCACCCTCGAGACACTGCGTGCCTTTGAACGCGCGGTCGGTCAGCTCAGCGAAATCCGGCACCAACCGGTGCGATTGGCCGCCGACCTTCATCCCGGATATCAGACCCGGAACTGGGCCGAGCGGCACGCTGGCGGGCGCCCGTTGGACCTCGTCCAGCACCACCATGCGCACGTGGTGTCCCTGCTGGCGGAGCACGGCCGCATCGGTGAACCGATCATCGGCGTCTCCTTCGACGGCACCGGCTACGGCTGCGACGGCACCATCTGGGGTGGGGAGATCCTGGCCGTCGGGCGCGACAGCCACCGCTTCGCCCGCGTCGGTCACCTGCTGCCGGTGCCGCTGCCGGGCGGCGACGCGGCGGTCCGCAATCCGTGGCGCATGGCGCTGTCCCAGTTGTGGCTGGCCGGTGTCGAATGGACCCCGGATTTGCCGCCAGTCACCGCCGCAACTCGAGCCGAGCTCTGCGTCACCCGTTCCCAGCTGGAGAGCGGCGTGGGCTGTGTGCCGTGCTCGAGCATGGGACGGCTGTTCGACGCGGTCGCCTCGCTGCTCGGGATCCGCCACCGCATCGACTACGAAGCTCAGGCCGCCATCGAACTAGAGGTGCTGGCCGACTCGACCGGCGAGGCGGTGGCACCGACGCTGCGGCTGGACGTGCGGCCCGACGGGGTGATCGACCCCGCGGGCATGCTGCGGACGATGGTAGCGGCCCTGCGCGCGGGTGTGCAACCGGCGGTGCTGGCTGCCGGGTTCCATGAGGCGGTCGCGGTCGCCGTCGCCGAGACGGTGGATCTGGTCGCCGGCCCGGTGCGGTTGGTGGGCCTCACCGGTGGGGTGTTCCAGAACGTGCTGTTGCTGCGCGCGTGCCGACAACGGCTGCAGCAGGCGGGATTCGAGGTGCTGACCCATCACACGGTTCCGCCCAACGACGGCGGGCTGGCGCTCGGTCAGGCGGCGGTATCCGTGCTGACCGCGCTGGACCCGCAATCCGATTCGCCCGAGGAGGAGGGCTGACTCGTGCCATTGTGTTTAAAGGGTCCGTTGCGGGGAACGTGCTGGGTGACGGAAAGGCGGTGCCGTGATGAATACCGCCGCGATTGACCGCGGGCTGTCCGCCGACCTGACCGCTGATCTCGCCGCCACCGCGCTCACCCTGGCCAAACGGTTCGCGGCCGGGGCCACCATGTGGTCCATCGCGCCGAGCTGGGAGCCGCATGCCCTGCACATCGCAGTGGAGTTCATACACCCGGTGATCGTGGGGAAGCGGGCATTGCCGGCGGTAGCGCTGACCGGGCCCGATCTGGTGGACCTGGTGCGGGTGTCGGTGCGTCCCGGCGACATTGTGATCGCGGTCGCCGACGCCGACAACCCCGAGGTGCGGTCAGTGATGCGCCGCTGCCCGGCCTGGGGCGCAACCACGGTCTGGATCGGCAGCGGTGAGCGACCGAAAGCGGGGATGGCCGACCACGTGCTATGGCTCGACGACCCTGATCCCAGGGTCCCCGCGACGGGCGGCTTCGTGCTGTTCTATCACCTGCTGTGGGAACTGACCCACGTCTGTTTTGAGCACCCCGGCCTGCTGAAGCCAACCGCGGAGGAAGAAGTCTGCGTCACTTGCAGCGACGAGGGTCGCCTGTGCGAGGTGGTGGAAGCGTCGGCGGGCATGGCTGCGGTGCGCACCGCTCGGGGTGTCGAGACCGTCGCGACCGCGTTGGTCGACCCCGTCACTGCCGGCGACCTTGTCCTGGTGCACGCGGGGACGGCGATCAGCAGAGTCGACGAGGAGGACGGCCGATGAGCCATCAGGCGTCCGGGCCGCAAGAGCCGACCAATTTCCTATACCCCTTCATCGACGCACAGGAAGACGACCCCAAGTCGCTGCTCGCCGACCTCACCGCATCGGCGCAGGCGAAGGCGGCCGAAAGCTTGGCGCTCCGTGGGTCCACGCTGCAAGCCAACGCGGACTTGCTGGCCACCGCCGCCGCCGAGATGGCACGTCGATTCTCCGCCGGAGGACGGCTCTTCACCTTCGGCAACGGCGGCAGCTGCACCGACTCGACGACGTTGGCGAGACTGTTCGCCCGCCCGCCGATCGGGAAGCCGCTGCCCGCCTGGTCATTGACCGAGGATCAGGCGATCTTGACCGCGCTCGGCAACGACGTCGGCTACGAGCTGGTGTTCGCCCGGCAGTTGATCGCCCGCGCGAAGGCGGGGGACATCGCAATCGCTATGTCGACCAGCGGCAATTCGCCGAACCTGATCACCGCGCTGCGCGAGGCCCGTCATCGAGGCATGTACACCATCGGCTTCGCCGGGTACGACGGCGGCGCGTTCGCGAACAACCCGGATGTCGACGCGTGCTTCATTGTTCGATCACAAAGCGTGCATCGGATCCAGGAGGCGCAAGCGCTGCTGGGCTACGAGCTGTGGCTGGCGGTGCACGAACGGGCGGCGAAACAGGGGGTGCTGACGTCATGAGTAAGCCGGCCAGCGAATACCTGGCATCGGGCCCGCACTTCGACGAGAGCCAGGTGATCGAGCGGATCGAGTCCTTCCGCCGCCGCCGTCCCCGGTTGCTCGACGAACACGTGACCCTGGCGCACGGAGCAGGCGGCAAAGCTTCTGCGGCGCTGATTGACGCGGTGTTCCTGGAGGCCTTCCGCAACCCGCTGCTCGAGTCGCTCGGTGACGGCGCAGTTATCGCGTTGCCGAGCGGCGAACGGATGGCGATCTCCACCGATTCATTTGTGGTGCAGCCCAGGCGTTTTCCCGGCGGCTCGATCGGTGAGCTTGCCGTGCACGGCACAGCCAACGATCTGACGGTGATGGGCGCTGTGCCGCAATGGATCTCGGCGGCATTCGTGCTCGAAGAAGGCTTTCCGATCGCCGAGCTGAAGGAGATCGTCGCCGACATGGCGGCGGCAGCCGCGGAAACCGGTGTGCAGATCGTCACCGGCGATACCAAGGTGGTGCCCAGGGGCGCGGCCGACGGTCTGTTCGTCACCACCACCGGCGCCGGTGTCATTCCGGCAGGGCGTCAGCTGTCGCCGCTGTCGGTGCGCGTCGGCGACAAGGTGCTGCTGTCGGGGTCGATGGGCGATCACGGGATGGCGGTGATGCTGGCCCGCGGCGATTTGGCCATCGAGGCTGACATCTGCTCCGACACCGCCTCGGTGAGTCCGCTGGTGGAATTGCTGTTGGCGGCCGCGCCGTCCACGCGCTGGCTGCGCGACCCGACTCGCGGCGGGGTGGGCACGGTCTGCAACGAACTGGCCCAAGCCTGCGGACTGGGGGTGGTGCTCGATGAGCAACGGCTCCCGGTCCACCCGATGGTCAGCGGCGCATGCGAGCTGCTTGGCATCGATCCCCTCTACGTCGCCAACGAGGGCAAGTTTGTCGCCGTCGTCGCGCCGGAGGAGGCCGAAGCGGGGCTTGCCGCATTGCGGTCGCATCCATTGGGTGCTGACGCGGCCCAGATCGGGGAAATCATCGAGGAACCGGCGGAGACCGTCGTGGTGCGGACCGGGTTCGGTGGTACCCGGATCGTCGATATGCTCGTCGGTGACCCGCTGCCGCGGATCTGCTGAGAGAGGAAGTGACCTGAGATGTGTCTTGGGATTCCGGGGCGGATCATTGAGATCACCGACCCCGCCAACTATTTGGCGAAGGTCGACGTAAGCGGTGTGCAGCGCACGATCAGCGTGCGGCTGCTGGAAGAGGACATGCCCGAGCCCGACGACTGGGTATTGGTGCACGTCGGCTTCGCGATGGCCAAGATCGACGAGACTGAAGCATTGCTCACACTGGCCGCCGTCAAAAAGCTCGGCGACGCCTACGCCACCGAGGTGGAAGCCTTCGACTCGTCGTCAATAGTCTGAATGGGAGTGCTAGACCATGCGTTTCGTTGACGAGTTCCGCGATCCGGCGGCGGCGCGCAAACTGCTGGTTGCTATCGAGCACCTAGCCGGCGATGGCGGCGAGCTTTTCAAGTTCATGGAGGTGTGCGGCGGGCACACCCACACCATTTACCGGCACGGCATCGAACACCTACTGCCGGAAAATGTGGAGCTGGTACACGGCCCCGGTTGCCCGGTCTGCGTGATCCCGATGGGTCGCGTCGACGACGCCATGTGGCTGGCCGGCCAGCCCGATGTGGTCTTCACCTGCTTCGGCGACATGATGCGGGTGCCCGGCTCCAACGGCAGCCTGCTCGACGCCAAGGCGCGCGGCGCCGACGTGCGGTTTGTCTACTCACCGCTGGACGCGCTGAAGGTCGCGGTGGACAACCCGGACAAGCAGGTGGTGTTCTTCGCCATTGGTTTCGAGACCACCGCACCGTCGACCGCGGTGACGCTGGTGCGGGCCCGCGAACTGGGCTTGACCAACTTCAGCGTGTTCTGCAACCACGTCACAATCGTGCCGCCGATCAAAGCCATCCTGGAATCACCGGACTTGCGGCTATCCGGCTTTATCGGACCTGGGCACGTGTCGACGGTCGTCGGGAACCGGCCATACCGATTCGTGCCGGAGGTATACGGAAGGCCCCTGGTGGTCTCCGGCTTCGAGCCGCTGGACATCCTGGCCTCGGTCGCGATGCTGCTGCGCCAGATACGCGAGGGCCGCTGCGAGGTGGAAAACCAGTACTCACGGGTAGTGCTCGAGAACGGCAACCCGGCGGCGTTGGCGCTCATGGGCAAGGTGTTCGCGCTGCGTCCACACTTCGAATGGCGTGGGCTGGGGTTCATTTCGCAAAGCGCGCTCCGGCTGCACGACGATTTTGCCGACTTCGACGCCGAGTTGCGTTACGCGATGCCTGGCGTGCGGGTCGCCGACCCGAAAGCGTGCCAGTGCGGTGAGGTGCTCAAGGGGGTCCTTAAGCCTTGGGAATGCAAGGTTTTCGGCACCGCATGTACCCCGGAGACTCCGATCGGCACGTGCATGGTGTCGCCCGAGGGGGCGTGTGCGGCCTACTACAACTTCGGCCGGATGCACCGCGACGCCGTAAAGCTCGTGGGGTCCTCTGGGCGGGCGTGACCGTGGCGGCGCCAGCCCTTGGCACGCGCGACACCCGGGGAGCCGAGATGTTCGCCCGCTATGCGTATGCCCCCAACGCGCTGGGCTATTGCGGCCCGCCGCTGGGGGCCACGTTGCGCGACGGGTCGGTCGAGGACATGCGGAGAGCCGCGACGACGTTTTCCGGCGTCTGGCCCTACTTGCAGGTGCTCTCGGAGATGACCGCAATCGCCGACCCCCTGGATTACCGGCTTGTCGAGTCGTATTGGCTCGGCGGCGGTGTCGGCGCCGATCTCGACCCCAAGGCGTTCCTTGATGAGTTGCTCGCCATCCTCGGCCCCCAGGCCGGCCGCTACTGGTCGCATCTGAGCGCCGACCTGGCGCGTGAGGCGGCCGCCAACCACTGCTTTCACGTGTTCGGTATCTACCCCTGGTCGCGGCTGCTGGGCCGCGGACTCGATGAGCACCCGTTGAGTGTTCTGGACAATTGCCGGATCACTTGGGCCACAGTGCTTTCCCGCGACGGCGGCGACGTCGAGGTGTCGTGCCGGCGGCTGGTGTGGGACGGTCGCGTGCTGGATCTGTCCGAACCGTCGGCACGCCGACTCGAGGTCTGGGCCGACGGGTACAGCGCGGTGCCCGACGTGGCTGTCAGCGACGAGGTTGCGATCCACTGGGGCCGGCTGTGCGGGCGGTTGCAACCCGCGCAGATCCAGGCGTTGGCCGACTGCACTGCTCGCCAGCTCCACGTGACAAACCTGCGGCTGGCGCAGGTTTAGACCCTGCCCGACTGTGATCTCGCGACGCGACACGCCGATTCGGCGTCGATAGGCTCACTATGATGCGATAGGGACGGCTCCCGGTTCCATGGATGATGAATCTTTCGATCAGCTGGTCAGCATGCTGGACTACACCATGTTCGTGGTGACGACCCAGGCCGACGGTCACCCATCGGGTTGTCTCGTCGGCTTTGCCACCCAAACCAGCTTGCGGCCCCGCAGATTTCTTGCCGGCTTGTCCAGACGCAACCACACTACCCGTGTAGCGCGCCGAGCCGAATACCTAGCGGTGCATCTGTTGTCGCGCCGCCACATTGACCTGGCCCGCCTGTTCGGCGGGCAAACCGGTGATCTCATCAACAAATTCGATCACTGCTCCTGGCACGACGGCCCGAAAGGGATGCCGATCCTTGACGATGCGGTCGCGTGGTTCGTCGGTAAGATATTGAGGCGGATCGATCTAGGGGACCACGTGGGTTACCTGTTGGGACCCATCGCAGGGTTTGTTTCCGAATCTTCCGAGGAGCTGGTGAACTTCTCTGATGTCGCCGACCTCGAACCGGGCCATGAGGCGTGAGATCGGTCGGCGACTGTGAACTGGGCGACGCGATGCGCCGTTGGGTTCACCGTCGACGGGGTACAGATCCGCAGCTAGGTCTTGTCGTCGTTGTTGCGCGGGAAGCCGCCGCCCTGCGGGAACAGCGGGAACACCACGTCATCGAGCTTCTGGGCATCACCGTCGGTCTTGTTGACCGTCGCGCCCCAGACGTTTCCGTCCGGCGCCATCCGTAACGCCCAGGCGTGGCCATGGGTGTCTTGACGGACGATGTCGGGCTCACCGGTGACCGCCCCGGTGGCCGGTGCAAGATGCACCGCCACCGTCTGCTTGGTGTTGATCAGGTTGACCAGCACGGTACCGTCCATGGCCGCGCACCCGGCCACACCGGGCTTGTCCGGCCAGGTCCACACCGTGGACACCCGCGAGTCCCTGGTGATGCGCTGCAACCGGTCGGCCGTGGGAGCGCGGTCGAGGACGTACAGCGAGCCGTCGACTGGGTCTTTGCACATGCCGCCGCCGGCCCCGGCGCCGGTGAGCGCGGTGGTCGGTGGCGCCTGGTTGATCGTGGTGGGCTGTTCGATCCGGATGACCTTGCCCGCCAACGATCCCGGATCGGCCGCCATCGCCGGGTTGCCCGCGTCGCCGGTCAGCACGACCAGCGTGGTGGGGCTGGTGAAGATCAGCGCGCCGGTGTTCCCGGTGGCACCCTTCGGGATCCCGGTCAGGATGTCCTTCGGGATGTCGCCGTCGGCGACACGGATGACCCGGTTGTCGCTGGGCGTGCTGATGTACGCGTACATCAGCCGGTCTTGCGTGTAGGTGGGCGACAGCACGATGTCCATCAATCCGCCGTCACCGGACGGATCGACCGGGATGACGGTCTTGACCTTCGGCTCGGCGCTGAGGGAGACCTCCTTGACCGCGCCGGTGACCCGCTCGGCGACGAGTGCGGATTTGCTGTCGGTGTCCATGATGAGTCCGCTGGTGCTCTCCAGGCAGCCCTGCATCACCCCCGGGGCCGGGCACTGCTTGGGGAACGGTTTGGCGGGCAGCGGCGGTGGCGGCGGAGGCGTCGAGGAGGCTGGTGGCCGTAGCTGCGGCTCGGTGGTGAAGGGCTGCGACTGGGCGTCGTTGAACCGTGCACAGCCGCTCGACGCGAGGAGCGCGGCACACAGCGCAGCGAGCCCGCACCGAACCGACCGCCGTATCCGCATGACCGTCAGGTTACGGACATGACGGACTGCCCCGCCAGATTGGAGCCACGCGCCGCCCCATCTGGGGCCGGTCTGGGCCTTCGTGAGGGACGAAGTGCGGATTTGTCCGGCGACGATGCGGGCCGCGCTGGGGCCCGGGGAGGAGCCGGACCGTCGAGCGATGTCCGGCGACGATGCGGGCCGCGCTGGGGTACCTCCCGCTTGCGGGGGACGGCCCGGGGGGAGCGGGACCGTCCAGAGAAGTCGGCGAAAGCGCCGCTCAAATCCCCAATTCAGGAACAAATGCCCTTACCCTGGCACGCGTGACCAGTCAATCGAATGACTCACATTGGCGGCAACCGGACGATTCCGCGGCGCCAACCCAGGTGCGTCCAGCCTCAGCAAGCCTGGTCGACCCGGAAGACGACCTGCCGTCAGCCACCTATGCAGGCGATTTTGAGACCACCACAATCCCGCACCAGAAGTCCAGCAATGACTCGGGTAACCCGCGTGTCGCCGGTTCCGGATACGGTCTGATCGGCCAGCACGACCCATTGCCATACGCGCCGCAAGAGTCAGGGGGTCGGCACTCAGCAGCTGGGCCAAACAAGAAAGACTCGAACGAGGACGACCAGCGGGTGCGCGCCGGCGGTCGGCGCGGGACCCAGGATCTCGGTCTGCTGATATTGCGGGTCGGCCTGGGAGCGGTGCTGGTCGCCCACGGGCTGCAGAAGCTGTTCGGCTGGTGGGGCGGGCAAGGGCTGACTGGATTCAAGAACTCGCTGTCCGATGTCGGCTACCAGCATGCCGAGATCCTTACCTATGTGGGCCTCGGCGGCGAGATTGTCGCCGGGATGTTGTTGGTGCTGGGATTGTTCACACCACTGGCGGCCGCGGGTGCGCTGGCCTATCTGGTCAACAGCCTGCTCGCCGGTATCTCGACCCAGCCACACTCGCGATCGTTCTCGTTCTTCCTCCCGCACGGGCATGAATACGAGATCACCCTGATCGTGGTCGCCACCGCGGTCATTCTTATCGGCCCCGGTCGGTATGGTTTCGACGCCGATCGCGGCTGGGCCCGTCGGCCGTTCATCGGGTCATTTGTGGTACTGCTCGGCGGAATCGGCGCCGGCGTGGCGGTGTGGGTGCTGCTCAACGGCGCCAACCCGCTGCACTGACGGCCTCAGCGGTACGGGTTGGGTACTCGCCCTGCGCTCGCTTCGGTTAGCAATGGCAGGGTCGCGAAGGTGACCGCGGGCAGTCGCACCTCCCCGCCGTTCTTAAGCTGCGCGCGCGCCCACGAACCCCGGCTGAACCGCAGCCCGTCGATATCGTCCCAGCGCACCGTCTGGCTACCGAGCAGTGTCCGCGCAGTCAAACCCTGGCGGTCGGCGACCGTTCGTAGCCGGATGATCAACGCCGACAACACCACCGGGATGACCAGCAGCGGCGCCGTCAGCGGCCAGGTCAGCACCGGCACCAGCAGCCCAAGAGTTGCGAATCCAACCGCGAAGTGCGCCATCGGCGAGACTTTGATCACCACAGGCGGTCCAGGGGGTGTTTGCTCGGACGAACCGGTAGCCACCGCTTCATCATTTCATTTGGCGTGTCTGGCAGCAGCCTTCTGAAGATCGCCATGAGCGACCAAGAACAACCCGGATCTGATTGCCCGGCCCCTCATTGCGCCGTTGGACGGCCCGCATCGTCGCCGAGCCGGATTTGACGCCTGACCTGTGCGGAGACTACCGTCGAACGCTATGGAAACTTGCGGGATGCTGGTAGTAATTGGTCGGCGCGTTGGTGCCTGGCGGGTATAACGTTTCAGCACCAACGCGCAACCCTCGTGCAGCAACATGAGCTGACGGGGGTTTTTTGTTGCCCACCATTCCGCATCCGCCAGCCGAGACCAGCAGAGTAGAAGTAAAGAGGACACAGTGAGCGCACCCACCACTCGAAGCCCGTCGGCTTCAAAGGACGGGCCGCAGACCACCAACGGCGCGCCGGCCGCAGTCAAACCCACGACGAAGTCTCTAGCGGTCCAATCGAAACGTATTGCACCGCAGCAACTTACCGGCGCGCAGTCGGTGATCCGGTCGTTGGAGGAACTCGACGTCGAGGTCATCTTCGGGATCCCGGGCGGCGCGGTACTGCCCGTGTACGACCCGCTGTTCGACTCGAAAAAGCTGCGGCACGTGCTGGTTCGTCACGAGCAGGGGGCGGGGCATGCCGCCAGCGGCTACGCGCACGCCACCGGCAAGGTCGGGGTCTGCATGGCCACCTCGGGTCCTGGCGCCACCAATCTGGTGACCCCGCTGGCCGATGCGCAGATGGACTCGATCCCGGTGGTGGCGATCACCGGACAAGTCGGGCGTTCGCTAATCGGGACTGACGCCTTCCAAGAGGCCGACATCTCCGGCATCACCATGCCGATCACCAAGCACAATTTCCTGGCACGCAGCGGCGACGATATTCCGCGGGTGCTGGCTGAGGCCTTTCACATCGCGTCCACCGGGCGCCCCGGCGCCGTGCTCGTCGACATCCCCAAGGACGTACTGCAGGGTCAGTGCACGTTCAGCTGGCCGCCGCGGATGGAGCTGCCAGGCTACAAGCCGAACACCAAACCGCACAACCGGCAGGTCCATGAGGCCGCCAAGCTGATCGCGGCCGCGCGCAAACCGGTACTCTACGTCGGCGGCGGCGTCATCCGCGGCGAGGCGACCGAGCAGCTGCGGGACCTGGCCGAGCTGACCGGTATCCCGGTCGTGACCACGCTGATGGCCCGTGGCGCCTTCCCCGACAGCCATCGTCAGCACCTGGGCATGCCGGGTATGCACGGCACGGTGGCGGCGGTGGCGGCACTACAGCGCAGTGACCTGCTGATCGCGCTGGGCACCCGTTTCGACGACCGGGTCACCGGAAAGCTCGACTCCTTCGCCCCTGAGGCCAAAGTCATCCACGCCGACATCGACCCGGCCGAGATCGGCAAGAACCGCCACGCCGACGTGCCGATCGTCGGTGACATCAAAGCCGTCATCACCGATCTCGTCGCGGCGTTGCGGCATGACGGGATCACCGACCCCATCGACTTGACCGACTGGTGGCAGTACCTCAACGGAGTCCAGGCCACCTACCCGTTGAGCTACGGCCCACAGAGCGACGGCAGCCTGAGCCCGGAATACGTAATCTCCACACTGGGCAGCATCGCCGGTCCCGACGCCGTGTACGTCGCCGGTGTCGGTCAGCACCAGATGTGGGCGGCGCAGTTCATCTCCTACGAGAAGCCGCGCACCTGGATCAACTCCGGCGGTCTGGGCACCATGGGTTTCGCCATCCCCGCGGCCATGGGCGCCAAAATCGCCCACCCGGAGGCCGAGGTGTGGGCGGTCGACGGCGACGGCTGCTTCCAGATGACCAACCAGGAGCTGGCCACCTGCGCGGTCGAGGGCGCGCCGATCAAGGTCGCACTGATCAACAACGGCAACCTGGGCATGGTGCGGCAGTGGCAGAGCCTGTTCTACCAAGAGCGCTACTCGCAGACCGACCTGGCCACGCACTCACACCGCATCCCGGACTTCGTGAAGTTGGCCGAGGCCCTGGGTTGCGTCGGATTGCGTTGCGAGCGTGAAGAAGACGTCGTCGACGTGATCAACCAGGCGCGCGCGATCAACGATCGCCCGGTGGTGATCGACTTCATCGTCGGCGCCGACGCGCAGGTGTGGCCGATGGTGGCCGCCGGAACCAGCAATGACGAAATCCAGGCTGCCCGCGGCATTCGCCCGCTATTCGATGACGACGACAACGAAGGGCACGCCTGATGGCCGCCGCTGGATCCCCGACCACACATACGCTGTCGGTGCTGGTCGAAGACAAACCCGGTGTGCTCGCGCGGATCGCGGCGCTGTTCTCCAGGCGCGGGTTCAACATCGAGTCGCTGGCCGTCGGTGCCACCGAGCAGAAGAACATGTCGAGGATGACCATCGTCGTCTCCGCCGAGGACACTCCGCTCGAGCAGGTCACCAAGCAGCTCAACAAGCTCATCAACGTCATCAAGATCGTCGAGCAAGATGCTGACAACTCGGTGGCCCGGGAGCTGGCGCTCATCAAGGTGCGGGCCGACGCCGGTACCCGCAGCCAGGTAATCGAAGCGGTAAACCTGTTTCGCGCTAAGGTCATTGACGTCTCACCGGAGTCGCTGACCGTCGAGGCCACCGGTGCGCCGGGCAAGCTCGAGGCGCTGCTGCGCGTGCTGGAGCCTTTCGGCGTCCGCGAAATCGTGCAGTCAGGCTTGGTGTCGTTGTCCCGCGGTCCGCGCGGTATGGGCAGCGCTAAGTAACCGCCATTGCTCAGGAAGTAGGGAGACAAACACGTGGCAGTGGAGATGTTCTACGACGACGATGCAGATCTGTCGATCATCCAGGGCCGCAAAGTCGGCGTCATCGGGTACGGCAGCCAAGGGCACGCGCACTCGCTGAGCCTGCGCGACTCCGGCGTTCAGGTGCGCGTCGGGCTGAAGGAGGGCTCGAAGTCGCGGGTCAAGGTCGCCGAGCAGGGCCTGGAGGTCGACACCCCCGCTGAGGTCGCCAAATGGGCCGACGTGATCATGCTGCTGGCCCCCGACACCGCGCAGGCGGACATCTTCGCCAACGACATCGAGCCCAATCTTCAGCCTGGCAACGCGTTGTTCTTCGGCCATGGGCTTAACATCCACTTCGGCCTGATCAAGCCTGCCCCTGACATCACCATCGCAATGGTCGCCCCGAAGGGTCCCGGCCACTTGGTGCGCCGCCAGTTCGTCGACGGCAAGGGCGTGCCGTGTTTGGTTGCGGTGCAGCAGGATCCGCGCGGCGATGGATTGGCACTCGCATTGTCTTATGCCAAGGCCATCGGCGGCACCCGGGCCGGGGTCATCAAGACCACGTTCAAGGACGAGGCCGAAACCGACCTGTTCGGTGAGCAGGCCGTGTTGTGCGGCGGCACCGAGGAATTGGTCAAGGCCGGCTTCGAGGTGATGGTCGAAGCGGGCTACCCTCCGGAGCTGGCCTATTTCGAGGTGCTGCACGAGCTCAAGCTGATCGTCGACCTGATGTACGAGGGGGGCATGGCGCGGATGTACTACTCGGTGTCCGACACCGCGGAATTCGGCGGATATCTGTCAGGGCCCCGAGTCATCGACGCTGACACCAAGGAGCGGATGCGCGGCATTCTGCGGGAGATCCAGGGCGGCAGCTTCGTCAAAAAGCTCGTTGCAGACGTCCAGAGCGGCAGCAAGCAGCTGCACGAACTGCGCAAGCGCAACGCCGAGCACCCCATCGAGGTCACCGGCAAGAAGCTGCGCGATTTGATGAGCTGGGTGGATCGCCCGATCACCGAAACAGCTTGAGCCGCTTGGCTGGCTGCGCCGAGCGTGCACCCACGTGAGTACAAGTCTGCGATGACGTCCACGCCGCGTACACTTTGTCGGCCAGCTTCCCTTGCGCCCACAAGCTGCCGAGTGAGTCCATCGGTGCGCCCCGAGGGGACGGGCGGCTTTAGCCGTCGGGGGAGTCGGGGCAGGCGACCAGTGTGGGATCGCGAGGTTTGTCGGTCTCGTTCCGTAAGGTGCGTGGCGTGTCCGAGCGCCGGTTTCGGCGCACTCCGGGAGGGGTGTGCTCGCTGGGGCTGCACCTGGTGTGGTGCCCGAAGTATCGGCGGTGAGTCCTGGGTGGCCGCGGAGCGGCCCGCTGTGGCGAGTTGGTGGAGCAGATCGCCACCGTGCACGGCTGGCAGATCGTGGCCAAGGAAGTCATGCCCGATCATGTGCGCCTGTTCGTGCGGGTCGGGCCGACCGAGGCGCCAGCGGCGGTGGTGCGGGCGTTCAAGGGCCGTACCGCACGCGTGCTAGGCGACGAGTTCCCCTACTTGCGCCGGTTCGTGAAGGTGTTGTGGTCGCCGTCGTACTTGGCCGCCTCGGTCGGGTATGTGTGGGAGTCGACGGTGCGCTGCTACATCGAGCACCAGTGGGATGCGGTGGTGTCGTGT